>Ga0209460_1000085_pt1 | contig 145576 bp, 137 predicted proteins | sample EBPBio132013_DNA_FD_185868 | JGI IMG/M metagenome (GOLD analysis project Ga0209460, IMG submission 185868) | Wastewater treatment Type I Accumulibacter community from EBPR Bioreactor in Madison, WI, USA - Reactor 2_5/13/2013_ DNA (SPAdes)... | ecosystem: Engineered > Bioreactor > EBPR >... | reverse complement strand
TTTGCACAGGCAAAACTCCTTTTGGCTTCGCTTATTTCACTAACAAAATATTTCAAGGTCGCACTTATGTAGCCGCCTAGTGTAATTGGTAAATATATACTCGTACTTATAATCGTTCAATTACTATTTTTTTGTTTAAGGTTCCATATTCTGTTTTAATTTGCAGTGTATAAACTCCGTTTGGTAATTCCTTTGTAGTAGAATTCCAAACTGTAATGGCTGTTTACTTCTTTCATCTTGTAAAGTTAGCGCAGATATTCTTAACTTTTGTGTCCACCTAAAGGTAGTAACTCCATTTTAATGTTGCAACTTTTTTGTAACGATTAGAATAGTTACTTTCTGATATCCAGGAGTATATAAAAAAAGTCCTTGAATTTTCAAAGACTTTTAGGGTAAGTAATGGGATTCGAACCCACGACCCTCAGAACCACAATCTGATGCTCTAACCAACTGAGCTATACCTACCATTTGGGAGTGCAAAAATAACAAAATAATTTATTTCTACCAAAATTTAATGTTTAAAATGGCGAGTACCAGTAAATACCATACTCATACCATTGGCATTACAATAATCTATGCTGTCTTTATCTTTTATGCTTCCTCCAGGTTGTATTACCGCAGTAATTCCAGCATTATTGGCTAGTTCAACACAATCCGCAAATGGGAAAAAAGCATCACTTGCCATAACAGCACCTTTTAAATCAAAACCAAAACTTTGAGCTTTTGTAATGGCTTGTTTTAACGCATCAACTCTACTGGTTTGGCCTGTTCCACTTGCTAATAATTGTCCGTTTTTAGCAAAAACAATTGTGTTAGATTTTGTATGTTTAACCAATTTGTTTGCAAATAATAAGTCTTTTGTTTCCGAAGGAGTAGGCGAGGTGTTTGTTACAGTTTTTAAATCACTTTCTTGTTCTGTTTTTAAATCTTTATCTTGTTCAATTACTCCATTAAGTAATGTTCTAAATGTAGTGTTACTAAAATTAATTTTATTTTGAATTAAAATAATTCTATTAGGTTTTGATTTTAAAAGTTCTAAAGCATCAGCATCATAACTTGGTGCAATTACAACTTCGCAAAAAAGTTTATTTATTTCTGTTGCTGTTTTTAAATCTATATTTTTATTTCCAATTAAAATTCCACCAAATGCACTTACAGGATCAGCTGCTAATGCGTCAATATAAGCTTGGTAAATGTTATCTCTGCTTGCAACACCACATGCATTGTTGTGTTTTAAAATAGCAAAAGTTGGTTCAGTAAAATCAGCAATTAAATTAACGGCAGCATCAACATCTAATAAATTATTGTACGATAATTCTTTTCCATTTAATTTTGTAAATAAAGCATCTAAATTGCCATAAAAAATTCCTTTTTGATGCGGGTTTTCACCATATCTTAGTACTTGTGCTGAGGTTATACTTTGTTTAAATTGTAAAAGTTGTTCTGTTCTATTAAAATAATTAAAAATGGCTGTGTCGTAATGGCTAGATGTAGCAAAGGCTTTAGCGGCAAATAACTTTCTATCGTTTATGCTAGAGCTTCCATTTTTTGTTTCTAATAAATTATTTAGCATTCCATATTCATTTCTACTCGAAACAATTACAACATCTTTAAAATTTTTTGCAGCCGCACGAATTAAAGATATTCCTCCAATATCTATTTTTTCAATTATATCGGTTTCATTATTTGTAGAGGCTACAGTTTCTTCAAATGGATATAAATCAACAATTACTAAATCAATATCCTCTATTTTATGTTGTGCTTTTTCTTTAACATCCTGTTCGTTATCTCTTCTGTTTAATATTCCGCCAAAAATTGCGGGATGTAAAGTTTTTACTCTTCCACCAAAAATTTCAGGATAATTAGTAACGCTATCAACTGCAGTAACAGGTATGCCTAATTTTTCAATAAAAGTTAATGTTCCACCTGTACTATAAATTTTAACGCCAAGTTTGTTTAAGTTTTTAATAATTGGTTCTAAATTATCTTTATAGTAAACAGATATTAAAGCGCTTTTTATTGTTTTTAGCTGATTCATTTTGTAAAAAATTAAGGGGCAAATATAAGGCCAACATTTTAATATTTTTTAAATTGTTTATAACTGATTGAAATTTAACAGTATAATTGAATTGTGAATTTAATTTATGAATATTTATCTTTAAACGATTTTAAGTTTTTTTATGGCAAATATTTTCGAATTTAATGGATATAAACCTGTAATTGATTCTAGTTCTTTTATTCATCCAAATGCAACTGTTACAGGCAATGTTGTTATTGGTGCTAATGTGTATATTGGCCCAGGCGCTGCAATTAGAGGAGATTGGGGGAAAATAATTATAGAAGATGGTTGTAATGTTCAAGAAAATTGTACTATACACATGTTTCCTGGTACTACTGTTATATTAAAAAGTGGGGCTCATGTTGGGCATGGGGCTGTAATACATGGAGCAATTTTAGGTAAAAATTGTTTAATTGGTATGAATAGTGTGGTTATGGATAATGTTGAAATTGGAGATGAGTGTATAGTTGGCGCATTAAGTTTTGTGCCTGCCGAAACTAAATTTGATAATCGAAAAATTATTGTTGGTAATCCTGCAAAAGCAGTAAAAGAAGTTTCAGATGAAATGATAGCATGGAAAACAAAAGGGACCCAGCTTTACCAACAATTACCAAAAGAATGTTTTGATACTTTAAAAGCATGTGAGCCTTTACGAAGACCCGCACCTTTTAACAACGAACAACAAAATGAATATAAAGTATGGGCTAAAACTAAAAAATAGTTTTAGGTTAATTAGTCGTCCTTCAAAAAGTATATTTTAAAAATATCTTTGTTCTTTTGTCTTGATACAAAAGAACCAAAAAATCAAGACTTCTGAAAAATAACTTGAAAACAAAATTTTTATTTTCCCGCGCACACGAGTCGCGCTTGCGCACAAATCTACACTGGCTTTTGCGTGTGCTTATTAAGCCAACCGCTAAAAGAAAAAATTTGTTTTACTACGTTATTTTTCAAAGGTCATTTAATTACTGCCTCAATTATTATAAAGATTTAAAAATTATGTGTAATTAAAAAATGCCAATAATTTAAAAGAAACATTACTTTTTAGGCATTTTTAAATTGCCTTAAAATATAAAAAGTATTCTTGCGTAAGTACTTCCAGTCTTTTTGAGACACGACTATTTAGGCTTTGGTGTTAGTGTTGAAGAGCTATTAGAATTAACAGTTCCAGTTTTAGGACTTACTGTTGAAGTTGAATTTGTTTTTACTGTTGAAGTTTTAACCGATGTTGTTGTGCCAGTTTTAGTGGCATCAACAGGTAAAATAATTTTAGTTGGTTTAAATGGTTTATCACTAACCATCATTTCGCAACTTGTACAAATTTCTTTCCAACGCACGTCCATTCTACAATCGGTTGGCTTAATGTAAATTTTTTTAATTGTACTATCAGGCATTGTAAAATCCATACTTGTTTCCATTGTTTGAGGGCCTTCAAACGTAAAAGGTTCTTTAAAATAATCTTCTAAATGAATATCTTTAATGTGAACTTTTTTATTAAAAACCATTGTATATAATTCAAAAATAGCACGCGTAATTTTTATATTTATTAAATTTTTTATGTGGTCATAACTTATCTTTACATCTCCAATTACTTGTGTTTTATAATCAAAAGGACCACATTTAACAAGCGCATCGCAATAAAAATTACTACTATCGGGTCTAATTGAAATTTTAGAATTTCTAATTGTCCAATGGTATTTACCTTTAATTAACATCACTTCGTAATCGTTAGTACCACTAATATCACCCAATGCTAATAAAATTTTATTTACTGTTTCTTCATGAAGGGTAACAACAAAATCGTTAATAACTGTAGTATTTGTTTTTTGAGCTTTTAAAATAAAAACTGAATTAAGGGATATAAATACGATTAATATTTTTTTTAGATACATGTATTAATAATTAAAATTCAAATTTAAAATTACACCTTGATTACTTTGAAATATATTTTTATTGTTTACTCTTCGATTTAAATGAACCAATTGATTTAAATAACCTAATTCAAATTTAATATGTTTATTTATTCTATAGCCAATTAAAGCTCCTATTCTATTTTGATCAAAAACACTTTCTACTACATTTTTACCAAAACCGACAAAAAGTTCGTTATAAGTAGCAATATAAAATTGTTTTTGATTTAAGCTATCTGTCTTATTTAAAGGAATTTGCAGTCTAATTTGATATCTAACCCTATTTGAATATGAAAAATAATCTTCATGTTTTGCCGCTGAATCTTTAAATTGACCAAGCCATCTTTGTTCTAACATATATCTGTGGCTTATTTCAAGTTTATTTATATTATGATTAGTAGTAACAACAACAAATGATCGGTTTTCGGTAAATGTTTTACCAAATTTATTTATAGGAATTTTACCATACGAAAAAGTTTCAATGTTACCATAACCAATTCGTATTTGAGTAGATTGATGAATTTGATAATTTAAGCCAACTCTTAATAAACCTTGTTGCCAATTAGTAATAAAATTTGTTCTTCTAAATTGATATTCTGTATGTAAAGATATTTTATTGTGTAATTTAAAAGTTCCAAAATAATTATACCAACCAATTTGGTTATAATTGTATAGTCTATTATTTTGTGCTTTTATTAAAGTGAAAAAACAAAATAAAAATTTTATATAAAATATTTTAGCTTTCATTAAAAACCAGTAACTAATAATTTTTTTGCAGAGTTTAAACTGCATGATTTTTGATATTTACTATATGCTTTTGCAGCCTCTTCTCTTATTTCAATATTTGTTTTTTTGGCTAACCAAGCATTTATTGAAGCTTCTAGGGTATAAGCTTCTGGGCTCATTAAATGCGTGCTCCATACTAATGGCATTGCCCCAATACTTTGGATGTGAGAACTAAAGTAAGATTTTGAATAACAAGCTAGAATAATACAATTCCGTTTTTTGGCATCTACACTTTTATAAGTTGATGTGCAATTATAATCCATTAATCCATTATGTCCTGTGTAGCATAAGAGCTGAGCATTACCTCCAAAATAAATTAGCTTATTATCAAGTGCAAGACTATCTTTGTTTTTGCCACATAGGGCTTCTAAAAAATTTTCAGTACAATTTTTAATAAATTGCCCATCATAAGCATCAGCAATTAAATATGTATTTGTAAGATTGTGTTTAAAAATACAGCGTTCTAAAACATTTATATTGGGGTTTAAAACACTTTTTAAAAATTTCCATTGGTTAGATTTGTTTTTAAAAAACATTTTTACACCATATCCACAGCCCCAATATAAATTGTTTTTTAAATCTTGCCCATTACCAATTTTAGAAGGAACAGGTACAATACCTTGATGTTTATTATCGCATAAAGGAACAAAAACATGAATAAAATTTTGACCATGAACTGTTTTTGTATTACAATAAAACGTAATAATAAAAAGTAAAGCACTTAGTTTTTTTAAATAGTTATGCTTCAACTTCTGTAACAATGCTTGGGAATATGCGAACATTATTATTTTCTTCTCTTCTAAATTGATAGGTGAATTTATAATGACTTTCTAAACCAGATTTATTAGGTAATCCATTAATCATCATAATGTTTCGGTTTTTAGCAAATTTTAATAATTCGCGTAAATAATGTGCACTAATTTGCCCTACTTCATCAATAATACAATGAACTTTAAAATCTTTACTACTTCTATGGCTACTTTCTTTTATAAATACATGTAATAATGTAATGTAAATAATGGCTTTAACTAAAATATCAGTTCCTGTACTTCCTATACTATCAATTTTGTGTGTCCATCCGGTTTCGTTCATGCCTTCTTTAATGTTGAATTTCAATTCAAATAAATCTTGTAAACGAATTTCTTCTTGTTCTTGTTCTTTAATTGCTGTTCTTAATTGGTCTAACAATTTAACTGCACGCGTACTAATTTCGCGTTTTGTTCCAGTTGCAAAATCGGTATTAAATAAGCCTTCGTTATAAACTAAACCATGTTCTTCTCTAAACTCTTCAATACGTTTTAAAAGTTTATATACTTTATTGTCACTCTCTTCAATTTTAATTTTAATAAATTCAATTAATTTGCTTTCTTCAAACTCTGCTTTTTTAAAATCTTCGGCAATTAAAGTAATTATGTGTTGTATTTTATCTTTTTGCCCACTAAGTTCTTTTACTTTAGTAGCTATACTATCTGTTACTAAACCAATTTGAGTTGCTGTTTCGGCAATAGATAATTCGATTTTATTTTCATTAATAAAGCTTCGTAAATTTTGAGCAAATCTTTCGTATTCGCCCTGTGTGGCATCGGTTCTTATTATAAAATTAAAGTGGTTATCTAATCTAAATTTACCTGCAAATTCGTTTATGTAACGTTGAAACGCTCCATACTCTTCGTTAAAATGCGAATCGTTTTTTAGCATTTGTGTACATAAATCTGCTATTTTAAAGTTGGTGCGTTTAGGTTCTGCGCGCTCAATAATATCAGCGTATTTATTATGTACAGGCGATTCTCTAAATGTTTCGGTATAAAAACGAATACCGTTATTAAACTCAATTAATTCTTCATCAAAGGCACGTTTAGCTTTATTTAACTCCATACGTTTTAAATTAAACTTACGGGTATTCTCTTCTAATTGTGCACTTAAATCATTATTTGTTTTTACAAATTCTTCTTTCTTTTGAATTAAATCTGGTAGTTTATCAAATTTTTCGCGTTTATCTTTTAGATAATCATTTACAATTTGAGCGTATTGTTCAATTTCTTTTAAAGCATCTTGTAATTCTTTTAATCTCCCTTCAACTGATTTTAATTGTTTAGCATCAACACCTTTATTTTTAAAATTACTTTCTTTTTCTTTACTTAATTCATCTTCTTTATTTTCGAATTCTTTTACTTGATTTTTTTTCTCTACCTCAAGTTCGCTAATTTCAGTTTCTTGTCGTTCTTTAAGTTCAGTTAAACGTTCAAGATTGTATGCATTTAGTTTATCAAACTGATTATTAAAATCGTTTAAAACATTATTTTTCTTTTTATTTAAAATAGATAATTCCTCTTCAATAATATTTAAACGTTGGCGGTTACCACTTAAAGAATCTTCAACTTCTGTACCCGCCTTTATTTTCCAATCTTCTAGTTCTATTTGTAATTTTTGTTCGCGTTTATCTGCTAATTCTAAAGAGTAGGTTAATACTTTTAAATCTTCTTTTAATTCGCCCAATTGTTTACCAAATCTATCAGCAGCCAACATTTTTTCTTCGTTGTTTGCAGTTTGAAATTGGTTTAATCCTTCTTCTAAATCTCTAATATTTGCAAGTCTTTCGTTTTTTTCAAATTGATACTCTTCAATTGATTTAGAAATAATTTCAACATTTTCTAAATTTAAGCTTATGCCATAAAGTGTACTAGCTGTTTGTTCTTTAACTTCTGGTGCTAAATCTGTTCTAAACAATAGTTTTTCGTTTACTACTTTACCAATATTTTCTTGCCAGTTTTTTACATTTTTTTCTAAATAGCCATAAAATGCATCGTGTTGCACATTAAGTTTATTTTCTATTTCTTTTATTTCTGTTTTAAGTTTTACAACCTCGGAATTAGTTTGGTTTATTTTGTTATTTAAGGCTGTTTTAATTTTTAATTCTAAAGCTTCCCATTCGCGTTGTATGGTTTGTACCATGTTTTGTTTAATGGCTTTTTCGCTTTTGTTTTTATAATTAATTGCTCTTAATTCTGCTAATTCAGTTTCAAGCGCTTTAATTTCTTGCTCATAAAAACGTGTGTTTCTTATAACTTTTTCTTCGCTTTTTAATTCATTAAATTCAATTTGTTTTGCTGTAACTTCTGCACCAACATCAGAAATGGCTTCGTCTCGTTTTTGTTTTAATTCTGCATCGCGCTTATTAAATTCGTTTTTTTGCAATAATTGCAATTCATTATAATGATTAAATATTTCGCTTGTTTTAGAATTTATTTTATTTATGTAAGCCGCTTTATCATTTCTTAATTGCTCTATTAACGATGAATATTTAAGTTCTATACTAGATACATTGCTTGTTAAACTCTCATATTCTCTACGTGCTATATTTAATTCAACTTGTAATTTCTCTCGTTCTGCATGTTTTTCAACAGCTTCTTCAATATTATTTTCTTTATATTCTTTTAGTTTTTTATTGGCTTCTCTAATTGTTCTATCGTAAAAACCTATTTCTTCTCTAATATCATTTTGTTTTTCTTGAATGGCTTCACTTTGTTGCTCGTGTTCGTTTGTAAGCGTTTCAAGTTCTTCTTCTTTCTTTTTAGCTGATTCTCTTATGGCTTCGTTTTGAGTTTCAGCAAATCTTATACTGCTTCCAAGTTTATCGGCTAACTCCATTTGCGCGCCCTTAAGCATTTGTACTTGGTCGTATTTTTTATCTATTAACTCAATTAACTGATTAGTTTCTTTTTTAATATAAGTTTCTATATCGGTATATTTTTCGTTAAATTGACGTAATTGACGTTCAACTTGTTCTAATTTAATTGAAGAGTTTTGATCGGTTAAAGAGTTAGCAATAAAATCTTTTATAAACCTTGAATCGATACTACTTTTAGAAGATAAAAATACATTGGTAATTGATTTAGGAATATTACCATATTTTTCGTTTCCTTTTAATAAATGAAATTTAGAAAGTTGTTTATCTGTTTCTGTACCATAAATAATATTTCTATATCTTTCAAATGTATCAATTTGATTAGAGATGTAAATGCCTCTTCGCTCAAGATTAGAAATGATTTCTTTTATTTTCATAGCTTCATCTTCGCTATTTAAAAAGAAATCTGGATTATAAGGCGCATCAACAAACCTAAACACTAATTTATTATGGCGGTAAACCATTACAAAAAAGGATTTGTCTTCGGTTGCAATTTCATAGATTAAGTATGAATTCTCGTATCTGAAATAATGTTCTTCAAAACTTTTTTGTGATTGCGCAATTCCTAATCCTCTGCTGTTTGCACTGTAAAAAAATAATATTGCACGTTGTAGTGAAGTTTTGCCAAAATTATTGGTTCCAACAAAACACGTATTTCCACATAATTCAATATCTGCATACTTTACGTTTGCAATGTTAATTTCTACAATTCTATTTAATATTCTTACGTTTTCCATTTTATCTTTCTATTTATTTTGAACCATATAAGGCATTTAAGGACATTTAAGTTTATTTTAATTTATTTTATTTATTTGTAATATTATTCTTCAATTAATTCCCAGTATAATTAATTAACATATGTTTTTTGACCTTCTTTGAAAATGTTTATACAATTAAAATTTATTAATAAGTCCATAGGTACTTTCAATAATTTCATATAAGTTAAGAGTTGCGCTTCATAAACTGGTAAAACTGATTCGACCGCTTTTAACCCCACAACTAAATCATTTTCAATAAATATATCACATTTTATATCTGCATCTAATTCTAAGTTTTTATATACAACGGGTATTTTTAATCCCGATTTAAATGAAATATTCCTATGTTTCAATTCATGAATTAAGCATTTGTGATAGACAGATTCGAGTAAACCCGATCCCAACTCTTTATGAACTTTAATAGCAACACCATTAGCTGCATAAACTAATTCTTTATAATATAGTTTTGTTCTTTTCATTATTTAATTTCAGTTCGGCTTAGTGCAATTATCTGATATGAACTTATATTTCTTATATGGTTTATTAATTCAAAATTATTCCATTACTATTACTTTCATTTCCGCTTGTTTCTTCATAAATACTAATTGCATTTATCATATCTAACAAATAAGTGTAAGCATCTAGTACTTTATAACTTTCAGTTTGCTCGTCTTCTAATTCTAAAAAAGAATCACGCGTCATTAAATTACAAATATCTCGTACTTTGTTTAATAATGTTTCGCTTCGATACATTGGAATTTTTTGTAATTTTTGTTTTAATCTTACGTTTGCATTACACTCTTCGGCAATTTCGCTTGGTCTAAAACGTGCACCTATGGTTATTTTATTATCCATACTTGCAAATAAATCAATAACATCTATGTATCTTTCAAACGTTTCTAATTTTTGCTCTATTAAACTATTGGCTTCGTTTAATCTAGAGAAATAAAAATAATTGTTACCTCTTTCAATATTATATCGTATAACATTAAAGTAAGCTTGTAGTCTGTCAAAGTTTTCTGGGTTATTAATCACATCATACAATTTACTCATGTTGTCTTTTGTGCCATTACTGCTTATAAAATGTCCACGAGCCATAATTGCAAAAATATCGTGTGTTTGTCTTGGTAATCCGTAATCTTCTGCGTTCATAATTTATTAAGATTTTTAATTTGCACTTTGAGTTTCTTTTTTCTTCTTTTTATCCTCAGTTTTTAATGGTAAAATAATTGTATAGCCTAATCGCTTTTTTGTTTGAGCATTATCTAAATAATCGTGATAGCCTAGGCGATATTTAAAATCTAAACTGTTTTGATATTCCATTGCTATTTCAACAAAAATTGAAAGCCTGTCTTCAAAACTAACTGTGCCAACGGCTTTAGGGAATTTATAATCTATCAAATATTCAAATAAATTAAGTTTGTTTTGATTTAAAAATTTATCAACTAATTTTTCTACGTCTAATTTTATTTGTTGGTCAATTAATTGGTCTTTAAAATTGCTTGGTAATTTACCTGCAATACCACGCATCATTAACCGTGATAATTTATATTTTTCGGCAACACGTTTACATAAAACATGACCTTCATCTGAAAATAAAAAATCTATTGCAATTTTAGTACGCGGGCCTTTAACGCCATTGTGTTTTAATGTTTTTACATTTTTCACTTGCTCTAAAAAATCAGTACGGTAATGCAATGTACCATGGTCTTTTATTTCTTTTAAACGTTGTGCTTTTAAATAAACATCTAACTGAAATTGAATTTTATTAATGTAATCCGTTATATCTGTTTGTATTTCAATTAAAAAATCTAAGTTTTCAATTAAAGTGCTTTTTAGGTTTGTTACAATACCAAATAGTTCTGTATCATTTGTGTAAGTAAATAATTGTCTGGTGTCAGAAATTATATCTTCGGTTTTTCTAATAAATTCTATGATAGTATCACGTTTTTCGCGATAATCTTCGAGCTTATGTAATTTAATTCTATAGTTGGCTTCGTTTTTATATGTATCATCTACATTTTTTTGAAGTTTTATTATTTCACGAGGCAAGGCAATGTTTATGCGTTTTAAATATTTCTTAATGCTTCGTAAAAAGCGATGTTCGTGCACTTCTTGATAAAAACGAATATAGCGTTTAAGTTCGTTTATGTAATCGTTAACTAAACCTGGAGTTACTTCGCCAATTTCCATAAAGTCTTCAAACATGGCAATTACTGCATCGTTTAAGCTTACAATATTTTCATATTCAAAAACTAATTCAAGTGCTTTTAACCTTTGGTAACCTTCGGGCGAAATATCATCACGCGATAATAACTCGTTAACCGTTATGTTTTCGCGGTTGGCAAATAAAAACTCAACTACACTTCGGTGTTGGTAAAGTTGATTAAGTATATCGTTTACATTTACTTGTAAAGCCATTTAAAAAGTGCTTATGTTTAACATTGTAAAATACAACACTTGCTTTACTTACAAAAACGCTATTATGAACAAAAAAAGGGAGTAATTAACTATGGTGCTTTTTTAAAGTGTTAATAAACTAAATAAATTGTTAATAGTATATTATAAAGAAAGCTGATTATTTGGAATTTCAAACACAAAGTGGACGATTTATTTTGGAAAAATAAACGTATTTACATTATTTATTAATTAATGTTTACTTAACATTAACATTGCCCATTCATTTTCAAAATTATTGGTATCTAAAACAAGTTGGTGTTGTTTGCACAAATCTATTAACTCCGCAGTATCTGTTGTAAAAAAACCGCTTAAAATTAATTTACCATCGGCGTTTAGTTTTTTGCTATAGGAAGGTATATGTTGTTTTAAAATGTTTTTATTTATGTTAGCTAAAATTATATCAAAATTATTTTCAATTTCTAAATCTTGTATATCTCCTTTTTTAATGTGTATGGTTTTACATTTATTAATGGTAACATTTTCAATACTGTTTTCTACACTCCATTCATCAATATCAATCCCTAAAACATTTTTTGCACCTAAAAATTCTGATAAAATGGCTAAAATTCCTGTACCGCAGCCCATATCTAAAACGCGTTTATCTTTAAAATTTAAATTAAATAATTGTTTAGAAACTAAACGTGTTGTTTGGTGGTGGCCTGTGCCAAAACTCATTTTAGGTGTAATTTCTATATTAAATTTTACATTATTAATGGGTTGATGAAAGTTAGCTCTAATGGCTAACAAATCATCAATAATTACAGGTTCGAAATTTTTTTCCCATTCATTATTCCAATTAGTTTGTTCTATTTTTTGAATTGTAAATGCATAGTTAAAATCATCAAATTTTAAATCTGATAAATTAATATTTTTAGCTTCATCTTCTTTTATAAACGCTTCAAAACCGTTAGGTGTTGTATTAAAGGTATCAAAACCAAAATCGGCAATTATAGCCATTAATATTTCGCTTCCTGGTTCGGGGGGGGTAACAGTAAATTGATAATTTAGGTAGTTCATTTAGTAAATCTATAAAAATTAATTATTAAAAATTGCTTCGGCATTTTGAGTTGTAATGTTTGCAACATCTACAATTGAACATTGTTTAATTTCTGCAATTTTTTTTGCAACTTCTAAAAGGTAAACTGGCTCGTTTCTTTTTCCTCTAAAGGGAACAGGGGCAAGGTAAGGCGCATCAGTTTCTAAAACAATATGCTTTAAATCTATTTCACTAACTACTTTATCTAAGCCACTATTTTTAAATGTAACAACACCACCAATGCCTAATTTAAATGGAGTGTTTTCAATAATTTTTTTTGCTTCAATAGTATCACCACTAAAACAATGAAAAATACCTTTAGGCAATTGATTAAACTGCATTAATATTTCGTAAATTTCATTAAATGCATTTCGGCAATGAATAACAATTGGGTAGTTATACTCTAATGCCCAATTAATTTGCTGAGTAAATGCATTTTTTTGTTGTTCAATAAAAGTTTTATCCCAATACAAATCAATTCCAATTTCGCCTATACCAACAAATTTTCGTTGTTTTAACCAATTGTGTACAATTTTTAATTCTTGTTCAACAGTTTCATTTACGCTACAAGGGTGCAAACCCATTAATGGGAAACAATTTTCAGGATAGTTTGTTTCTAATTGTAACATAGCCTCAATAGAATTTGAATCTACATTAGGCAAATAAAACTTTTTAATATTATTTTTTAAAGCTTTATCAATTAAAGCTTTTCTATCTCCATCAAATTCGCTCGCATATAAATGCGTGTGCGTTTCTACAAAGTACATTAATTTAAAGAGTCTATAGTTACTTTTACAACATTATTTAATTCTTGTTTTGTGGCACCGCTTTGGCTCATAACGCGTAAACCCAAAAGGGTATTATACAAAAATTGCGAGTAATTTTTAGTTGGTTTACTAAGTTTTAAAACTTTACTGTTTTGAGCATCGTTTAACCAATTGGTTAATAAATCCTGTACCTCATCTTTATTATTACAAATTACCTGTTGTGTTTTAAAACATTGCTTGCTCATTTCTGCTGCGGCATTTACTAATAAACAGCCGTTATCATCAGGGTGTGCAATTAAATGGTTTACCACATTTTTAAATAAATAATCTATTTTTTGTAAACCATTAATTGGTTTTTCTTCAATTTTTTCGGAATGTGTTAAACTATTTTTTTGGTAAAATTCTAACGATTCAATGTATAAATTATGTTTATCTCCAAACGTGTCGTATAAACTACTTCTGCTTAAACCTGTTGCTTTTAAAACTTCGTCCATTGATGTTCCGTTGTATCCTTTTTGTTTAAAGAGATTTGCTGCTGCTGATAGCACTTCTGTTTTATCAAATTTTTTTGTTTTTGGCATAATGGTATAAAGATATTATATAGGAATGATTATTCCAAATTAATTTGGAACATTTTGTCCAATTTAACATTATTCTTAATCAATTATAGCAAAAGATTATCTATTAATCTTATTTTCCCGACAAAACAAGCAATTAAAACAATTTGTTGATGATTGTCAGTAAAATCATTTTCTATTTGAAGTGTTTGCGCATTAGCTAACTTTAAATAATCTAAGTTATAACCATTTGCCAAAAATTTAGTTTCAAAATGCAATAAAATTCTATTAAACGAATAACCAGCAGTTATAAGTGATGGAATAGATGACATTAATTGAGGAATTAATGCGGCTAATTTTCTTTCTGAAACATTTAACAAAGCATTTCTAGAACTCATGGCTAAACCGTCTTTTTCTCTCAATATTGGGCAAGCAATTATCTCTATATTAAAATTAAGTTGTTTAACTAACGCTTTAATAATTAAAACTTGTTGGTAATCTTTTAGCCCAAAAAAAGCTTTAGTTGGTTTTACAATGTCAAATAATTTACTTACAATTTGTGCAACACCATTAAAATGTCCAGGTCTTGCTTCTCCATCTAAAACTTTATCTAATGTTCCAAAATCAAAAACTCTTTTATCAGGCTCTGGGTACATTTCTAAAACGCTTGGCAAAAACACTAAATCGCAATTTGCTTCTTTAAGTAACTTAAGATCTTCATCTTCAGTTCTTGGGTAACGTTCTAAATCTTTTTTATCGTTAAACTGAGTTGGGTTAACAAAAATGCTACAAACGGTAAAATTACATTGCATTTTACTTTCGTTAATTAACGACAAATGTCCTTGATGCAAAGCCCCCATAGTAGGTACAAAACCTATAGTTGAACTTATTCTATATTGATTAAGTAAAGTGTTTAATTCTATAATTGTTCGTGCTATTTTCACAGAGCGCAAAAATATTAAATTAAATGGATTGTAAAATTAGGGGCTAATTGTAAAAATATTACGGTAAATTGGTATTTTTTAGCTATTAAAACCAAAATAATACAGATTTTTCTTTGAAATATGGATTTTTTTTTATTACTTTTGTATTTACATTTTAGGAGCTATTTATGAAGAAAGCCAAAGTTCTTTTTGTTTCGCAGGATATAACACCATATTTAGATGAAACATATATTGGAAAAATTTCTCGCCGTTTACCGCAAGGTATTCAAGAGCGCGGTAAAGAAATTAGAACTTTTATGCCAAAGTACGGCAATATTAATGAACGTCGCCATCAATTACACGAAGTTATTCGCCTTTCGGGGATGAATTTAGTTATAAATGATGTAGATCATCCATTAATTATAAAGGTTGCAAGCATACCAAGTGCGCGTATGCAAGTGTATTTTATTGATAATGAAGAGTATTTTAGCCGCAAAAGCACATTAACAGATAAAACTTCGGGTAAACATTTTGACGATAATGATGAACGTTGTATGTTTTTTGTACGAGGGGTTGTAGAAACTGTTAAAAAACTAGGCTGGCAGCCAGATATTATACATTGCCATGGATGGTTTACATCTTTACTACCAATGTACATTAAAAAGTATTATGCCGATGAACCTTTATTTGCTGAATCTAAAATTGCGGTTTCGGTATATAACGATGAATATCCTAAAAACTTAAATAAAAAATTTGTAGATAAATTAGGTTTTGATGGCTTTAATAAAAAAGATTTAAAACATTTAATAGAAGAAACAAACCATGTTAATATGCAAAAACAAGCAATTGAGTATGCTGATGCTGTTATACAAGGCGACGAAACGTTAAATACCGATATTGAAAAATACATTAAAAAAACAGGTAAACCATTTTTAGCATATAAAAACGAAATAGAATACCTAGATGCGTTTAACGAATTTTACGATTCAATTTTACAAGAAGTTGACGTTTTATCTTAATTAAATTTAATTTTACTAAAAGCATTGTCAAATAAAAAGACAATGCTTTTTTGTTTTTATCATTTTTTATACAAAACATACACTTTAAAATCTGTATTTTTACCACTTGTAAATGAAAAAAAAATCCCAAAAAATAATATTACCCTTAATTGCTTTAATTTTACTTTTTACCAATTGTAAAAAAGACAATAGGGTTTTAGATACAAGTGTTACACCCATAGAAGATGGATTAACACCAGAGTTTGCAGATACTTTTAAAATAGATGCATTTACTATAGAGTCTGAAAATATAGCTTCATACAACACACGCTATAAATTTTTGGGCGCAAACCAAGACCCTACATTTGGCAGAACAGACATAAATTTATATTTAAATCCAAACATAAAAGATAATGTTACCAATACAATAATTGGCAGCAATCCTACATTAATTTCGAGCGAAATAATTTTAAAAGCAGATAACATTCAGTTTACAGGAGATACAACTACTAAAATGACATATTCTGTTTTTGAAACTAACACAAGATTAGATAATGCAACCGTATATTATTCAAACAAAGGCGATTCGTTAGTAAATAAAAGTAAATTAATAGGTAAATATACAGGCAAATTATCCTTTTTAAATAATAGTAAAGTATTACGAATACCGATAGATTCAACTTACGCAAGTGCCATTTTAACTAATACCACATTAGTTCAAAGTAACGATAATTTTCAAACTACAATTAAAGGATTTTACATTACTGCATCGGGCTCTAACATTAATCCTGTTAATTTAGAAGGGATAATTTATAAATTTGATTTAGAAGATACAACAAGCGGTTTTTATTTACGTTACGTTAATGGCCCTGCCTCACCAACTAATACGTTAATTAATTCATATAAATTTGTGTATTACGGAACAACTGCAGCTCGATTTAATGTTTCATCTTACAGCGCAGTAAGTGGAGGTAATTCTTTATTAATAAAACAATTGTTTAATAAAGATACAGTAGTTGCTCCTAAAACAAATTTATTTATAAAAGGATTTGCATCAACTAAAATAAAAGTAAAAATACCATCGCTTAAAAATTTAGCAGATTCGCATAAAGTTTCTATAAATCGCGCAGAAATTGCATTTAAAATTGATCCTAGTTTTGCTACAAGTGGCGGCACAAAGCAATATGCTGTTCCTTCTGGACTTTCATTGCTTGCTTTAGATTCAACAGGTAAAACAACTTATTTGGTTGATCAAACAACTAATGGCGATTTAAACAGATATGGCGGGTATTTTGATGCAGCAACAAATAGTTATATTTTTAATATAATGAGGCATGTGCAACAAATAGTAAATGGTACTAAAAAAAATTATGGATTTATGCTTGTTGTTACCGATCCTAACCCTTTAATTTTAAACACTAGAGATAATTTTATTGAACGCGCAGTTTTTGCAGGAATATCTCACCCTACACTTCAACCTAAAATTTCTATCAGTTACATAAAATTTAGAAACAATTAACTATAGTTGAAAGAGTTAAATATAAATAGCCTTTTAAATTTAGAATTAATTAATAAAGCCACAATTTATGTTTATTCAAACCAAAGTTCAATTAGGTTAAACTACACTTGTCAATTTATTTTTAACCATGTTTTAAAATGTAATTATTTAATTTGCACTTCAATTAACGAATTCGAAAATTATTCTGGACCAAAAATTAATTATAGTTTAAATTACAATAATAAATCTATTAATATTCCAGTTCATAATTTTTTAGAGAATGTTTGTCCTATTAACAATAAATTAAAAATTGAAATTGATAATGCAAATGAATTTATTTTATTTAAAAATGAAATCAAAAATTTTGATTTTAATTTTGATTTATTTAGTGCCGTTTTTGCATGTATAAGTAGGTACGAAGAGTGGATTAACACTAAATTTGATAGTCATAATCGTTTTGAAATTGAAAGTAGTTTGTTTTATAAAAACAATTACCATTTACAACCAATAGTAGATGAGTGGATAATACACTTAAAAGAATTAATAGAAAAAATTTTCAAATGTAATTTAAACACTAACTCATTTAAACAAATATGTACTATTGATATTGATAATTTATATGCATTTAAGCATAAAGGTTTTGTAAGAAATATTGGTGGAGCGGTTAAAGATTTATTTCAATTAAAAATTAATTTAATTATACAAAGAATAAGTGTTTGTTTAAATATTACAAAAGATCCATTTGATGTTTACGATGAATTAATTAAACATTTAAGTAATTCTAAAATTGATGTGTTGTTTTTTTACCTGTTACATACAGGCAATAAATTTGATAGAACTTTAAGTCCATTAAACAAAGCTTTTAAAGAAAATATAAAAAAAATTTCAGAATTAGCGTTAACAGGCTTGCACCCATCATATTATAGTTCAACTAATAATGAATTTTTAAACAATGAAGTAAACTTATATAAAACTTTAACTGGAAAAGAAGTTGAAATAAGCAGGCAACATTATTTAAAATTTGATATTAAATCAACTCCCAACTTATTACATAGCAAAGGTATTAAAGCAGATTTTACTATGGGCTTTGCAAGTAAAGCTGGTTTTAGGGCAGGCACTAGTTTTCCTTTTTACTATTTTGATTTTAAAACTAATTTGCCATTAAGTCTTTTAGCAGTACCATTTTGTGCTATGGATGGCGCTTACATAATTTACGAAACAACTAAACAAGAAGAAGCATTAATTCAATTAAAGCACTTAAAAGAAAAAGTTAAAAGTGTTGGTGGTTTGTTTATTACAGTTTTTCATGAACGAACATTTTCTAAAACGCATTATAAAAATGCAAGCGAATTGTTTTACAAAATTTATAATTAAAAACTATTGCTCTTTTTTTAGAGGCAAATCAAACTTTCCTGTTTTTTTGTTATATCCGTAAGGGCAATGTTTACAGCCGCTTTTGCAACAATAGCCTCTTTTTAAATGATATTTTTCGGTAAAAACAATATATCCTTCGGGGCTTTTATAAAAGTCTTCAGGGTCTAATTCTTTTTTAAACACTTTTATTCAACACGTTTAATAGTGCAACCAATTGATTTTGTTTCTTGCATAGTAGGAACTGCTCCTTTACTTAAAGACTCTATTGCGCTTTTTAAATATGGTGTTTTTACTGCAGCAGGGTCTTTAACATTATCATCAATAGCGCCTTTGTAAATTAAGCCTTTATCGTTAAATAAAAAACATTGTGGTGTTCTTGTAGCGCCAAAAGCATTGGCCAACTCACTTTTAGCATCAACAGTATAAAAACATTTTAACCCTTGAGCGTTGTAATATTTCACCATTTCATCAAAACTATCTTCGTCAGCACGTTGTGCTTCGTTGCTATTTACAATAATACACCCAATTTGATTAGTTGCACATAAATTACTTAATTCTTTAATTCTTCCTTCGCTAAGTTTAACATAAGGGCAAGTGTTGCAGCTAAATATTACCAACAAGCCTTTGGTTGTTTTAGCTTCGCTTAAACTAATATCTTTACCTGAAACATCTTTCATTTTATAGGTTGGCATAGGTAACACACTATTTAAGGGTAACTCTTGAAAGGTGTTAGTTTTAATAAACGAAATGGAAATAACAAAAATACTTAATAAAACTGTAATTATTCCTAGCGTACGTTTCATAATTTATAAAATTGATTAACTATAAAAGTACAAAAAAATAAAATAATTTTAAACGAAAATATGTTAAAATATAAACTGCTAAATGTTATAATTAAAAAAACATTGTTAAAATAACGTTTCGTTTTAAGTTTTTAGTGTTTATATATTCATCATATTAGCTTAGTGAATACCGAACCTGAAAAAATAAAAAAATCAATTACAAAAAAAATTTTTAAATTTTTCTCATGGTTTATTATTTCTACATTTTTAATACTATCAACCTTATTATTATTAATTTATTTATATCAAGATGATATAAAAAATGCAATTATAAAAGAGATAAACACGCATTTAAAAACTGAAGTAAAAGTAAAACCCGAAAATATTGATATAACATTTATCAGCACTTTTCCGTATTGCAGCTTACAGTTTAGCGATGTATTGGTTTACGAAGTTAATTCTAAAAATAAACCTGACACATTGTTACATTCCGAAAAAATTAATTTGTTTTTTAACGCAAAAGACATTTGGAATAAAAATTATACTATTAATAAAATATTACTTGAAAATTCGACTTGTAATTTAAAATTGTTTAAAAACGGAAAGAACAATTATGAAATTTGGAAAACAGATACTTTAAAAAGTAACACTAGTGATGTTAAATTTGCATTAAATAATATTTTAATTAAAAATTCTAAATTTAAGTTTAGTAATCAACTTAATAATTTAAAATCATCATTTAACTTAAATCAAATAAATTTTAAAGGAGAATTTGAAAATGAAAATTATGTATTAGAATCTGAATTTGATTTAAAAATTTTAAATTTAATTTCAAATAAAAAAAATTACATTAAAAATAAAACATGTAAAGGCGAAATAAAATTTAATGTAAATAAAAATTTATACCAAATTAGCAAAGCTAGTGTAGCTATGAATAAAGTTTTAATGGCAGTAAATGGTTCATTTAATTATAACGACTCAATATATCAAACAAATTTAAATTTCGAAGCACAAAATTTAGATATTGAATCTGTTTTATCACTTTTACCTGAAAATCATAAGAAAAGTATTAATGATTACGAAAGTTCTGGCAAGTTTTATGTAAACGGAAAAATAGATTATAGTAATTCCAAAAAATACTCCTTTAATTGCGATTTTGGAATTAACAATGCAATTGTAACTTATAAACCTAACCAAATTAATTTAAGTAAATTAAATTTAATAGGAAATATAATTTACTCAAACTCAAGCAGTAGTTTAAAGCTAAACAATTTAAATGCACTTTTGGTAAACGATAGTATTTCAGGAAATCTTTTAATAAATAATTTTTCAAACCCTACAATAGAAACGCAATTTAAAGCTAATGTTAATTTAAAAAATGCCATTAAATTTTGGCCAATTGATACTATTACAGATATTGCTGGATTATTAAAAATAAATGGTTTTTTAAAAGGAAATCTTAATCAAATAAAAACAAACATTACAAATAATGATATAGTGTTAAATTTAAATTGCAGTTTAAAAGATGCATTAATTAAATTTAAAAACAATCAAAATCAAACACAAATTGTTTCGTGCGATTTAATGGCAAAAGAAAGAAACATTTTTGTACAAAATTTAAAATTAACTAAAGGAAAGTCAGACTTAACTATTAATGGCGAGCTACCTAATTTTTTTAAATATTTATTTGAAAAAAATATAGATTTAAATATTATTGGAGAGTTAAACTCAAACCAACTTTATCTCGATGATTTTTTTGATAAACAAAGCTCTAGCGCTAGTAAAAACGATGTAAATAAAAGTATAATTCCAAATAACTTAAATTTTAAATTACTGGCAAACATCAATCAGTTTTATTATCAAAAATTTGAAGCAAAAAAAATTTATGGCGAGCTCGAAATTAAACACCAAAAAGCAATTTTAAGTGATTTTAAAATGGAAGCATTCCAAGGTGATGTTAGTGGAGATTTATTTATTGATAATTCTAAAAATAATTTACAAGTAACCACTGTTGGTTTATTTAAATCAGTTAACATTCAAACTTTGTTTACTCAATTTGATAATTTCGGACAAGAAACTTTAATTGATAAAAACATAAAAGGTTATGCAACAGCAACAGTAAGTTTTAAAGCAGATTGGGATAATAATTTAAATGTAAATGAAAAATCAATTACTGCACATACCGATTTATTTATAGAAAGAGGCGAGTTAATTGATTTTAAACCATTAGAAAGCTTATCAAAATATGTTGATATTGCAGAGTTAAAGCGAATTAAATTTTCATCTTTAGAAACAACAGTTGATATAAAGGATCAAATTATTCAATTCCCAAAAACACAAATAAACAACAATGTTTTAAATATTTTAGCAAGTGGCAAACATACTTTTAATAATGAAATTGATTATAGAATTCAATTAAAAATAAGTGAATTGTTAGCTAAAAAACGAAAACAAGATAACGAGTTTGGTCCGGTAGAAAACGATAAAGATAATAAAAGAAGTGCTTTTATAGTTATGACTGGAACTGTTGATAATCCTATAATTAAGTACGATAAACAAGGGTTAAAAGAAAAAATAAAACAAGATTTAAAAGATGAAAAACAAACTTTAAAAAATATTTTTAAAGAAGAGTTTAAATTATTTAAAAAAGATTCGATAAAACCAGATAATAAAAAATCAAAACAAACGTTTGAATTAGAAAAAACAAAAAATAGTAAACAAAAAGAGCAACAGAGTAAAGAAAACGAAGACGATGATTTTTAGTATATTTAATAAATGAATATTTACGCCAAAAAGCAACGCTGGAAAATTGTTCTTACAATAATTGCATTTTTAATTGTAGGGGTTTCGCTTTGGTACACAAACAATTTAGTTAAAAGTATAGGGAGTGAAGAAAGGCAAAAAGCAAAACTTTGGGCCGAAGCCGTTCAAAAAAAAGCTAAGCTTGTAAAATTTACAAACGATTTATTTGAAAAAATTAAAATAGAAGAGCGTAAAAAAGCAGAGTTATATGCAGAAGCAACCCGAGAACTTAATAACGATGTGCAAAACATCAACTTTGTTTTAAAAGTATTGCAAGAAAACACTACGGTACCCGTTATTTTAACAAACGATAAAGATGAAATTTTAATTTCAAGAAATTTAGACTCGTTAAAAGAAAAAGACCCTGTTTATTTAAATGAACAACTTAGTTTAATGAAAAAATTATATGCCCCAGTTGAAGTTGAGGTTTATAAAGGTATGAAACAACGTTTGTATCATAAAGATAGTAAAGTGTTTACTACAATTAAAATGGTGTTTGATAGTTTAATAAATTCATTTATATCTGAAGTAGCTATTAATTCAGCTGGTGTGCCAGTTATTTTTACAAATTACGAACAAAATAAAATTATTGACATTGGAAAAATTGATAGTTCAGAAGTTAACACACAAGATAAACTTAAACTTAAATTACAAGCATTGGCAGCTCAAAATCAGCCTATAACTGTAGATTTAGGCAACAATCAAATAAATTATATTTTTTATGCACAAAGCAATTTACTAACGCAATTAAAATGGTATCCGTATTTTCAATTTGGGGCAATAGGGTTATTTTTAGTAATAGCCTATATTTTATTTAGTACAGCTCGCAAAGCCGAGCAAGACCAAGTTTGGGTAGGCATGAGTAAAGAAACAGCACATCAATTAGGCACACCATTATCTTCCTTATTGGCGTGGAACGAACATTTAAAAAGTACTGGAGTAGATGAAAGTATTACAAACGAAATGCACCAAGATATACAACGATTAATTACAATAACCGAACGATTTAGTAAAATAGGATCTCAACCAACGCTTCAATTAGAAAATGTAAACGAAGTGTTAAGTACAAGTATTAATTATTTAAAACACCGTACATCAAGAAACACACAATACGAATTACAATTGCCACAAGAAAATTTATTTGCACATTTAAGTGTACCTTTATTTGACTGGGTTATAGAAAATTTATGTAAAAATGCTGTTGATGCCATGGATGGTAAAGGTAAATTAACTATAAAATTAATTGATATACCCGAAGCATTGTATATTGATATAACTGATACCGGAAAAGGCATACCAAAATATAAATTTAAAACAGTATTTGAACCTGGTTTTACCACTAAGCAAAGGGGTTGGGGTTTAGGTTTAAGCTTATGTAAACGAATTATTGAAACGTATCACCAAGGAAAAATATATGTTTTAGAAAGTTCACAAAATATTGGTACTACATTTAGAATTGAATTAAAAAGAAATTAAATTTTATAATGCTAAAACATTTATTTTATTTTTTAATATTTGCGTTTCAATTCGTATTTCTCTCTTCTTGTTTTGTTACTTTTGGTGATAATATTCAAAAATCTTATACTCTAATAAAAGTTGATACAACCCAGTTATTTAAGAAACCTGTTTTGTTGTATTTTGATAATGAAGAGATAAATTATCAATACATTAAATTAGGTTATGTTGAAGTAAAAGGAGCCGAAAATTCAAATAATCAAGAGTTATTAGAGCATTTAAAATACGAAGCTTGGCGAAATGGGGCAAATGCAATAATTAATATAAATGATAATTTCTCTTCCAGGCAAAGTGGTACATACTTAAATAAGGAAAGTAAAATAAATTACGACTCGCACATATTTAAAGGAGTTGCAATTAAACTAAACGAAGTAGATTATAATAAAAACATAGATAATTTAAATGATACTTTATTTATAAGCAAAACACTTAATTACCAACACCATATTGAAAAACGAACAGGTAATCAATTTAAAGCATCGTTAATTGCTGTTGCTTTATTAACTGGTTTAATAATTTATTTAGCAGTTAAAAAATAAGATTAGAAAATAATTTTTTTATGCAATAACTGGCGGTGGTTCCATTATTTTACCACATTGTTTACAAGTTCGCAAATGCTCATCTTCATAAAAACGTTTAAACTCCACTTGAAATTGTTTAGTAATATCTGTTAATGTAAAATAAGCTTCGTGCAATTTGTTATTGCAACCTTCGCAAAACCATAACAAACCATCTTTTTCATCGTTCTTACGTTTACGTTCCATTACCAATCCTACAGTATTTTTAAAGCGTTTGGGGTTATGTGGCACTTTAGGAGGAAGTAAAAAAATGTCACCTTCTTTTATTGGAACCTCAACGGCTTTACCGTTTTCTTGAATTTGGACAATTATATCGCCTTCTAATTGATAAAAAAACTCTTCGCTTTCGTTATAATGATAATCTTTTCGCGAATTAGGACCACCAACAACCATAACAATAAATTCAGTATCTTGATAAACAACTTTGTTATTTACCGGTGGTTTTAATAAATGACGATTCTCGTCTATCCATTTTTTAAAATTAAAAGGGCGTGTAATCATAGCTTAAATTTATGAATTTGTTTTTAAATATTAAACTTTATGTGTTTCAAAACAAAATACTAAATTATTTGAAATTTTACACAAAATAAAGCTAAAAAATATGCTATTATCATATAAAAAAATAATATAAAAACAAGAAAAAAAAACGTTATTAAAACCTTTGATTTCTATATATTTAGCTCTTAAATCTTCCAATTTTGGCACATGTAATAATGTGACTGAAGTGGCGGAGCTATGAAAAAATAAGACCATTGTTTTGCCTTGTCTTTTTTGTTACTTTTTTCGACTAAGGAAAAAAGAAAAGGAGTACAAAATGATTACCAATAAAAAAATACTCATAACCGGTGGCGCCGGATTCATCGGTTCAAATTTGTGCGACCATTTTATTGAGAAAAATAATAACATCATTTGTCTTGACAATTTCTCAACAGGAAAAAAAGAAAACATTCAACATCTACTTAGCAATTCAAACTTTACCCTCATTGAAGGCGATATTCGTGATTTGGAAATCTGCAAAAAAGCCTGCAAAGGTGTTGATTATGTTCTTCATCAAGCAGCATTAGGTTCGGTGCCACGCAGCATTCACGACCCAATTACAACTAACAGTGTAAACATTGATGGCTTTTTAAATATGCTTATTGCAGCACGCGACGAAAAAGTAAAACGTTTTGTGTATGCCTCCAGCAGCAGTACTTATGGCGATAGCGAAACATTACCAAAAGTTGAAGAAGTAATTGGCAAACCACTTTCGCCTTACGCTGTTACAAAATATGTAAACGAATTATACGCACATGTATTTGGTTTAAATTACGGATTAGAATGTATTGGCTTACGTTACTTTAATGTTTATGGCCGCCGGCAAGACCCTAACGGTGCTTATGCTGCGGCAATACCAAAGTTTGTGATGCAGTTAATGAAGTATGAAAGTCCGGTTATAAATGGCGATGGCACGCACAGCCGCGATTTTACTTATATAGATAACGTTTTACAAATGAACGAGTTGGCATTAAGTACAACTAACACAAAAGCAATTGGCGAAGTGTTAAATACAGCAGTGGGAGAGAGGGCTGATATAAATAAATTATTAGAATTACTTAAAAAATATTTATCTAAACACGATTCAAAAATTGAAAATGTAAAGTTTAAATATGCTGAAGAACGCAAAGGCGATATTCCACACTCTTTAGCAAGTATTGAAAAAGCTAAAACTTTATTAGGATATCAACCATCACACAACTTAGAGAAAGGTTTAAAAGAAGCTGTGGAATGGTATTGGAGCAATTTAAAATGAAAAATAGTATTGACAAATCGCCCTCTGTCAGTTCGAGTAGTCAATGCCTATCTCTTGCATTGACATATCGAGAACAATCAAGTCATAATCTTGAAAAAGGTTTGTCCGCCGCGACGGAGAAGCTGTGGAATGGTATAAGGGGAATTTGAAATTAATTCATTTAAAGTGATATGATAAAACTTATACTAAAAGTATAAGTTGAAAATTATTAATTAGAAATTAAAAATAAAGTTCAAAGTTGATTAGCAAAACTATAAAAAGTAAAAGTGAAACCTCTTTTATTCTTAAATAAATACCTTAAAAGGGGACACGAAAGAAGTGTTCAAATAAAAAAAAATATTTACTTATCTTTTATTATTAAAGGCTTAAGTATTTTAGTTAATCTTTCTTTAGTTCCTTTAACAATTGACTATGTAAATGCTGTTCAATATGGTATTTGGTTAACTTTAAGTTCTATTGTTTCTTGGTTAAGTTTTTTTGATATTGGTTTCGGAAATGGTTTAAGAAATAAACTTACAGAAGCCCTAACTTTAAGGAAAATAACTCTTGCTAAATCATATGTTAGTACAACATATGCGTTCATAGCCTTAATGTCATTAATTGTTTTCGTAAGTGTTGTTTTAATGAATCAATTTATTAATTGGCAAAAAATATTAAACACTTCAGTTATTGATGAAGCTAGTTTATCCAATATTGCACTATTAATTATTACTTTTTTTTGTTTACAATTTTTATTTCAGTTAATCAATACAATTGTAATTTCTAAACAAGAAACAGCAAAAGCCTCATTATTTAATCTTGTTTCTAATAGTATTACTTTATTAATTATACTTATAATAAGAAAACAAACTGTTGGAAATTTATATAATTTAGTAATTGTTACTGGGAGTTCAATTGTATTCGTTTTAATTATCGCCTCAATTATATTGTTTAAAGGTGCTTATAAAAATATATCACCTTCAATTAAATATGTAAAATTTAAATTTATAAATTCTTTAATTGGAGTTGGTTTAAAGTTTTTTTTAATTCAAATAGGAGCAATTGTTTTATTTCAAACTAACAATATAATTATTTCACAATTATTTAGCCCTATTGAAGTAACTGAATACAATGTAAGTTTTAGGTATTTTAATATTTCTTTAATGATTTTTAGCATTTTAATTGCTCCATACTGGAGCGCTTTTACAGAAGCGTGGACAAAAAAAGAGTTTTATTGGATAAATAGTCACTTAAAAAAATTAATTTATATTGTCGCTTTACTTTCTTTTTTAAACATTATTTTATTAATTTTTAGTGATAAAATATTTTCACTTTGGATTGGAGATGCAGTTAAGGTTAGAAAATCATTATCTATTATAGTTGCTATTTCTGTAATTTTTCAAATGTGGCAATCAATTTATATTAACTTTCTTAATGGAATATCAAAAGTGAAACTCCAATTAATACTTGTAATTATAACTTCTTTATTAAACATACCGTTAGCTTATATTTTAGGAAAAACTATAGGACTATCTGGCGTAATTTTATCAACAGTTATATTATATTTAATAATTGGAATAGTTGTTTATATACAAACAAAAAAAATTATAAATAACTCTGCAACTGGAATTTGGAATGCTTAAATTATTTAAATTTTTTTCAATTAATTATACTTTTTTACAAATTAAAAAATTTATTTATCTATTTAAGTATAGAAAATTAAGTTTAAGTTTAGGACTTGGAAGTGTAATAAAAGAATCTAATTTAGGTATGAATAATTACATTGGAAATAATGTAATGCTATTTAATTCAAAAATTGGAAATTATTCATATATAAATTCAAATTCAATAATACGTGATACAAAAATTGGGAATTTTACTTCTATTGGACCTGGCGTAAAAATTGTATTAGGAAGACATCCAATTCATTTTATATCTACTCATCCAAGTTTTTATTCAAATAATAAACCATTCACAACTTTTACAAGTGAATTACACATAGAAGAATATTTACCAGTAACAATTGGTAACGATGTGTGGATAGGAGAAGATGTTCTAATACCTGGAGGAGTAAAAATTGGAGATGGAGCCGTTTTATTAGCTAGATCTGTTGTTACAAAAGATGTTGAGCCTTATGCAGTTTATGGTGGTACTCCGGCAAAATTAATAAAATATAGATTTGATAAAATTGAAATTGAAAAACTATTAGAAATAAAATGGTGGGACAAAAGTGAAAGTTGGTTAAAGGAAAACGCATCGCTTTTTAGAAATAAAAATTTGTTTTTTACACATTTAAAATAAACGAAATAAATTAATAAGATTAAATCATTATTGTGAAGATTATAAAATTAACTAATAAGTTATTACAACATTTTAAAGCTCAAATTGTCAGATATCCATCTATTGATGTTGCGAGAAGAATTAAAATAATTAATTATTATAAAATCAATACAATAATAGATGTTGGCGCAAATGTTGGAAACTATGCGATAGAGTTATATAGTTTAGGATATAAAAATAAAATAATTTCTTTTGAGCCTTTAATTCAAGAATTTACTGAATTAAAAAATAACACAAAAAAATATAAAAATTGGACATGTTATAACTATGCATTGGGAGATTCAAATGAAAATTCAATTATTAATGTTGCTGGTAATAAAGACAGTAGTTCAATTTTAAAAATGTTAGATACTCATGTAGATAATGCGCCTAATTCTAAATATATTGGAAAGCAAGAAATTCAAATTAAGTCGCTCGATTCAATTAAAGACTCGTTATTTAATGAAACTGATAATGTTTTTTTAAAGATTGATACACAAGGTTTTGAGATGAATGTGTTAAAGGGAGCCATTAAATCGTTAAAATTCATAAAGTGTATTCAAATAGAATTATCAATCGTTCAATTATATGAAGGTTCCTCAGATTATAGATTAATTATTGATTTTCTTTTAAATAAAGGTTTTAGTTTAATTTCTATTGAAAATGGATTTTCAAACCCAACTACAGGCGAACTTTTACAGTTTGATGGAATTTTTTCAAGAAAATAATTAATGAAAAAAAATAATAAAATATTTTTTACGGATTATCTATTAGTGTTCTTATTACTTGCAACCACTGGAATTGAATATTTTTATAGATCGCAAAATTATATTGTAGTTTCAACGCTTATTGCAATTTTTATTTTTTTAAAAAGTAAAAAAAAGCTTAACATAAACTCACTACTAATTATTCTTTTATTTGCGATTGTTGAAACTTTTCAATTTTTATTATTTGGAGGATTTAACTTAAGGACTCCATTAGGAACAATGACTCGATTATTATTAGCATATTTGGTAATTGAATTAACTCGATTTAAATTTTTAACTGTTTATGTTAATTTAATTTATTTTTTAAGTTTAATTTCTTTTATTTTTTATTTCTGTTCTTTTATCCCTGGTTTTTTCAACTTTTTTTACAATACGTCACCAAATATTTTACCTCAATTGTTCTCAGGTGAAGAAGGCTTTTATAAAGAAAGCCCTAATATTATAATATATAATTTTCATCAAGCATCGTTTAACATGGGACGTAATCCTGGGCCTTTTTGGGAACCTGGTGCTTTCGCTGTTTTTATTTCATTAGCGCTTATTTTAAATTCAATAAAACGACAAAAATTATTAAAAGGTAAAAATTTAATTTTTTTAATTGCATTAATAACAACATTTTCAACAACAGGGTATATGTGTTTATTTGTATTTATAATTTATTCAAATATTGATGCTTTAAAAAAAAATGCGTTATACTCTATTCTTTTATTAATTGTAGCTTCTTTTTCAATAATAATGTATGAAAAAATTCCCTTTTTAAAAGAAAAAATCGAAAAAGATGTGGAATTAAAAAATGAAACTACATCGTCAAGATTTGGTAGCGCATTAGCAGATATTAAAGATTTTGCAAGAAGTCCTGTTTTTGGACTTGGTAGGGCGGGAGCGAAAAATAATTTCATTGACGTTGATAATTTCGATTCTGAAAATCATAGAAACAATGGTTTTTTTAACTTATTAGCTACATATGGAGTTCTTATTACTTTATTTTATATGTATAAAATTTATGAATCTTTTAAAATTATAGGAAATACATTTCAATTGCCAACTTATTTTAAAGCTGTTTCCTTTATTATATTAATGCTTTTAGGACTTTCTCAAGGAATATATATGCGACCATTTTTTTATAGTTTTATGTTTATTCCAATAGTGTTTTCAGCATTGTTAAAAAACAAGAATGAAATTAGCAATAGTAATAGCAACGTTTAATCGTATAAATTTATTAAGTAAATTATTAAATCAAATTAATGATTTAATTTTACCTGAAAATGTTTTAGTTAAAATTATAGTTGTTAATGATGGATCAACAGATGGTACTATTGAAATGTTAAAAAAAAATTTTTCTAATGTACAAGTAATATTGGGTAATGGCAACTGGTGGTGGACAAAATGCATGAATGAAGGATTTAAAAAAGCTATTGAAATTGGATACGATCATGTACTTGTTTTAAACGACGATGTTGAAATTCAACCAAATTACCTTGAAACACTTTTGAATGATTATGCAACTTTGCCTTTTAACTCAATTTTAGGATCTTCTTCTGTATCAATTAATAAGCCTTATAAAATAGAATTTGCAGGAGCAAATCAATTTATTAAATGGCGTTTAAAATTTGTTCCTTATATTAAAGGATTTAAATTAATGGATGACAATTTTAAAGGTATTCATAAAAGTTGGATTTTGTGTGGAAGAGGAACATTAATACCTGTAATTATATTTAAACAAATAGGTTTTTACGATGAAAAGCTTATTCAATATGGTAGTGACGATGAATTTTGTATTAGAGCTAACTTAAAAAAAATCCCTGTTTATATATCATGGAACGCTCGTATTTATAATAATACATATTTAACTTCTATAGGAAGTGCTTTTTTAAAAAGTAATTTATCAGTTTTTATAAAAAGTTTTTTTGACAAATATTCAGTTAATTCTCTTATTAAAGTTTTGCATATATATTTTAAATACGGTTATAAAATACTTACCCCTTTTTACTTATTGTATTTTATTCTAGGAACTTTTTACGCTCGCTTTATTAAATATAAATAAAAGACACCTAAATGTGCGGTATTTCTTTTTTACTTAGTAAAAACAACGTTAAAAATATTGAATTTTTAAATTTCAAAAAATTTAATGATGCTATTATTCACAGAGGCCCAGATGATGAAGGTTTTTCGTTTATAAATGATAATTTTGAAATTAAGGATGTTTTAAAGAATGAAAATAAATTTAACACAAAATTTAATATTCTTTTTGGGTTTCGACGATTAGCAATTTTGGATTTGTCAATAAAAGGTCATCAACCGATGCAATTTATTAATAGATATTGTATCGTTTTTAATGGCGAGATTTATAATTATGTCGAATTAAAAAAAGAACTTTCACAAAAAGGATATAATTTTAATACAAACACAGATACGGAGGTAATTCTAGCTTCTTATGACTATTGGGGAATAAATTGTTTTAATAAATTTAATGGAATGTGGGCTATTATAATTTATGACAATAAAAAAAATGAAATTATAGTATCAAGAGACCGTTATGGTATAAAGCCCTTGTATTACTACAAAGATGAATCTTTATTACTATTTGGCTCAGAAATTAAACAATTTATTAGCTATGGCGATCTAAACATTATGCCAAACAAAAAAAGAATATTGGAAAATTTCAATTCAGACACAAAGGAATATACACAAACTACCGATTTTATTAATGTTCTCAATTTTCCTGTTTCTTCATACTCAATTATTAAACCTAGTGAAATATTTAATCAAGATATAGAACATTATTTATATTATACCCTTCCAAATATTGACAAAAAAACTGAAGAATTTGATGAAAAAAAAGCAAACAGTTTAGCAGTTGAATATTTTAACCTTTTAAAAGATTCAGTTCGTATTAGATTAAGATCAGATGTCCCTATTGGAACCTGCCTTTCAGGTGGGTTAGATTCATCCTCAATAGCATATCTTATTAATGAAATTTTAAAAGAATCCAAGCAAGAATCCAAACAAAACACATTTTCGTTGGTCTTTAGCGATAAGGATACAAAACATTGCGATGAGAGTATTTATATTGACATTTTACAAAAAAGACTTGATCTTAATTCATTTAAAATTGAACCTTCTGCGAAAGATATAATTGAAAACTATACAAAAATGATTTATCACATGGATAATATTCAACATAGCACACTTATGTCTTATGTATTTACTTATAAGCTTGTGAAAGAAAAAAAAGTAACAGTTACATTAGATGGGCAGGGGGCTGATGAATTGCAAGCAGGTTATTTACCATATTTGATAAATTTTTTCACTAATATTCCAATTAAAAATATTTACAAGGAGTACAAATTATACTCCAAAAACAATGGTAGTTTATCATACATTCGATATGGTATAATATTTAATTTATTAAAATTTATTGGTGCAAAAAAAATCATTTTACATCTTTTAAAATTATTCAAAATTGAAAGGAATCCATATTTAACAATAAATGAAATTCTAAAAAATGATTTTACAAAAAACTTAAGAACACTTCTTTTTTATGGGGACAGAGGTTCAATGATGAATTCAGTTGAAAGTAGATTCCCATTTTTGGATTATAGAATAGTTGAATTTTGGATGAATTTACCTGAATGTTACAAATTACATAATGGCTATACTAAATATATAGCAAGGTTAGCGTTTACTAACAAACTGCCTGATGAAATTGTTTGGAGAAGGGATAAAATGGGATGGGAAATTCCTCAAAATGAATGGATAAAATATGGCTTAATTAAAATTATGAAGGATGAAATAGGTAATTCAAAATTTATAAAAAAACTTGGGTTAAATATCAACTTAAATAATTACAATCTAAATAGCAAAAAAAGCAAATATTGGAGAACTCCAATCAAGACTTTTAATATAGCTCTGTGGCACAAACAGTTTTTCAAATGAATAGAAATAGAATTGCAATTATAACTCCAGTTAAAAATGAGTCTATTTTTATTAAAGATACTATTGATTCTGTAATTAATCAAAATTTATTGCCAATTGAATGGATAATAGTTGATGACAACTCAGAAGATAATACTTTTGAAATAATTAACAATAAAATAAAAAATTATAATTGGATAAAAGCGATAAAGTTTTTTGGAAATGAAAGCACAAGATCGGGAGGCAGCAAAGTTGTTAGAGCTTTTAAATATGGTTATGGTCAACTTAAAAACGAGTATGATTATGTAATGAAACTTGATGGAGATTTAATCTTGCCAAGTAATTATTTAGAAAGAATGATAGAAGAATTTAATAATTTTAGCAATTTAGGTATTTGTGGAGGCCAAATTCTAAATAAATTTTCTGAAACAGACTTTAGACTCGAAAAGGTTAGTGATTTTCATGTGCGCGGTGCATTAAAAATGTTCCGGAAGAATTGCTGGGATCAAATTGGTGGATTTAAAGAGGTGTGGAATTGGGACGGACTTGACGTAATGGAAGCTCAATTTAAAGGCTGGGAAACACGGTCTATAAACGTACCGGTGATCCATTTAAGACCAACTACAAGCGCTTACGATCCAGTTGAACACGCTTATAAATCGGGTTATGAAGCGTATAAAATGGGAAGCAACTTTACACTTACAATAATAAGGTCAATATTTAAAATCAAAAAAAAACCTTATTTAAAATGCGGTTATTTCTATTTAAAAGGTTATATAAATGCATGGAATAAAAAAGAAACATTAATTGTTTCAAAAGAACTTGCAGAATTTATAAATAAAAAACATTCTCAAAGAATTTTTAAATTAAATTAATTAATGGCTTTTAAAGGAAAAATTTGTTCAAAAGGAATATGGGACGAATCTATACCAGGGATAGGATTTGATGAAGATGGTATATCAAATTATGCAAGAATTCAGTATAAATTAATGGAAGACTATCCCATTAATGAAAATGGTGAACAAAAATGGAAAGTACTACTTGAGCAAATACAAAGGAAAGGTAAATCTGGAAAATATGACTGTATTGTAGGTGTAAGCGGAGGAACAGATAGTTCCTATCTTTTACATTTGGCAAAGGAAAATAATTTAAACCCCCTAGCAGTGCATTTAGATAATGGATTTAATTCAGAAATTGCTGTAAACAACATTTATAAATTAACAGAGGCATTGAACATTGATCTTAAAACGCATGTTGTGGTTTACGAAGAGATGAAAGATATATTGAGGTCATATATGTTCGCTGGATTGCCATGGATTGATAATCCTACCGATCAAGCAATATTTAATGTACTATATAAAATTGCTGACAAAGAAAAAATAAAATATATTCTTATAGGCGACGATTTTAGATCTGAAGGGAAACAACCAACTGAATGGACTTACAGCGACCAAAAGCAATTAAACTTTGTACATAAAAAATTTGGAAGAGTTAAACTTAAAACTTATCCAAAATTATCTTTCAGTAGCAAATATTGGCTTAGTTTGGTAAAGAAAATTAAAATGGTTTCACCTTTTTACTATATAAATTATAATAAAATGGAAGCACAACAATTATTAATTAATAAATACAAATGGGAGTATTATGGCGAACATCACCACGAAAATTTATTTACTAAATGGGCAATAAGTTATTGGATGTATGAGAAATTTGGAATGGACAAACGAAAAATAACGTACTCGGCTCAAGTATTAAATAAAAAAATGTCAAGAGAAGATGCTTTAAAGATTATAAACAATAGGCCGTACAATCCATTGAAAATAGAAGAAGAAATTAATTATGTGATGAAAAAATTGGATCTAACGAAAGAAGAATATTTAAAAATTTGGAATTCCCCTAATCGATCTTTTAAAGACTATCCTTCGTATTATGAAACAATTATAAAATACGCAAAATTCATTGAGCCTATAATAAATTTAGTGTTAACAACTAAACCTAAAATGTTTTACGAAATGAAAGAAAGAAAAAACGGCCTGAAAAATTATGAATAATAAAAGATTTTTATTTTATTTAGTACATCCCGCTAAATTTCATTTTCACAAAGTACAGATAAATGCTTTAATAAGTAAAGGTTACACTGTTGATGTAGTTATTAATACTAAAGATATTTTAGAAGAATTGGTTAAAGAAGAGGGTTGGGAGTATACAAACATCTTTCCAAAAAGTAGAAAAATAAAAGGTGTACATGTTTATATTGCAGCATTTTTAAGCATTTTTTTAACAATCTACCGTCTATATAAATTTTGCAGAGGTAAAAAATATGATGTGTTTGTTGGAGATTTTGCCTCAGTAATTGCGAGGCTTAAAGGTGGAGTTTCATTTTACCCCACAGATGATGTGCTAAGTGCAGTTCCGGAACAAGTTGTATGGTTTAAGCCAACACATTATATAATTGCACCCGTAATTACAGATGTAGGTAAATATAAAAATAAAAAAATAGGATATAAGGGGTATAAAGCACTCGCACATTTACACCCAAATCATTTTACACCAAATAAAAATGTGTTACCTAAAGAAATACAAGAAAAAGATTATTTTTTAATTAGATGCACAGGATTTGGCGCAACACATGATATAGGGAAAAGCGGAATTTCAAACGAAGTGTTACTAAAATTAATATCCATTTTAGAACCACAGGGTAAAATTTTAATTACATCTGAAAGAAAATTACCTTGTGAATTAGAAAAATACCAGTTTAATATACGTAAAAATGATATTACGCATTATATTAACTACGCAAAAATATTTATAGGAGACAGTACCACAATGTGTACTGAAGCAGCTGTTTTAGGAACACCAGCAGTAGAATTTGACGAATATTTTTATGAAATAGAACAAATGCTTGAAATTGAAAACAAATATCAATTAATTCATTGTTTCAGAACTAACCAAGCCGAAGATTTTTTAAAAAAAATATCAGAATTAGTAAATACAAAAAGTCTAAAAAGCATATACACAGAACGAAGAAAGCATTTACTAAACGATACAATTGATGTATCCTCATTTCTGATATGGTTATTTGAAAACAATCCAAAAAGCGTTCATGAATACTTTCAAGATCCAAAAACATGTATGGAACGTTTTAAATTTAATTCTTAAAAATATATGTGTGGCATATTTGGCATTATAGCTAAAAACAAAGTAAATAAAACAGATTTAAATCTACTCGTAAAACATTCTCAGCAACGCGGTAAAGATTCAAGCGGATTAATCTACTTTCAAGATAACCGATATCAGATCTATAGAGCTGATTATAACATTGACAAGTTATTAAATCAAATAAATCCATACCAATCTCCTGTTGTTTTTGGACATAGTCGTTTAATTACCAATGGCCTTTCCGACAACCAACCTGTTGTTAGAGAAAACATATTTGTACTCCACAATGGTATAATTGTTAATGATAATGAAATTTGGAAAAGCCTTACGATAGATCGTAAACATCAAATTGATTCAGAAGTTATTATTGGTATTACATTAGAGCATTTTATGAATGATGGCCAACTTAATGAATTGGCAGATGTAATTATAAAAAAATGCAAAGGAATTGTTTCATGCGCTTTATTGATCCAAAATATTGGTAAAATTATATTGATCTCAAATAATGGGAGTTTATACATTGGTAATAAAAACGGTGCCACTTTCTTTGCTTCTGAAAATTATCCTTTAATAAAAATTGGTTGTGAGAGCATTTCTCAAATAAATAAGAGCTACAAAATTTTTGATATTCACATACCTATTGATTTAAATTATAAGTTAATTGATTTTAAGATCCGCACTGAGAATTTAATTCCAGAATTTAAATTTGATAAAACACAAGAAACATTACTTCAATATAAACCTCATAATTTGAAAAGGTGTACAAAGTGCATTCTACCTGAAACAATGCCTTTTATCCGTTTTAACGATCAAGGGGTATGTAATTATTGTTTAAACTATAAACCGCGCAACAATCCTAAACCAAAAGAAGAATTATTCAATCTTATTAAACCTTACAGAAAAAATAGTGGTTTGGAGTGCATTGTACCTTTTTCCGGTGGTAGAGATAGTTGTTACGGATTGCATTTAATTATAAAAGAACTTGAATTAAAACCAGTAACCTACACCTATGATTGGGGAATGGTAACTGATTTAGGAAGAAGAAATATTAGCAGAATGTGCGCAGAATTGGGGGTTGAAAATATTATTGTTGCTGCTGATATTTCATTAAAACGAAAAAATATCAGAATGAATTTAGAAGCGTGGCTTAAATCTCCTAATTTAGGTATGATGGCAATGCTTACAGCAGGCGATAAACATTTTTTTAGACATGTTGAAGATGTAAAAAATCAAACAGGTGTAAATTTAAATTTATGGGGTGTTAATCCTTTAGAAGTAACTCATTTTAAAACCGGTTTTTTAGGTATTAAACCTGACTTTGAGGAAGAGCGTGTGTATAGCCATGGCATAATAAAACAATTGAGATATCACGCCAAACGCTTTCGTGCAATGATGGATAGTCCGGGATATTTTAATTCCTCACTTTGGGACACTTTAGCGGGTGAGTATTACAGAAGTCTAACCAAGAAGCAAGATTATTACCATATTTTTGATTACTGGCGTTGGGATGAGGAGTTAGTTAATCAAACCCTGATAAATGAATATGAATGGGAACTCGCACCTGATACAAAAACTACTTGGCGTATTGGAGATGGAACGGCTGCATTTTACAATTATGTTTACTATACTGTTGCCGGATTTACGGAGCATGACACCTTTAGAAGTAATCAGATAAGAGAAGGACAAATAACTAGAGAAAAAGCACTTGAATTAGTAGAAGATGAAAACCAACCACGTTTCCAAAATATTCGTTGGTATTTAGATACATTAGGCTTAAATTTTGAAAGAGTAGTTAAAATTGTAAATAATATTAAAAAACTTTATAAAGAGTAATCTATAAAAATTTTGAATTTAAAGGACCAATTTTGTTTTTTAATTCTATTACATCAATAAAATAAAAAAATGTTTTTTACAGAGAAAGGTTTTCACAATGAATAAATGCGCATTATTTACAAACGATGTAGAAACTACTTCAATTTGGTTTAATTCTTTAAGAGACGAAACAGGAAGAAAAGTGCTAAATGAGGGTATGCCGTTACTTTTAGAAACTTATGAAAAGTATAATATTAAAAGTACATTTTACTTCACTGGATATATAGCAAAATTATATCCTCAGGTAGTTAAAATGATTTTGAAACATGGGCATGAAGTAGGTTCTCATGGAAAATCTCATATTAGAGAAAATGGATTTGATGTTATGCCTTTTGAAAAGCAAAAAAGACATTTACTTGAATCGAAGCAATTATTGGAAGATATTTCTGGACAGGAAGTAATCTCATTTCGAGCACCTGCACTTAGGGTAAATAATGATACTGCACGCGCATTAATTGAAGCAGAATATAAAATAGATTCCTCAATTGCTTCACAACGTTTTGATTTTTTTATGTCATTTGGAGGATTAAAAAAACTGAAATGGCTTTTTGCACCTAGGCTCCCATACAAAACAAGCCCAAATTCATTATTCAAAAAAGGTAAAGGTCCAATAGTTGAAATCCCTTTAACTGCTTTGTTTTTTCCTCACGTAGGAACTACTATGAGGATTTTTCCTTTATTAACGTCATTTCAACGTTATGGAATAAATATTGAATCTTCATTTAATAATAAACCTTTAGTTTTTGACATTCATCCAAATGAATTTATTGATGAGTCAGATGAACCTAGAATAATAGAAAAAAGAACAAAAAATAAAATCAATTATTTTATGCAAGATTGGCTACGCGCACAATTGAAAACAAAAAATCTTGGACCTAATGCTTCATTTTTATTTGAAAAAGAAATTAATTTTTTTGAAAAAAGAAATTATAATTTCCTTACTGTTAAGGATTATTGTATTAAACAAAATTTAATATGAAAATTTTCATAATATCTATGGAAGATCCTTTATATACGCTTCCATTTATTAAAGATATAATTACTGCAAGAAAAAATGAAATAATAGGAGTAGCTATTTCAAAAGGCGGAAGATTTAAAATTGGGAAAAAAAGATCAAAAGTTGTTTATGCAATTAGTTTAATATTAATAATGGGAATAACTGGCTTTTTTAAAAATGTATTTAAAACCCTTAAATTTAAATTTCAAAAAAAGTTTAGCACAATTTTAAACATTGAAAATCCTGGATTGGAATGTTTTTGTGCAAAAAAAAACATCAATGTTTTTTTAATTGATTCTCCAAATAATAAAAAATTCATAAATGTTTTAAACAACCTGAAACCAGATGTTATTATTAACCAATCTCAATACATTATCAAAAAAGAACTTTTAGAAATTCCTAAAATTGGTGTAATAAACAGACACAATGCTTTGCTCCCCAAAAACAGAGGCAGGTTAACCCCTTTTTGGGTTTTATTTAAAAAAGAAAATGAAACTGGAGTTTCTATTCATTTTGTTGATGAAGGTATGGATTCTGGAGCAATTATTGTTCAAAAAAAATTTCAAGTAGAAAACGATGACACATTTAATAGTTTGGTCGATAAAAACTACAAATTGGCATCTATAGCAATGTTAGAAGCACTTAAAAAATTAGAGACTGGTGTTTATACAACTTTACCAAACCTAAATGAGTTAGCTACTTATAATAACGTCCCTACTTTTAGAGATGCTATTAAATTTAGATTTAATATTTAATACATAAAATTAAACTTCTATTAATGCTTATTTTAAAGCATTTTACTTTAAGGGGCTTAAATATTCAATAAGTAAAAAAGTTGGAATCATCTTTACAAAAAAACATTCAACCTTTAACGGATTCATATACAGTAAAGCAACGATTTATAGAAAATTACAATGTAGATGTTTATTGTTTTATAACTAAATATATAGACATTTGTTCTCAAAAAACGTTAACTCTTGCATCAACAAATGTTTTTAATATTATTAATTACCCTTATGAAATAAATGGTTTTATAAATCTTTCAAAAGTAAACAACATCCGCTACATCAATAAGTTTTTTGAATCTGTAAATAGTAGATTAATTAACGGAAATTATTACATTATTTGTTTTGAAACAATTACCACTCGAAAAGAAAGGCATCGGATAGGAAATATACCGGTTATAAAAAACATTTGGTTTATACTTGAATTTATTTTTTTACGAATGTTTCCAAAAATCTGGGGTTTTAAAAAAATCTACTTTTTAGTTACCCGTGGGCGTAACCGTTTGCTTTCAAAAGCTGAGGTAATGGGGCGTTTGGTAAGTTGTGGCTTTAAAATTGAAGCAAGCGAAGCCTTTAACGGACTAACCTATGTTGTTACAACAAAAGTTAAAGAACCAGAATTTAATTTTAATGCCAGTTATGGACCTTTATTTAAAATGAAACGGATTGGTAAACAGGGTAAAGAAATTGGTGTTTATAAATTCCGCACCATGCACCCTTATGCCGAATATTTACAAGATTATGTGTTAAACTTAAACGGTTATGCTGAAACAGGTAAACCAAAAGACGATTTTAGACTCACCCCATGGGGACGTTTTTTACGTCGCTATTGGTTAGATGAGTTGCCGCAGTTAATTAACGTGATTAAAGGTGAAATGAAATTGGTGGGCGTTCGTCCTATTTCAAAAAGATATATGCAAGACATTCCAAAAGATTTACAAGAATTGCGTTTAAAATTTAAACCCGGTTGTATTCCGCCTTATGTTGCATTAGATAGAAACGGAGATGTAAATTCAGTGCTACAAGCCGAACGTGAATATTTGGAAGAAAAAGTAAAAAAGCCTTATTCAACCGATATACGTTATTTCATTAAATCTGTTTTTAATATTGTATTTAAAAGAAAAAGAAGTGCTTAAGTTTTAAATTAATGTAATAAAATAAAAAATTAACTTTTGTTCAGTCTTATTTATTTAATTATCTTTAACCCTCTATAAAAGTAAAAACATTAAACTAGTTGAAAATTAAATTTATATATTATTTTATCATATTTATTGGATTTGTAAATTGCACATCTCGAAAAAAAATAAATTATTTTCAAGGTGCTTTAAGTGACCGAGAAATAATTAAAAGTTATAATCCAAAATTAAAATGTGGAGATGTTATTTCAATAATGGTAATGAGTTTAGATGATATAGCTATTAAACCCTTTAATTTACCTGTTCAAAATATAAGTCAAACGATTGGCGGCTATACTCAAGGCACACCAAGCCTACCTGGTTATTTAATAGATGAGAAAGGTAATATTGATTTTCCAAATGTTGGAAAAATTAAATTAGAGGGAATAACTAGAACAGCAGCTGTAGATACATTAAAATCAGTACTTAAACCATTTTTAAATAATCCTACAATTTTAATAAGAATTTTGAATTATAAAATTACTGTTTTAGGCGATGTTAGAAACCCTGGGACGTTTTCAATTCCAAATGAAAGAATCACTTTAATTGAAGCGTTAGGAATTGCTGGTGATTTAAATATTACCGGTAAAAGAAATAACATATTAGTAATAAGAGAAAATGAAGGTAAAAGAACAGAAACTCTAATTGATTTAACATCTAAAGATTTTTTTTCTTCGCCCGTTTATTATTTGCAACAAAACGACATAGTTTATGTGGAACCAAACAGAGCCAAACGCAATACAGCTGCAATTAATACAACAAACATTAGTTTGATAGTTTCTGTTGTTTCTTTATTAATTACATTAGGGGTGTTATTAACTAAATAATTTTAATGGAGTTAGAACAATATAGTTTTTCAGTAGATGAAAAAGATGAAAATAACTTAAAAGATCTTTTTTTACGTTATTTATATAATTGGAAATGGTTTTTGTTAAGTTTAATTTTTTCTATAGGTTTGGGATTTGTTTATGTTAGATATCAAACTAAACTGTTTGAAGCTAAAGCAACTATTTTAATTAAAGATGATAAAAAAGGAGGGCTAGGCGTAAGCGATGAATTAGCTGCGTTTGAAGATTTAGGAATTTTAAAATCAAACAAAAACATTGATAATGAAATTGAAATACTTAAATCTAGATTCTTAATGTCAAAAGTTGTAGATGAGTTAAAACTTAACACAACTTATTATTCCTATGGTAGACCAATTGAACATGAAAGATATAGCAACGCACCAATTTTAGCAGAATATATAATAACTGATTCTACAATGATAGCTGAAGGAAATTGGATACTAAATTTTTCCGACAATCAAAAATATGAGTTAAAAAATGGAGAAACAAATGAGTTCATAGGCAATTTTTCATTTGGTGAGTATATTAAAACAAACTTTGGTAAAATTAAATTTACAATAACAAAACATTATAATCAAAGTTATTTGAACTTACCTTTTCGAGTAATTATTCAAACCAATGAAAAAATAATTAATAATTATTTAGAAGAAGTTAAAGTAAGTCCAGTAAATAAAACATCAAATGCTATTACCATAAGTTTACGCGATGCTGTGGCGCAAAAAGCAACCGATGTTATTGACAATTTAATAAAACAACACAATTTAGATGCTGTTGCCGATAAAAATCAGGTAAGCCAAAATACTGCTAATTTTATAAACGAACGTATTAAGTTTATTACTTCCGAACTTTCGGATGTTGAGGGTGAAGCTGAAAGTTATAAAAGCAAATACAAATTAACCGATGTAGAATCTGAAGCTAAACAATTTTTAATAACCAGTAGCGAAAGCGAAATGAGTTTATTAGAAGCAACAACACAAGTGCGTATTGCTGAATTTGTAAACGAATATCTACAAAAACACGATTTACCTTCCGATTTAATTCCTACTAATTTAGGTTTAAACGACCCTGCATTAGCATTACAAATAGGCGAATACAATAAACTAATTTTAGAACGCAGTCGTCTTATAAAAAATTCTGGAGAAAAAAACCCAGTTGTTCAAAACATCGATAATCAATTAGTAGGTACGCGTGCGTCTATAAAAGAAAGCTTAACAAATTTATTACACACCTTACGAATTAAAGCCAAAGAAATAGAAAAAAAGGAAAATGAAATTAATGCAAAAATAGGAAATGTGCCAAAATACGAACGTGAGTATCGAACAATTCAACGTCAGCAACAAATTAAAGAAGCATTGTATTTATATTTACTTCAAAAAAGAGAAGAAACTAATATTGCTTTAGCAGTAACTGTAGCCAATGCAAAAATAATTGATAAAGCTTATAGTAATGGCGAAGCAGTTGCACCTAAAAAACAAATTATCTACTTATCATCTTTTTTAATTGGATTAATAATACCAATAATTGTTTTGTATATTTTAGATTTATTAGATACCAAAGTACATGGTAAAAAAGAGATTGATGCGGTTAAAATCCCTTATTTGGGAGATATTCCTTTAACTAAATCAAAAGAAAAATTAGTTGTAATTGAAAACGATCGCTCAAACATTGCCGAAGCTTTTAGATTATTACGAAGTAATGTAGATTTTATTACCAGCAACCACAAAGGACAAAGCCGTACAGTTTTTGTTACATCTACAATTGGTAAAGAAGGTAAATCGTTTATTGCTTTAAATTTAGCAGCTTCATTTGCCCTTTCTGGTAAAAAAGTTCTATTAATTGGTACAGATTTACGAGCACCTAAAATTTTAAGTTACTTAAATATATCCGAAAGAAAAGGATTAACTAACTACATTGTTGAGCAAGATTTAAATTTAAATGACATTATTTTTAAAGCACCAAATTTTAATACATTAGATATTTTACCATCAGGGCCAATTCCACCAAATCCCGCTGAATTATTATTAAGTCCAAAAGTTAAAGACATATTTGATTTTGCAAAAACAAATTACGATTATGTAATAGTAGATACAGCCCCGGTTGGTTTAGTGGCCGATACTTTATTAATTGCTGAGAATGCCGATGCAACTGTTTTTGTAGCTAGAGCAAACTATTTAGATAAACGTTTGTTAAGAATTGCAGAATCGTTAAACAAAGAAAAACGTTTAACAAATATGGCTTGTTTAATAAATGGTGCCGATTATAAAAATGGCTATGGCTACGGTTATGGTTACGGATATGGTTACGGATATGGTTATGGAGAAGGCAGCACAAAAATTGAACCTTTGTGGAAACGCTTATTAAAAGCCTAAAAAATTGCTCTAAAACTAAAAAGCCTTGTTTATTAAACAAGGCTTTTTAGTTTTAGATAGTCGAGCCTCAAAAAACTTTAAAACTCTGATACTGTATAAAAAAAGCTGTTGTTTAACAACAGCTTTTTTATAGTTTATAGTTTCCTTTTTTTATTTAGCTCCGCCTTGGTTTTTCATTTTATCTTTAAATGTTTTGTAGTTACTTACTTTGAAGCCTACAGTATCAATTACAAATGTTTTATCATCTAATGCGGTTGTTAAAACTTCGCTAGTTTTGTTAGTTACCACCATTGATACGCCCATTTGATTTTGTCTATAAACGGTTTCTAAAGGAAAACCTGTTAACCCCTCTAAGTTTGGCCCCATACCTTTACCATTTTTAGTTTTAGGTTTTTTAATTTTATCGGTAAACCAAACAGTTGCAGTATCCATTTTACCATCTTTTCTTGCATTGTAAACTAAAGCTTTTGTTGCTTCAAAGCCTGCTATCATTTTTTTATCAGATGTAACTTCAATTTTTGGTTTAGATTTAGTTTTATCACCTTTTGCTTCAGCTTCTTTTTCTTCAGCTTCAGACTCAGCTTTTGTCATGTAAAAACCAGATTTTTCGCCCATCACTTCTTGTAACATAAATGTTTTTTCGCCATCGTTTGCTACAGTCATGTTGTACATCATGCTGGTTAATTCCATTTTCATTTTATCGCCTTTTAAATAGGTTGTAGTTTCCATTTCACCAAATGCTGCTTGCTCAGCAGGTAAACCTTCTACGCTTAATGCAGATTTAATTGTGTAACTATCTTGTGCATAGGTTAAAGAACATAATGCCACTGAGGCTAATGTAAGTATTTTTTTCATTTTTGTATTTTAGAATATTAGAGTCAAATATAATGCCAAAATGCTTTTAATGTTGTTAAAATTATTTAAAGATGAGAAGAATTAGAATTTAAAAATTTTAGATTAAAAAAGCCTATTGAATAATTATTGTAAATTATCAAAAAACTTTCTCATTTCAGTAGCAGAAACAATTTTCATGTTTTTAGGTACTTCAAAAGTACTTTCATCAATTGCAATATTGTTTATTTTTTTTGCGCAAAAGTGCATTTCTAAGCCCATTTTTTTAACTCTATAATCTAAAAGCATACCTTTAACTTGCGCATAAGGTGTTAAGGCGTTACAATCTTCATTGCCAAGGTCTTTAGTGTACCACGCATCAAATGTAACATTTGGCTCATTTACTTTTGTAACTTTAATTTTATGGCATTTTAAGCCTGCAATTTTTTTGGTGTCTTTTGTTTCTTCAATTTTTAGTTCGTAGTCTTTATTATCATCTAAAATTTCTTTTTCATTTTCAACACAGGCTTGATTTATGTCCATAAATTTAACCGTTTGAGTTAAGGTTTTTGATTTATTATCGCCAATTATAGCTGTATTAAACATGCCCATTGTACTCATCTCAATAGAAAACTTATCTTCTTTAAATTTAAGGGTTGCGGAGCTTGGAGCTAATCCGTATAAAGGGTGTGTTTCATCAACTCCTTTTGTATCAAAAACAATTTCGCCTTCGTTTTTACTTCCAATTCCACCATTTTTGCAAGAAAAATTTACTAATGCTAAAGCAGTAAATACAATATAAATGAGTTTATTCAAACTTAAAATAAAAGGCTAAAATAATACTTTAATTTTAAATTACAAATCTTAATATTTTATTTAATTTTTTTGTGTTTGAATAAATTATCTTTAAAAATTAGAGTAATTTACTGAATATTTTAAGTTTAAAGAGAATTTATAATTTTATAAAAATCTTCAGTTTTTAAACTTGCCCCTCCAATTAAACCACCATCAATATTTGCACATTCAAATAAACTTTTGGCATTTTGAGCATTGCAACTTCCGCCATAAATTATACTTGTATTTTCGGCAATTTCAATACTTGTTAATTTTGTGATTTCATTTCTTAAAAAGGCATGAACTTCCTCTGCTTGATTTGGACTTGCTGTAAGTCCTGTGCCAATAGCCCAAATTGGTTCGTAAGCAATGCTTATTTTATAGCAATCTGTTTTATTAATGTTATTGTATAAGTAACTTATTTGATTGCTTAAATGTTTTAAGTAAGTTTCGTTTTGACGTTGTATTAAATCTTCGCCAATGCAATAAATAATATTTAAGTTATTTTGTAATGCTAATTTTACTTTTTCAATAAGAATTTCATCAGTTTCATTAAAATAGTGTCGTCTTTCGCTATGCCCAATTAACACATAATTGCAATTTATTGAAGTTAACATTGTAGCACTAACCTCTCCTGTATATGCACCATTATTATATTGGCTAACATTTTGCGAACCAATTAAAAATTGCGAATTTATATTCATTAATTGTTGAATATAAAGTTGAGGTGGAAATAATATTTTTGTTATGTTTTGATTTGGGTATTGGTATTGATTTAACGAATTAACAAGTTCTTTGGCTTCATTATAAGCCAAATTCATTTTCCAATTTCCGGCAACAATTTTTTTTCGCATTTTATTTAAATCTAACTCGTGGGTCTAATACGCCATAAATAATATCAACTATTATATTTATTATTACAAATATAGTTGCAAATATTAATGTTGCACCCATTACAATAGGTAAATCGTTTTTACTTAAAGCTTCAACTACTTCATATCCAATGCCTTTCCAGCTAAAAACACGTTCAACAAATACTGCACCAGCCATTAAACCTGCAAACCAGCCGCTTATTGCTGTAACTACAGGATTTAAAGCGTTTTTTAAAGCATGTTTAATAATTATTACACTTGTGCTTAATCCTTTTGCTTTTGCGGTTCTAATATAATCTTGTGTTAAAACATCTAATAACGAACTACGTGTTAATTGAATAACTATACTTAAAGGTCTTAAGCCAAGCGTAATTGTAGGTAAAATTAAATTTTTAAATGAAATAACTTCTTCACCAGTCCAATCATCTAATTCAAACAAACTGCCCGAAGGGTTTAATCCTGTATAGTCAGATAATACATACCCAAATAACCATGATATAATTAAACCAGTTAAATAACTGGGTGCGCTCATTCCTATTGTTGTTGCAAAAACAAAAACACCTTTATCTAACCACGAATTTTTTTTAATAGCGCATACAATGCCTAAAAATATACCAATAAACGATGCTATTAAAATAGATGTAAAAGCTAAAACTGCAGTTTCGGGCAATGTATCTTTAATTATTTCTGAAACAGGACGTTTTGTAATGTAACTTTGCCGTAAATAAGGTAATTTTAACACAATTACACTGTTTTTACCTATTTTAAAAAGTGGTATCCAACTGTATTTGTTTGGATTTAAGTACCAAAAATCTTTATCAACTGTTTTGTGCCAAGAAATAAAAGATAAATCATTAAGGTAATTAAAATATTGTTCACTAATTGGTCTATCAAGGCCTAAATCTTTATGTACAGCCTCAACTGCCTCTTTGTTAGCTCGTTGTCCTAGCATTACAGTTGCGGGGTCGCCAGGTAAAACATTAAACAAGAAAAAAATAACGGTAATTACTCCAAAAAGAACCAACACACCATACCCTATTTTTTTAAAAATAAATTTAATCACTTGTTATTTACAAAAAACCAAAAGCGAATATAATTAATTAAAACAAATTACAATTAAATTTAGATAAAGATTAAATTTGTAAAGACGATTGAGAGATTTATTACATAAGTTATATTTTTTTATACTACTAATTGGTTTTTTTAACTTGCATTTACATGCTCAAAAAGTTGGTTTAGTATTAAGTGGAGGAGGAGCATCTGGTTTAGTTCACGTGGGTGTTTTAAAAGCTTTAGAAGAAGATAGTGTGCCAATTGATTATATAACTGGCACATCTATTGGAAGCTTAATAGGGGCATATTATGCATGTGGCTACACGCCTCAACAAATTGAGAAAATTGTTAAAGCAGAATTTTTTAAAAGCGTTACAAAGGGCGATTTGCCTGCTAAATACGATTATCTCATTAAAAAAAGAGAAGATTATGCAACATGGCTTACGTTTAAAATTAAACTCAAACAACCCTATTTAAAAAATTTACCTACAAATGTTATAAACTCAGTACCTATTGATTATTATTTAATGGAAAACTTTACAGGATTTTCTAGTTTTAACCATAATAATTTTGATAGTTTATTAATCCCTTTTAGATGTGTTGCAGCTAATGTTGAAGATAAAAAATCGGTTGTATTTAATTCAGGTAGTTTATCTACTGCATTAAGAGCTAGTATGAGCTATCCTTTTTACCTGCGCCCAATTATTGTTAATGATAAATTGCTTTTTGATGGTGGGCTATACGATAATTTTCCTATAGATGTGATGCAAGAAAATTTTAAACCAGATTATATTATTGGGTCAAATGTTGGAGAAAAAAACATATCGCCAGATGATGATGATTTGTATTTACAACTAAGAAATTTAATGATGAATAATAAAAAATACGAACCAATAAAAGAAAATGGTGTATTAATTGAACCATGGTCTGATGTGTTTTTATTAAATTTTGAAGGGGCAAAACGATTAATTGATAGTGGATACTATGCAACCAAAAGAAAAATTTCGGAAATTAAAAATCATGTTAAACGTAAAACAGATAAAGCTCATTTGGCACAAGAGAGAGAAAAATTTATTAATAAATCAAAACAAGAAAATGTAATATTTAATGCAATTGAAATTAATGGATTTTCAGAAAAACAAAAACATTTTATTAAAACAAGTTTATTTTATAATGAAAAGCCTTTTACTTTAACACAATTAAAAAAAAGATATTTTAAATTGTTAAGTGATGATAAATTTAAAACGCTTTATCCTACTGCAAAAATAGACACAAACACTTTCTACCATAAACTAATTTTAACCGGAAGGAAAGAAAAACCACTTTACGTTGATGCAGGAGCCATGTTATCTAACAGACCAATAAGCGAAGCTTTTATGGCCTTGCAATATAATACTTTAGGCCGAATAGGTTTTAGTGCATACATAAATGGTTATTTAGGTAAACTACACACAAGTTCAATGGCTAAACTACGTTTCGATTTTCCTGGAAGGTATCCTTTTTACATTGAGCCATCGGCAACTTTTTCGAGGTGGGATTATTTTAGTAGTAGTGTTTTGTTTTATGATTTTTTAAAACCCGCATATTTAATCCAAGAAGATAGGTTTGCACAAATTAAATTAGGTTTGCCTGTAGGAAACATTTCTAAATTTAGTGTTGCTGGCGGTTATTTTGAAACAGCTAACTCTTACTATCAAACAGAAAATTTCACAAAATTAGATACCGTTGACAAAACTTATTTTGACAGTTGGTATGCACAATTAAATTACAACATTAATACTTTAAACAGAAAAATGTATGCAACAGAAGGGCTAATGTTAAATGCAAGAGCTAGATTTTTACATGGCTTTGAAAGTTATTACCCAGGTAATACAAGCAGCGATACAATAGGGTTTAAAAATGAATATACACCAGAGTGGATACAATTAAAATTAACTTTCGAAAATTACATTCGCACATTTAAGCAAGTTAAAATAGGTTTTTTTGGTGAGGGGGTTTATACAACACAAACTTTTTTTAGTAACTATCAAGCAACTATTCTTTCGGCCCCTGCATTTAACCCAATTCCCGAAAGTCAAACATTTTTTATTGATAGGTACCGTGCCCATAAATACATTGCTTTAGGTGCAAAATTAATTACCACTCCATTTAAAAATTTCGATATAAGATTAGAAGCTTATGGGTTTCAACCTATAAATACAATTTTACAAAATAGCGATGGTAAAGCAAGGTACAGCTCGCCGTTATTGTACCGTTTTGGTGTAGCTTCTGCTAGTATGGTTTATAACACACCAATTGGCCCTATTTGTTTAGGCTTAAATTATTACGATCAATATCAAACACCATTTTCTGTTTTCTTTCATTTTGGATATTTAATTTTTAATAAACGCTCAAGCGATTAAAAATCAATTTTACTTTTTTAAAAAATAAACTTTGAAAAAAATTTTATTAATATCAGATACACACAGTTGGCTTGATGAAAAACTAATAAAACATATTAACGAATGTGATGAAGTTTGGCACGCAGGAGATATTGGAAATGATGATCTTATAAATTTTATAACAAAATTAAAACCTATGGTTGCCGTTTTTGGAAATATTGACGGACAATCTATTAGAATTAAATTTCCAGAAAATAATATATTTTTATGTGAAGAAGTAAAAGTACTTATTACTCACATTGGGGGTTACCCTGGCAAATACCCTACACGGGTAAAAAAACTTTTACAAACTCATAAACCTACTGTTTACATAAATGGGCACTCACATATCCTTAAAGTAATTTATGATAAAGAATATAATTTACTTCATTTAAATCCTGGCGCATGTGGAATACAAGGCTTTCATAATATTAAAACAGCTTTAAAATTTAACATCTGTGGAAAAGAAATTAAAAATTTGGCTATTATTGAGTTAGGAAAAAGAAATGAACAAAGTAAAAATGTACTTTTGTAGTTATGAACGAAATTAAAACGGCATATTTTACAAATGAGGCATTAGCAAAATTTGTTTCGGCGCAAGGCAAACAAGTTTCTAAAATAATATGCCACTTATGGCAAAACAACAATAATCCTGCCGAGCCTTTCGAAATAATTGATAATGTTCAATTACTTTTTTCTGATAATCAAAAATTAACAATTAGTTGTAACGAAGAAGGCAATGGTTTAGATGTAGTTGATTATAATTTTGATGAGTCTAAAAAAGAACTAAATTTAATGTTTGATGGTAAAATTAAATTATTTGCTGTAGATGCTTCAAACACAAAAATGTGGGCTGATGTAATAGGCGAAAAATTAAATTTAATTAAAGTTACCAAACAAGATGAATATTATAAAGCAGATTCAATAGTGTTACAATTTAATAACGAATTGAGAGAAATTTCAATTTCGCCATTAGATGGATTGATAATAGATTTTTATGAAGAATAAAATTTAATTAATTTTAGCCATTATAGTAAAAATAAAAGTAAATTCACATCATAAAAAAGTTGTTATTTCTTTAAATAAAAATAATTATAAGTAAAAAAATATAAAACAGAACTTAAAATGAAAAACATTACAGTAATAGGAAGCGGAACAATGGGTAATGGAATTGCTCACACATTTGCACAATACGGGTTTAAAGTAAATTTAGTTGATATTAACGAAAATGCTTTACAAAAAGCAATAGCAACCATTACAAAAAATTTAGATCGCCAATTACAAAAAGGTGCAATTACTGAAGATGTAAAAAACAACACACTATCTAATATTACTACTTTAACAGATTTAGAAAAAGGTGCAAAAGGAGCCGATTTAGTTGTTGAAGCTGCCAGCGAAAACATTGATGTTAAGCTTAAAATTTTCAAACAATTAGACGAAATTTGCGATTCAAAAACTATTCTTGCATCTAATACTTCTTCCATTTCTATAACTCAAATTGCAGCTGTAACAAAACGTGCCGATAAAGTTATTGGAATGCATTTTATGAATCCAGTTCCTGTAATGAAATTAGTTGAAGTGATAAGAGGATATAATACAAGTAACGATGTTTGTAAAAGTATTATGGAGATGAGCAAAACTTTAAATAAAGTACCGGTTGAGGTTAATGATTATCCAGGTTTTGTGGCAAATAAAATTTTAATGCCTATGATTAACGAGGCCATAATTACTTTATACGAAGGAGTTGCAGGAGTATCGGAAATAGATACTGTTATGAAACTTGGTATGGCACACCCAATGGGCCCTTTACAATTAGCCGATTTTATTGGATTAGATGTATGTTTAAGTATTTTAAGAGTATTGCAAGATGGTTTTGGCAACCCTAAATATGCACCTTGTCCTTTACTAGTAAATATGGTTACAGCTGGGCATTTAGGCGTTAAATCAGGAAAAGGATTCTACGATTATTCAACAGGTTCTAAAGAATTAATTTTAGCTGATCGTTTTAAAAAATAAATTTGGCATCTACCTACAAAAATATTTTACCAATAGAGTATCCTCGAATTCCAACAGCTGGATTGTATTACTTTAATACAAATAGTGGTTTGCGTTACGAAGTAAGATTTGGAAGATTGCAAGACAATATTTTACATGCAAACATTGTTTTTGGTGTTGTTAACGATGAATTTGAAGGCGAAGAATACGTAGAAACCAATAAAGGCGAAGTTTTTCAAGTAATGAATACAATTGTTGAAATTGTTAAAAATTACATGAAAGAACACCCAAAAGTTGGAATTTATGAGTTTAATGCTGTTGGAAGAGAAAATGAAGATGAAGCCAAAGAAAATGCCCGAATGAGCTTGTATAAAAGGTTTTTACCAAAAATTTTTGAAACAGAATGGAAATTTCAAATAAAAGGTAATTTTGCTTTGGTTACAAAACAAATTATAAAATAAATTTTCATTAAATTCGCTCTTCTTTTTAAAAGCAATGAGCAAATATCCTGAATATAAAAAACTTGACCTACCACAAATTTCAAAAGAAATATTAGAGTATTGGAATAAAAACAACACGTTTCAATCTTCAATTAATTCCCGTTCATCTGAAAAACCTTGGGTATTTTACGAAGGTCCGCCAAGCGCAAATGGTATGCCCGGAATACACCATGTAATGGCACGTACCATTAAAGATATTTTTTGCAGATTTAAAACTTTACAAGGCTATCAAGTAAAACGCAAAGCCGGTTGGGATACACATGGATTACCTATAGAACTTGGTGTTGAAAAAACTTTAGGAATTACAAAAGAAGATATTGGCAACAAACAATCCCCTAAATTTATTAGTGTTGAAGATTATAACAAAGCATGCCGTAAAGAGGTAATGAAATATACTGATAAATGGGAAGAACTTACGGCGCAAATGGGTTACTGGGTTGATATGACAGATCCTTACATTACTTACGATAATAAATATATTGAAAGTGTATGGTGGTTACTTAAAAACTTGTCAGATAAAAATTTATTGTATAAAGGGTTTACCATACAACCATACTCGCCAGCAGCTGGTACAGGGTTATCATCGCACGAACTAAATCAACCGGGTTGTTATAAAAACGTTAAAGATAGAACAGCAACCGTTCAGTTCAAAATTTTAAATGATAATTTAAAAATTGGCAACTCAACAATTAACAATCAAAACTCAATATTTTTATTAGCATGGACAACCACACCATGGACCTTGCCTTCAAATACAGCGCTTGCGGTTGGAAAAGATATTGATTATGTGTTTGTAGAAACATTCAATCCTTTTACAAATAATTTACAAACTGTTATCCTAGCAAAGGATTTAGTAAGTAAATATTTTTCTGAAAAAAATTCCGAATTAAAAATTGAAGAATATAAACCTGGCGACCAGGCAGGTAAAAATATACCTTACAAAATAACACATACATGTAAAGGTGCAGATTTAGCAGGCTTAACATACGAACAAATTTTACCTTTTGTAAAGCCCGAAGGCGATGCCTTTAAAGTTATACTTGGAGATTTTGTAACAACAACAGACGGAACAGGGATAGTTCACATTGCACCAAGTTTTGGAGCAGATGATTTTAGAGTTGCTAAACAAAATGGAATTGGAGCTCTTACACTTGTTGATAAACGAGGCCGATTTTTACCTGAAATAAAAGATAATGTTTTTTTGTTTGGCGAGGAGTATGTAAAAGAAGCTTATTACAGTGATAACGAAAAGCAAATAGAATTTGAAAAACAAAAAAGTAGTTTAGAATCAAATGGAAAAATAAAAGAATTAAAAGTTTATTTAAGCGTTGATGAACGAATTGTTTTAAAATTACAAGAAGAAGGAAAATTATTTAAAAAAGAAACCTACGAACATAGCTATCCACATTGTTGGAGAACAGACAAACCGGTTTTATATTATCCTTTAGATAGTTGGTTTATAAAATCAACCGAAGCTAAAGATAAAATGATTGAACTTAATAAAACCATTAATTGGAAACCCGAAGCTACAGGCACTGGCCGTTTTGGTAATTGGTTAGAAAATTTAAATGATTGGAATTTATCTCGTTCAAGATTTTGGGGTATTCCAATTCCGATTTGGACAAGCGAAGACAAAACTCAACAAATTATTATTGGAAGCGCTGAAGAGTTGAAAAAAGAAATAGAAAATTCTATTTCTAAAGGGTTTATGACAGAAAATCCTTTAAAACAATTTGTACCAGGGAATTTCACAAAAGAAAATTACGAAACGTTTGATTTACATAAACCGTATGCTGATATTATTGTTTTAGAAAAAGAAGGTAAAAAACTATTTCGCGAAACAGATTTAATTGATGTTTGGTTTGACTCAGGAGCAATGCCATACGCTCAATTGCATTATCCTTTTGAAAACAAAGATTTAATTGATAAACAAAAATTTTATCCGGCTGATTTTATTGCAGAAGGTGTAGATCAAACACGCGGTTGGTTTTTTACACTTCATGCAATAGGAACAATGTGTTTTAATTCTGTAGCCTATAAAAATGTTGTATCTAACGGTTTAGTGTTAGATAAAAATGGAAACAAAATGAGTAAACGCTTAGGCAACGCAGTAGATCCATTTGAAACATTAAATAAATATGGTGCAGATGCAACACGGTGGTATATGATTGCCAACGCTGCACCTTGGGATAATTTAAAATTTGACATTGAGGGAATTGCCGAAGTACAAAGAAAACTTTTTGGTACACTTTATAATACCTATAATTTTTTCGCAATTTATGCAAACGTAGATGGATTTGTAATAAATTTAAATAATTGTGTACCAGTTAAAAATAGAGAAGAATTAGATCGTTGGATATTATCTAAGTTACACACACTTGTAAAAGAAGTTACAGAATGTTACGAAACTTTTGAACCACATAGAGCAGCAAGATTAATTGAAGATTACGTTGACCAACATTTAAGCAACTGGTATGTTAGGTTAAGCCGAAGAAGATTTTGGAAAGGATCGTTAACCGAAGATAAAAAAGCCGCTTACGAAACACTTTACGAGTGCTTATCTGTAGTTTCGCAATTAATGAGCCCAATTGCACCATTTTTTGGCGAATGGATGTTTATTAATCTAAATACAATTCAAAATAATAACTCAAACAATACAACCTCTATACATTTAACTAACTTAATAAATTTTGACTCTAACTTAATAAATGAAAAATTAGAGTTACAAATGGATGCAGCACAAAAAATTTCTTCAATGATTTTATCAATCAGAAAAAAAGAAAACATAAAAGTAAGGCAACCCTTACAGCGCATACAAATTCCAATATTAAGTAACGAGTTAAAACAAAATATTGAAGCTGTAAAAGAGTTAATTTTAAGCGAGGTAAATGTAAAACAACTAGAGTTTGTTACCGAAGCAGAAGTTCAAATTGTAAAAAACTTAAAACTTAACTTTAAAACACTTGGTAAAAAATGCGGCCAACACATGAAAGCCGTGCAAAGTTTTGCGATAGAAAATGCAAAATCAATTATATCTGAAATTGAAAAAAATAACAGCTTCACCATTAATATAGATGGAAATAAAATCGTTTTAGAGGCAGAAGATGTTGAAATAATTCCGGTTGATATTCCAGGTTGGAAAGTTGCAAATAGTGGAGTTTTAACTGTAGCATTAGATATTTCCATTTCAGAAGAGCTTAAAAACGAAGGTTTGGCTAGAGAAGTTGTAAATCGTATTCAAAATTACCGTAAAGACAATGGCTTTGAAGTAACTGATAAAATATTTGTAAAAATTCAACAAAATGTGCATTTAGACAATGCAATACAAACAAATTTAAGTTATATTTGTAATGAAACCCTTACAGAAGATTTACAATTGGTATCAAATTTAGAATCTTCAAATGCAAGCGTTTTAGAAGTAGATGAAATAATAAAAACCTTAATCACAATTGATAAATTAAATTGATAGAATATGGCGAAGAAAGATAAAAAACCGGTTAAAAAAGCTGCTCCAAAAGCTAAACCTGCTAGTAATAAACCAGCAGCAAAAAAGGTGAGTAAACCCGCACCAAAAAAAGCTGTAAAGCCAGTTAAAAAAACAGTGGCTAAACCTGCAAAAAAAGCAGTGGCTAAACCTGCTGCAAAAAAAGTAGTTTCAAAACCTATAAAAAAGGAAAAAGAAAAACCAGCAATTAAAACTAAACCAGCTAAAGTTGAGGTAAAAAAAGCAGGAAAACCAATTGATGCAATAGCTAAAAAAGGAAAAGACAAAAAATCTGCTAAAGGAAAAAAAGCTAAAAAAGGAAAATCATCATCAGATGATGATGACGAAGATTTTGAAGATATTGAAGAAGAAGAGGAAGATGACGAAGATGTTGATGTTAAAGATGATTATGAAAAAAATGATGAAGATGATGGCGAGGTTGAACTAGAAGGAGGCGAATTAGAAGGTGGGATGATGGACTTAGAAGGAGCTGGCCCTGATTTAGATGAAGATGAAGATGAAGTACCTGAAAAAAGAGGACGAGGAAGAAGAAAGAAAAACGATGGTAAATCATCTGGAGGAAGTATGGAAGCTTACATTAGAAACCGTCCATTACAAATTGATATTAATAAACCTTTAATTAAAAAAAGTAATGTTGTTGCTCCAAAACCTTTTGTAAACACAAAAGATAACAGAACTCGCTATACTGATAAAGAACTACAAGAATTTAAAGAATTAATTTTATCTAAATTAAAAGAAGCGCAAACAGATTACGATTTACTTAAACAAACATTAAGTAACGAAGATGACCATGGCACCGATGATACTTCTCCTACTTTTAAATTATTAGAAGATGGAAGTGATGTAATGAGTAAAGAAGAAACAGCTCAATTGGCTCAACGTCAGGAAAAATATATCATCAATTTAAAAAATGCTTTAGTTCGTATCGAAAATAAATCTTATGGGATTTGTCGCGTTACTGGTAAATTAATCCCTAAAGAACGCTTACGCTCTGTGCCTCATGCAACACTTGGTATTGATGCTAAATTAAATCAAAATAACTAAAAATAAATTCTATTTTATTAAAGTCTATCTTTGCAAAAATAAAAGATAGACTTTTTTATATAATCATGTTTCAAAAAATTAAAATACCATTACTTACAATTTTAGCTGTATTGTTTATCGATCAGTTTATTAAAATTTTCATTAAATTAAATTACCCATTAGGCGAAGTTGGTAGAATAGGGGATTGGTGCGTTTTACATTTTACAGAAAACCCAGGAATGGCATGGGGTTTAGAATTTGGAGGCACTTTTGGTAAACTTTCATTAAGTATATTAAGAGTTTTAGCTTGTTTTGGTGGCATATTTTATATCAGATACATGATTAAAAAAGGCGAACACAAAGGATTTATTTTTTCTGTATCGTTAATATTAGCTGGTGCAATGGGTAATATATTGGATAGTATTTTTTACGGATTAATTTTTGATAAAGGCACAGTTTTCGATCCATACATTCAAGATTATATGCCTTACGAAGGCATTGCAAGTTTTACAAGCAATGGTTACACTTCTACTTTACATGGTTGTGTGGTTGATATGTTTTATTTTCCTATTATAGAGGGGCATTTCCCAAATTGGGTACCTATTTGGGGAGGCGAAGATTTTATTTTCTTTAGGCCAATTTTTAATATAGCAGACGTTGCAATTTCGTTAGGCGTAATTTTAATAATTATTTTTCAGAAAAAATTTGTTTCAAATAACAATGCAAATAATTCAAATGACGAAGTTCATAAATTGAATAATGAACAAGTTAAAAATGAAAATTAAATAAAAAGTAGTTTTAATTTTTATACAACAAATGAGTAAACAAGCTATACTTTTAATAAATGTTGGTACTCCAAATTCACCAACTGCTGGTATGGTTGGAAAATATTTAACTCAGTTTTTAAACGACAAACGCGTTATTGATGTTCACCCAGTTTTACGTTTTATCCTTGTAAACATTATAATTGTTCCTTTTAGAAGCTTTAAATCTGCTAAACTATATCAACGCATATGGACTAAACAAGGTTCGCCATTATTAATTCATAGCAACGCATTTAAAAATAAATTACAAAATATTGTTGGGAATAATTATGTTGTAGAAATTGCAATGCGTTACCAAAATCCAAGTATAAAATTTGCATTACAGCAATTACAAACACATCGCCCAGAAAAAATCCATATACTTCCTATGTACCCACAGTATGCTAGTTCTAGCACTGCTACTACAATTGAAGAAGTCTTTGATCAAATAAAAAAATGGGAAATAATTCCATCTATAAATATAATTTCTAAATTTTACAATCACCCTAAGTTTATCGAAGCCCAAGTTGATGTTGCAAAAAATTATAATTTAAAGGAGTATGATTATTTTTTATTTTCTTATCATGGTTTACCTGAAAGACAAATTTTAAAAGCTAGTAAACATTATGGTGGTAGTACTTGTCAATTAGGAGCTTGTTGTAATTCTATAACTAAAAACAATCAATATTGTTATAGGGCAAATTGTTTCGAAACCACAAGGCAATTAATTAAAGCACTTAACATTTCTGAAGAAAAATGTACAACCTCGTTTCAAAGTAGGTTAGATAATAAATGGCTTAAGCCCTATAGTGATAAGGTTATTCAAGAATTAGCAGAAAAAGGGTATAAAAAAATATTGGTTTTTAGTCCGGCTTTTGTGGCAGATTGTTTAGAAACCATTTATGAAATTGGAACCGAATATAACGAGATATTTAAAAAACATGGAGGCCAACAAATTACTCTAGTTAATAGTTTAAACGATAATGATGTTTGGGTTAATGCAGTTAAAGAAATTGTATTGGACTAAAAATTTTATTACTCAATTAAAGCAATCGTATTTTTCATGTTGTATTTTTTGCCATCAAAACCAGTTGCGGTTAATATAACAAAATAAGTTCCGGCACTACATTTAACACCGCTAGTTGTGTATCCATCCCATTTACCACCAACTCTATTCCAATTGTGTATTAAAGTACCGTAACGATTATAAATTGTTACATCAATATCTTTAATACCTTTTAATATTGGCTTATAAACATCATTGGCACCATCTTCATTTGGTGTAAAAATATTTGGTAAAACTACACTACTAAAATCATCAATTACAAAACTGTACGAGCTGGTATCATTACAGCCAAAATTACCAAGTGCAACTAATGTTGTACTATAAGCACCGCCAACAGTATAGGTTTTAGTTGTATTTAAACTATTGTCTGGTGCAAAATTATTAAACAACCACTCTACACTTGTTTGGTTGCTGCTAAAATTAGTTAAGGTTAATTCTGTAGGAAAACCAACGGTTGTTAAACTTGCATTAAAAGATGATTTTGCAGATTTTGTAGCAATTAATGTTTGCGATGTTGCACTAAATGAACTTGAGTTTGCAACTAAAAGTGTAATTATTGCTGTGCCAGGTTTTGTAAATTGTAAACTAACACTTGTATCGCTCACCGAACCAATAAAGTTTACTGCATTAGCAGGAATAACAGACCAAGAGTAAGTTGTAGGCGCATTATTTACCGAGCTTGTAAACGTTATCGTTCTCTCCGTACAAATGGTGTTACTTAACGCACCAATTGTAGCCGTGGGCACTTGTGCCGAAATTGTTGCAACAGCAAATATTAAATATGTAATAAGTTTTAGTTTCAATTTTTTACAAGCCTAAAATACATAAAATTTACTAATTTATAAAGATAATAAAAATTCCATTGTGTTTACGTTATCTGCATAATCTGTTATTTTTGGTTTTTGACTTTGTCCAAATTCAATATATTTATTACCAACAATACATTGTATGTTTTTTTGGTTAGCTTTTAAATACGTTTCAGCATCTTGGATTGAATTATATTTTTTAAAATGAATTGTACCAACAGGGGCAAACATAATATCGTTTTCTTTAACCATTAAAAAATTATTATCTAAAAATTTATGATTTTCTAATAAATAAATAGCTTTATGGTAATCGTAATTATTAGCATATTTTTTATTATTTACAACTTCGTTATAACCAATAATCGATTCAAAAAACAGCTTAAAATCGTAATTGTTTGGAACTAAAAGCTGGGTTACATTTCGGCAACCAAGTCCAAAATAAGTAAAAATATCTTTACCTAAATTTTGTAAATCAATTGAACTTTCATTTCCATTTAAAACAGCAATTGATGTTCTGTTTTTTCTAATAATATTTGGGTGTTTGCCAAAGTATTTTTCAAAATACATAGCGGAGTTGTTACTACCTGTAGCTATAACAGCATCAAAATTTTTAGTTATACCTTCTGCAAAATAAATTTTATTTTCAAATTTAGGTTCGTAATGACAAAGTAGTTTTAATATAAATGGAATTAATACATTGTCATCGCTTGATAATTTAATAATAGGCATGTGGTTACTTACTAAAACACATAAAATATCATGAAACGCAACCATTGGAATATTTCCGGCACACATTATTAAAACTTTTTTACTGTTTAAGTTTTCTTGCGCAATTAAGTGTAATGTATCTTCATTTAAAAATGATGCAATTCCATTTAACGATTGTTTAATATTAACATCTGTAAACCAATTATTTTGTAAATAAGCTGTATTAATTAGCTGACTTAACCCTATGTGTAACTGATTTTCATCAGATTTAGGAGAATTTTGTAAAAATCTGTTAATAAAGTTACCTACTTTAATTAGAGCATTAGTTCTTTCTTTTAAATTCATGAAAATTGCTTGTATATTTGCACAAAATTAATTGAATAGCTTAAAATGGCAATAAAAATTACTGATGAATGTATTAATTGTGGAGCTTGTGAACCCGAATGCCCAAATAATGCAATTTATGAAGGAGGAGCTGAATGGCGTTTTGCAGATGGAACTGGAATAACAGGAACTTATAAAGGTTTAAATACAGGATTAGAGGCTGATGCCAACGACCCACAAGTTCCAAAAAGTATGGATGTGTATTTTATAGTAACAGATAAGTGTACCGAATGTAAAGGTTTTCATGACGAACCTCAATGTGCTGCAGTTTGCCCGGTTGATTGTTGTATAAAAGACGAAGATTTTGTAGAAACTGAAGAAGAATTATTAGCTAAAAAAGCTAGTATGCATATATAACAACACTATTTTAATTTAATAAAACTTACGTTTCTTTTTAAGCCTTTGTATTTAGTACGTTTAATGGGCGAATTTTTAAAAAGTATTTTAAAACTTTCTTCGTTTAAATTTTCCCACTCCTCGTTATTTAAATTTAATTTTGAAGTTAAATCGTTAAATAGCGGTTGTTTATGCTCTTCGCTAAATCTGTTCCATGGGCAAACGTCTTGGCAAATATCGCAGCCAAAAACCCAATTGTCCATTTTATTTTTAAAAGTGTTTGGTATTTCGTTTTTTAATTCTATAGTTAAATAACTAATGCATTTGCTGCCATCAACCACATAAGGTTCAACAATGGCCTCAGTTGGGCAAGCATCAATACATTTTGTGCAGGTTCCGCAAAAGTCTGCAATTGCGTTATCTGTTGCCATTTCTACATCAATTATGAGCTCCGAAATAAAATAAAACGAACCATTTTGTTTTGTAATTAAATTACTATTTTTTCCTATCCAACCTAAACCACTTTTTTTTGCCCATGCTTTTTCTAAAACAGGCGCACTATCAACAAAAGCTCGCCCGTTTATATCACCAATTTGTTGTTTTAATTCTTGTAAAAAATTATTTAAAATTTCTTTAATAATATCGTGGTAATCGTTACCATAAGCATATTTACTAATTTTATAATTGTTGTTTTGCTGCTGTTGGTTTGGGTAATAATTATAAAGTAAAGAAACTACAGATTTTGCTCCTGGTACTAAAATAGATGGATCTAAACGTTTATCAAAATAATTTTCCATGTAGGCCATTTCGCCATTTCTATTTTGCTTTAACCAATTTTCTAAGCGATGAGCTTCATCTTCTAAAAACTCTGCTTTACTAATACCACAAAAACTAAAGCCAAATTTTTTAGCAAGTTCTTTGGTTAATTGTGCATATTTTGTTTTTGATTCTATTGTGCAAAAGTACATAAATAAAAAACCTCGCTTAAATTTAAGCGAGGTTTAGTTTACATTAATTTAAATTATTTATTTAAAACTTTATTTGTTTTAGGAATACCATTTTCTTTTATGGTTACTAAAATTATTTGTTCGCCATCTGGTACTTTGTAGTAATGTTTAGATGTAGATACAGAAAGAATTTGATTTGGTATTAATACTTGCCCTAAAATATTACTTACTTGAAATTCAACATCTTTAAATTCATCGTATTTAAACATTACAAATAAACCTTTTTCGTCTTTGCTAAAAAAGTAGTTATTCTCTGCCTTTTCAACATTAGCAATACCAACAGGGCTACTTGTTTGTTCATATACAATTATATTTTGTGTTGCAAAAGCTGTATCTAAACAAGCACCGTTATAGGCTTTTAAAGTAACTGTATAAAAACCTTCATCATTAAATAAATGAGTTGTGTTGTATGAATTTACAGGATTACTTCCATCATTTACACTCCATTCGTAACCGATAGCATTTGTTGATTGGTTATAAAAAGTAACTGGAACATTATTTCCTGCAATAGCAGTTGTTGTGTTTGCTGTCATCATTGCAACAGGTAAAGGTGTAATAGAATTTAAAACAAAAGATTTTTGTGCATTATCACAAGTACCTGTTTTACTAATATCAACTAAATATTTACCTACTGCAACATTAGTTAACACATCAGTTGAATTTGTTGAGTTAGATGTTGTTTTAATTATATTAAAGTTTTCATCTTTCCATGTGTAGTTCCATGGGCCTGTGCCTTGTGCATTTGCAGTAATGTTACCGTTTGCTAATTTAGTACAAGTTGGGTCAACGTAAGATGAAGTTAAATTTGTTTGATTAACAGTTATTATTAATTCAAATTGTGGGGTTGTAGCATTTGCTGCAATGTTAGCAATGTATGAACCAGTTTTTAAATTGTGATTTACATTGTTTACTATGTCGTGTAAAGTAACACAAGCACCAGCAGGTAAATGATTTAAGTTAACAGGATTAAATGTATATAATCCTGCAAAACCTGTTTCTAAAATTAATGGTATTGTAACACTACCGTTTAAGTTAGGTAAAGTAGTTCTTAATAAATTCATACCACTTGTTTTTGCATAAAAACGTGGTGTTGTAGTTTCTTGACCAGGGAATGAAGGACACTCGCCAATGTCATAACCGTTTGTATAAGAATTACCAAATGCAAAGTAAGCCTGTGTAAAGAAATTTCTAGGCACAATATTACTTGTAACATCAATTAAAAAATCATCGTAATAATAATTGCTTGAGGTGCTTGCTAATTTTAAAATTGAAGAATTATCTGCTGTTGCAGCTTTCCACGATTCTTGTGGGGTTAAGTTTGCGCCACCAGAAATACCTTGTACCATAAATGCTTGCCCCATAGGGATAATTGCACTACCTGTAAAGGGTACGTTACTATCTGTATCAGGGTCGTAACCAATCATTGTTGCGGAATTAAAATTAGTACCAGTAATTTGGTTCGCTACAATTGGAGATGGGTATGGGTTAGCAATTAGGTTCCATCCATTTTCTGAACTTGCTCCACCAGTTAAAGATAAAGGAATACTAGTTAATGCACCAGTGTTTACGTTTCCTGTTAAAGGAATAGTTATTGCACTTGTGTTAGGGAAACCATTTCCTAAATAAACCCAATATCCTGTTTTAGAATCTAACGGTTTAGAAGTTGGTGTTACGCCTAATTCGATATAATGTAAAGGGTCTGCAGCATTACCAGTAGCTGCTGTTTCGTCATATTCGTATAATGAGGTAAAAGTATTACTTCCAACTGACCAACCATCAGGGCAAACAGAACATGTAATTGCAAAGCTAGAGTTCCATGAGCCCATATTATTTCCAACTACACCACCAGAACATAAGTTAACCCAACCAGTTACACCTGCAGGTTTAAATACTTCAACAGTAACATTACCTGATAATGCACCCGAAGATCCAATTTGCCCTATTCTTCCTTTATTTGAACCATCTGCTTTTAAAGTTAAATTACCACCAGTAATAATAGTACCAACAGTTGGTGTAATAGAACCCCATGCTTCAACAGCATTGCCAAGTGTTAAATTTGCACCGCTTCTATTTAAAATTATTTCTTTTATTGCTTTTGTAGATGAGCTTGATTGGCTTAATAATAGATTGTTAGTAATTGTGCCTGAACCCCCAATTTCTAATGACGAAGTTGTAGAACCAACAAAAACTCCATTTGCAGCAGATGCAGGGAATGTAATTGCTCCATTCATTGAAAGTTTATTACCATTTAAGTTTATATCTCCATTTGTTAAAGAACTAACCCCAGTAATTGTTAAATTAGTGCCTAATGTAATATTTCCACTAGATGTCCTATTTAAATCTAATCTGTTAATAGATAGTGTAGAAGTACCGGTACCAAAATTTAATGTACCTAAAGCACCAGTTCCATTAATTGAAATTCTTGAGTTTCCTGTTAATATTAAACCAGAGCCAGTTAAATTACCATTTAAAATTAAATTGCCTAATGGGCTACCGCTTAATTGTAAATTTGATGAGTTAATTGCTAAGTTACCATTAATTGTTAATACACCAGAAGTTTGACGAACACCACCACCATTTAATACTATATTGTGATGTGGTGTACCAGGAATAGTAACTGTACCACCACTTTGAGCATAAACTACCGTACTACCTGTAGAATATTGTAACCTGCTTGTTGGGAAATTAGTATTTTGTAAAGTTAAAGTTGCTTGATTTGAAAGTGCTAAACTTGCAGAACCAGTAGTTATAAAAGTATTAGTTGTAGGTATTGTTACATTTATTGCACTTGTTCCTGTACCAATTGTTAATTTACTTCCTGTGCCACCTAATGTCCAACTACTTCCAACCATATTGTTAAAGTTTACAGAGGTAGCATTTATTAAATTAAAAGTTTGACCATTTGATGTAAAATTTGCTGGGTTAGAACCAGAACCATTTGTATTAGTTCCCCAAGATGAAAGTGCATCAACAGGGCCTGTGCCATTATAAAAAAATACTGGAGAGAATACACCTGTAACAACAATATCATCGTAACCAGCGTATGAAAAAGTTGACCCGCCAACGTATGTCCATCTTAACTTAACACTTGCTTTGTTTTCAAAAGTTACGGGTATAGCAACAGAAATTGTACCCCAAGTATTTGTACCACCAACATTTGTGTAAGGAATAGTTGAACTTGTAGCAAAGTTATCATCAGAGATTGACAAAGTAACTGCAGGGCTAGTTCCATCAAAACGTATTCCGTTCCAAGTTAAAGTCATTGAACTTACGCCAGTAGTTGAAAATGCTGAGGTTGTAACTCTTTCTTCTGGATTAGATGATCCATCGCCAAATGCTAACACATTACCACCACTTGTGCCAAAAATAGTACAAACAGGTATTGTTCCTGAGCAACAATCACTAGCATCTGTTAACCATTCTGAGTTTAATTGCCCCCAACCAGTTGGTAAACCCGTTGGTACAGTTGAATTAAAATTTTCGCTAAAAACTATTTGAGCTTTAATGCCTGAAACAATTAAAAAACTTAAAATTATAAATTGATAAATTTTTCTCATAACCACTTAATTTTTTAATAAAAATAATGGAAAAAATGAGAACAATCAATAAAATTCGTCTAAATGCTTGTAAATTGTTAAAAAGTACCTAAAATAGTCAATAAAGTGTTGTTTTTTAGTTATTTAAAGTGCGTTTATTTCTACGTAATTGACGTTTAGCGTGCCGTTTTTGTTTTTTTTGGTCTTTTTTATCGGCTTTTGCTTGGCGCATACTTGGTTTACTTTTTTTATCAAGATATGGGTTATAACTTCCTTTATTTCTTTTCCACTTACGCCAAACGCGTTTTCTTTCTTTTTTTTGTTTAAACATTTCGTCTTGTTGTGCTATTATTTGTGCCGGAACACTAAATAAAACAAGCAATAGAAACAGTTTTAAAATAAATTTCATTTTAAAATAAATTAAATTATTCGCCTTTAAATGATGGCTTTCTTTTTTCTAAAAAAGCATTTACACCTTCGTTATAATCGTAACTTTTAGCAGAAGTTACTTGTTCTTTACCTTCTTGTTGCAATTGTTGGTGTAAAGTATTTGAGTATGAGTTATTTAAAAGATGTTTGGTTTGTGCAATAGCGGCAGTAGGCATTTGCGCAATTGTTTCGCAAAATTTTACTGCTTCTTCAAGTAAATTTTCTGAATTAAATATTTTATAAACAATGCCAAATTTTTGAGCATCTTCAACTGTAAGTTTATCGCCTGTAATCATTAATGCGCTGGCTAAATTAAAACCAACAACTCTGGGTAAAAAATAAGTACCACCACTATCAGGCACTAAACCAATTTTACTAAATGCTTGAATAAAAGAAGCGTTTTCGCTTGCTAACACAATATCGCAAGCAATTGCAATGTTTGCACCTGCGCCAGCAGCAACACCATTTACAACAGCAATTACTGGTTTTTTTAACTCTCTAATTTTTAAAATAATTGGATTGTAATGTTCTTCAACAATTGTTTTTATTCCTGGACCATTAACATCCATAGCTTCGGCTAAATCTTGTCCTGCACAAAATGCTTTACCATTGCCAGTTAACAGTACTGCACGTACCGCTTTATTTGTATTTGCTTCATTTAATTTTTCAATAAGTTCTAAAGCCATTGGTCTATTAAAGCTATTAAACTTATCGGGTCTGTTTAATTTTAAAATTAAAACGTTATTATTAATTTGGGATTCAATTAAGTTCATTTTTTTATTTATTAAAATAGTTTATATAAAATGGGTTTGCTTGGTGTTGCATCATTTACAAATGGTGCAATTTGAAAGTTTAATAAATATGTTCCGTCTTCAATTTCGTTAGGAACATAAATAAATTCTGTTATTGTTTTATTAATTTGAGTATTGTTTGGATATTGCCAAAATTCGTGATGGGCAAGCAATTCGCCGCCATCAACTTCTTTGTCAACACTTGGTAAATCAATTAATAAATGTTCTATGCCAATTTCATTTAAAAAAGTAATTGCATCTTTTAAAATGTATGGAGGATTGGTATTACTGTATTGTGTAGTTAATTTATTTAAACCATTGCTTAACGTTCTTATAATTACAGCTTCGCAATTTTTTATTTCAGCTAAAGCTTGTTGTAATTGATTTTTTGTAATTACAAAATCTCCATTTGGTAATTGCACTGGTAAAACAGTAATTAATTCTGCTATAAATAAATAACGTGTAAAACTATTATTTACAGTATAATTTTCTTTACTAATATGACCTACACATTCGGTATGTGTACCATTACCATGCGGATTAAAAGTTATGTTTCTAAAATTTACACTTCCACCTTTATTAACATCGCCAATCCAATTACCATTAACAACAGGTTCTATTTTTACGGGATCTACATACCATGCACTTGCTGCATTTACATTTGTAGTTAAAGGCATTGAAATATTAATTGGTTTGTAAAAATCAACTTTATAATCTTTTCCTTTATGAAAAATACTTGCAATCATTTTATACGGCTACAGCTGCTTTTATGTGTGGATGTGGGTTATAATCTGTTAATTCAAAATCTTCAAATTTAAAATCGAAAATGGATTTTACATTTGGGTTAATTTTTAATTTTGGTAAAGGACGAAAATCTCTTGTTAATTGTAGTTTAGCTTGTTCGATATGGTTACTGTATAAATGTGCATCTCCCAATGTATGAACAAACTCGCCTGGTTTTAAATTACAAACTTGAGCAACCATTAATAATAACAATGCATACGATGCAATATTAAAAGGTACACCTAAAAAAATATCTGCACTGCGTTGATATAATTGACAACTTAATTTTCCATCGGCAACATAAAATTGAAAAAATGCGTGGCATGGCGGTAGTTTCATTTGATTAATGTCGGCCACATTCCATGCGCTAACTATTAATCTGCGCGAGTCGGGATTTTTTTTAATCATTTCAATTACTTGTGTAATTTGATCGATGTGCCCTCCATTTGGTGTTGGCCAATTGCGCCATTGGTAACCATAAACCGGACCTAAATTTCCATTTTCATCAGCCCATTCATCCCAAATACTTACGCCATTATCTTTTAAATATTTAATGTTTGTAGAGCCTTGTAAAAACCAAAGTAATTCGTGAATTATACTTTTAGTGTGTAGTTTTTTTGTTGTTAATAGAGGAAAACCTTCTTCTAAATTAAAACGCATTTGATATCCAAATACGCTTGTAGTTCCGGTTCCTGTTCTATCGGTTTTTGTTGCGCCAACGTTTAAAACATGTTGCATTAAATCGTGGTATTGTTTCATTTTATAAAATTTATTTTTTGTTAATACTTGTTTTTTCGCTTGATGATTTTACCATTGTAGTAAGCCAGCTTTTTATATCATTTAGTTCCTCACCACAAATGTTATGACCCATTTTATAATATTTCATTTTTGAGTTAGTTAAATTTTTTTCAGCAATTAGTTTTTCTATTTTTTGAGCTTGTTTAATGTTAATTACATTATCAGAATAACCGTGGGCAAACCTAATTTTAACTTGATTAATGTTTTGCCATTGTTTTGTGTTTTTAATTTGTGCTTCAGTTTCTTTAAGTAACATTCCGCTTAATGCAATTATCCCTTTAATTTTGTTTGGTGTTGTTATTGCAATATCTGTACTTAAAATTGCACCCTGGCTAAAACCAAACAACACTACATTTGAACTATCTAAATTAAAAGTTTTGCAAGCATTGCTAATAAAACTTAGTATTAATTTTTTACTTTCAAGTACTTTTTTATAATCGTAAACTAAAGTACTATCGTTTTTTATTTCGATTGGGAACCAACAAAAGCCAGATTGCGGGATTGAAATGGGAGCTCTTAAACTAAAAACAGCATATCTTTCATCAAAAGTTTTATGCATTTCAAACAAATCGGTTTCGTTACTACCATAACCATGTAACATAATTAACAAAGGTGTTTTATTTGATGTTTTGGTAGGTAAATGATATGTGTAAGTTAGGCTAGTGTTAATGCTTTGAGCGGTAACAAATAAATTTAGAACTAATAAAAATAAAATTATAAATGGTTTCATTTTATTTGCCTCTACGTCTTTTATGGTCTATAAATTTTGTTTTATTTTCGGTAGTTGCTGAATCTACAATTTCATAAGTTAATTGTTTTTTAATTAAATCGGCTTCTTTAACTTTTATAGTTACTTGATCGCCTAAGGCAAATATTTTTTTAGTGTTACGGCCAATGTATCTGTAATTATCTTCGTCAAACATAAATTGGTCGCCCTTTAATTCGCGAACACGAACCATGCCTTCGCATTTATTTTCGGTTACTTCAATATATATTCCCCATTCGGTTACTCCGCTAATTATTCCTGCAAACTCTTTACCAATTTTATCGCTCATAAATTCAACTTGCTTGTATTTAATAGATGCGCGTTCGGCTTCAGCAGCTAATCTTTCCATATCGCTACTGTGTTGGCATAAAAACTCTAATTCATCTTTATTGCTGTAATTTTTATGTGTTAATTTAGCTTCTAATAATCTATGTAAAAGTACATCTGGGTACCTTCTAATTGGAGATGTGAAATGCGAATAAAATTCGAAACCTAAACCATAATGACCAACATTTTTAGTTGAATAATAAGCCTTAGGCATGCTGCGCACAGCCAAAAGCTCTATCATGTTTTGTTCTTTTTTTTGTTTTACATCAACTAATAATTTATTTATTGCTTGTGCGTTTTTTAAACGGTTGCCTAAATTCATTACATGACCAAACCTTGCGGCAAATCCGCTTAATTCATTCATTTTTTCTTCGGTTGGTACATCATGAATACGGTAAACGCATAAGGCATTGTTGTCAGTGTTTTTGTTTTTCTTATTGTTGTTTTCGTTTGAGTTATTTTTACTTAAAAATTCAGAAACTTTTTTATTAGCCAACAGCATAAAATCTTCAATTAATTTATGCGCATCTTTTTGTGTTTTAAAAAATACACCTAAAGGTTTTCCTTGTTCATCAAGATTAAATTTAACTTCGGCTTTATCAAATGTTATGGAGCCTTTTCTTAATCTATCAGCTCTTAATTTTTTTGCAAGATTATCTAATATTAAAATTTCTGTTTTATAATCTCCATCAGTTCCTTCAATAATTTCTTGTACTTCTTCGTAAGTAAATCTCCTATTGCTATTAATTACTGTTTTAGAAAAAGTTTGATTTAAAATTTGAGCATTTTCATCAAGTTCAAAAATAGCAGCAAAACAATATTTTTCTTCGTTAGGCCTTAACGAACAAACAAAATTGCTTAGTACTTCGGGTAACATGGGTATGCATCTATCAACCAAATAAACGCTGGTTGCTCTATTAACAGCCTCTTTATCTAAAGCGGTGTTGGGTTTTAAATAATGTGTAACATCTGCTATATGAACACCAACTTCCCAATTTCCATTTTGTATTTTTTGTAAAGAAAGAGCATCGTCAAAATCTTTAGCATCTACAGGGTCGATAGTAAAAGTTGTAATTTCTCTATAGTCTAAACGTTTTTTTATTTCTTCTAGTGTAATTTCGGTTGGAATTTTTTTGGCTTCGTATTCAATTGCATCAGGAAATTTATCAGGTAAACCATACTCTGCCATAATAGCATTCATTTCACTTTGGTGTTCGCCAGGATAGCCTAAAACACTAATTACTTGACCAGTTGGATTTTGATCTTTTTCGTTCCAATCTTTAAGTTTAAATTTTACTTTTTGACCATCTTTTGCACCATTAATTTCGCTACTTCTTATAAAAAAATCTACATGAATTTTATTGCTATCCGGAATCACAAAAGCAAACTTTGGATTTACTTTAATTGTTCCAACAAATTCTGTTTTTGCGCGTTTTATAACTTCAACCACTTCGCCTTCGCGCCTAAAGCTTTTACCACTTCGTTTTGGAAGTAAATAAACCTTTACCAAATCTCCCTGAAAAGCATCTTTTGTTTTTTTAGCAGGAATAAAAACATCTGGTTCATTTTCGTTATACACAACAAATGCACTTGCCTGGCTAGTAAAATCAATAGTTCCAGTTATGTATTGTTTGGTTTCTTTAATTTGAAATTTGCCTGTTTCTTTTTCTAAAACAAAACCTTGTTGTTTAAGTGAAGTAAGAACTTCAATTAATTGAGCTCTTTCTGCATCAACATTAATTTCCATAGCTGCGCCCAATTGTTTGTAATTAAATGTTTTTGAGGCATTATGCTTTAAGAAATCTAAAACTTCTTCAAATAAAAATCGTTTTGGTTTTTTGTTTTTAGACATTGTGATAAATATACCACAATGTAGTTTAATTACAATAACGTGTTATTAACAAAAAATTAATTCTTTAAAAATGTAATTACTTCGTTAATAGCTTTTGGGCTAACATGATTGGGTTTGGCAATATCTTTAGGGTTTGCTAAGCCACTACCAGTAAAAAATAAATGGTCTAAATCATCAAATAATACAGATTTAAAGTTAGATTTACCTTTCATTCCTGCAAGCCATAAATTATAATCTTTTAACGGCACATTATAATCTCTAACTCCTTGTAATAATAGTATTGGTAATTTTAATTCTTGTGCAGTTTTTAAGTTGTTAAAGTTTTTATCTGTAACCCAATATTTTGCTGTAGTGCCAGGTATTGTAATTTTACTTTTTGAATTATAATCTGGACTTAAAATTTTGTTTTTAATCCAGTTTAATTGATTAATTTGAGCCTTTTCTTTTTCATCAATTACCGCATCAATGTTGGCAATGTATTCAATTTGTTCAGGTAAAAGTTCAATTAAAGGTCTTACAGGTGCTGCTAATAAAATTAATTTATTTAAAGAAACTTTTGTTGCAATCATTGGTGCGCATTTGCCGCCTAGGCTATGGCCTATTAAACTAATTTTTGTTGAGTCTATATTTGGTTGTGTTTTTAAAAATTTAATTGCAGCAACAGCATCATCAATAGTTTCTTCATAATAATCAATAGTATCTACTTTATTATACATGTTTGATTGATAAACATATGATCTTTTATCGTAAACAAGTACCGAATTACCTTTTTCTAACAATGGAATTATAAAATCTAAAAATATTTTATTTGATCCAATAGTTTCGTGTCTATCACTTGGGCCACTACCTTGAACCATTAAAACTGCTGGTGCCTTTTTAATTCCATTTGGTTGGTACAAATAACCTGGTAATGTAACAAAAGGATTGGTTTCAATTTGAATATTTTTTCGGGTGTAATTTTTAAATGAACTTGGGTTTTGATAAAATTTTTGATTTTGAAAAGTATCAATAATAAAATTGGAAATTCGTTGTGCTTGATCAAATAATATAAACCAAGTAGCTTTGCCTTTTGCTGTTTTAATATATGTAAAACTAGCCATTTTACAGCCTTGTGTGTCAACTTCTGTTTTTTCAATTGCGGTAATATTTCCGTAATTTTTATTAAAATCATCTAAGCTTTTCTCAACAATATATTCCATTTTTTTACCAAATTGAGTTGAGTCAAAAAACGAACTATTTTTATTAAACTCATTTCGTTTTATATTACCAATAAATTTTTTTGTTAATTTTTTATAGGGATGAATTTCTTTTGATTCGTCTTCTTGAACTTGAGCATTTGAAAAGTTACAAAATGAAAATAAAGTAAGTGTTATTAGTAATAAATGTTTTTTTAGCATAATTTTATAATTATAATAAAGGTTAGTATCTTTAAACCTCTAATTTAATAAAATAATGATTCCTAAACCAACAGTTGATACAATTCTAGAAACAGCTCGTGTAGAAGAGGTAATAGGAGATTTTATTACTTTAAAAAAACGTGGCGCAAATTTATTAGGTTTATGCCCATTTCATGGTGAAAAAACACCTTCGTTTACGGTATCGCCTGCAAAAAATATTTACAAATGTTTTGGTTGTGGAAAAGCAGGCTCACCTGTAAATTTTGTAATGGACCAGCTAACACTAAGTTACCCCGAAGCATTAAAATGGTTAGCAAATAAATACGGAATAGAAGTTGTTGAAAAAGAACAAACAACAGAAGAAAAACAAGCGCAAACAGAACGTGAAAGTATGTACATAGTTATGAGCTATGCGCAACGCTATTTTTCTGACAAGATGAATAATACTGATGAAGGGCGTTCTGTTGGATTAGGATATTTTAAACAAAGAGAAATTACTCAAAATTTAATTGAAAAATTTGGTTTAGGTTATAGTTTAGAGGCTAGAAAACAATTTACTGAAGATGCTGTAGCTGCTGGATATCAACCAAAATATTTAGTTTCAACAGGGATGAGTATTTTAAGTAATAACCATATTGAAGGCCAAACCATTGAAAGTAAAAATTTATTTGATAGATATGCAGGGCGCGTAATGTTTCCTATACACGATGTTGGAGGTAGAGTAGTTGGATTTGGAGGAAGAATTTTAAGTAACGATAAAAAATTAGCTAAATACATTAATAGTCCCGAAACTGAAATTTACAATAAAAGCAAAGTGTTATATGGGCTTTGGTTTGCAAAAAGTGCTATTCAAAAAAACGATAAATGCTTTTTGGTTGAAGGTTACATGGATGTTATTGCAATGCATCAAGCAGGTTTTGAAAATGTGGTTGCAAGTAGTGGAACTTCTTTAACTGTTGAGCAAATAAAATCTATACACAGATATACAAATAACATTGTTGTTTTATATGATGGCGATGAAGCCGGACAAAAAGCCAGCGCGCGTGCTATTCCTATGTTGTTAGAAGAAGGTATGAATGTGCGTTTGTTATTTTTTCCTGATAATGACGACCCAGATAGTTATTACAGAAAAGTTTCTCATAGTGAATTTGAAGAGTATGTAAATAACAACACACAAGATTTTTTATATTATACAGCTAATAAATTAAATGAAGCTAGTAAAGGCGACCCTATTAAAAAAGCTGGAGTAATAAAAACCATTGTAAGTAGTATTGCTCTAATACCTGATAATATAATTAGAAGTATTTATGTTAAAGAGTGCTCTCAGATAATGGAACTTGACGAAAAAATTTTATTATTAGAAACCAATAAAATTAGAGCTGCTCATAAAAAACAATTTCATAAAGAAAATAATAATGATGTAATTAATGAAACAGAAATAATAAATAATTCAGTTACTGAAAATAAAGAACAAGAAGTTATTGCGCCTTTTGAAGCCGAAGAAAAAGAACTTATTCGTTTGTTATTAGCTTATGGTAATGCTTATGTTACTATTGAAGCTGATGATGAAAACATGGAAGAGTTTGATTTAGAAATTACTTTGGGCGAATACATTTTTTTTGAATTATCAAGAGATGCAATTAAATTTGAAAACCCAATCTACACTTCTATTTTTGATGAGTATGTTAATGAATTAAGTCAACAAAGGCTACCTAATTTAACTTATTTTGCAAACCACAGCAACCCATTAATTGGTAGCTTTGTAATTAACCATGTACATTCAAATTACGAGTTAAGTGATAAATGGAAATTATATGGTGTATTAGTTCCAAATGAATTACAATTATTAAAAAAATTAACTCGTACTACTTTATTTAGTTACAAATCAAAAAAACTTAACGAAATGTATAATGAAAGTCAGGAGTTATTAAAAACAAATGATTACGAAAATGGTTTAATAATTTCTAAAACATTAGATGATTTAAATAGAATGAGAGTAAGAGTAAATTTTTTACTTGGAAGAGTAGTTGTTAAGTAAATTAACCCCCGTATTTTCTTTTATGAAACACAGCATTTCCTCTACTTCTTTTCTTAGCTCTGTCTGCATTTTGACGTGCTAAAATGCCTTCGTTATATTTACGGCCTCGGGTTCTATTGCGTTTAAATAAAAATTTATTTTCGTTCCTTTTTTTAGTGTTGCTTTTTGTTGAGTGATAGGTCCATGCCGAATGTTTTTTCCTAAACATACCTTTAGATGAACTACTTCTTGATCCATTTGCAAAAGCGTTTGCATTTCCTTTAGTTTTTCTACCTCCAAATAATCTAGAACTGCTTTTACGTTGATTTTTATGTTCGCGTTTTTTACCACCACTTTGTGCAGAAGTTTGCAAATTACAAAATAGGGCAAAAATTACCACAAGTATAGTTAAAACATTTTTCACTTTACAGATGTACAATAATAATCAAAATTTAGCTTATTTCCTATGTTTTTACCCAATTTTATGAGCATTTCTATTAAAGATTTTAACAAATTTAATTTAATAACACGATTTAGATCCAACGAAATATTGTAAAAACTCGTATAATAAAAAGTAACTTTATACGTTTATATAGTTTGAGAGTTATTTTTAAAATATTTAGTTTAGTTTTTTTATTTTGCAATAATTTAATTGCTCAATTAAATTCACCAGATATAAAATGCATAGAAGTTTTATCTAATGGTGATTGTAAACTAACTTGGGTTCCACCAGCTGATCCAACATCAATATTTCAATCTATAGATGTATATAACTCCATTAATCAGTTTAGTGGATACACAAAAGTTGGTACAATTAGCTCAAATTTAGTAACAACTTTTACTCATGTAGGAGCGGGAGCAAATGTGCAAAGTAAATTTTACTATTTAGTTACTAATGCCACTGGTAGCTTAAGCTCAATAAGTTCAGATACTTTAAAAAGTATATTCTTAAATATTTTACCAGTAAGTCAGGCTATTAATATTGTTTACAATCCAATTAAATTGCCAAAATTAAATAGCACTGTAAACACATACACCGTTAGTAAAGAATTTCCTGCTGGTATTTGGAGCACATTTGCCATTACAGCTAATCAAAATTATTTTGATACAATTAGTGTATGTAGTGCAAGTTTAAATTATGTTGTAAGTATTGGCGATAATACAGGTTGTGTTTCAACAAGTAATATTAATGGTGGAATGTTTAATGATAAAAAAGAACCTAATGAAGTTCATATTGATTCAATAAGTGTTTTGCCTAATGGGCAAACGGTAATTGCGTGGACAGTTCCTTTTGATAAAGATGTTGTAAAATATAGAATTTATCGCGGCCAAAGCGGAATTGTAACTGCAATAGATTCAGTAATGGGAAGACTTAATACAAGTTATATTTACACCACAACTGCAGCTAATAATGGCGCTGTAGAGTTGTTTAACTCTGCAATAGACAGTTGTAATAACATAGGCGTTTTTACAAATACCCCACCTTACACTACAATGTACCTTAAAACAACTTACGATAGCTGTGCATATTCTACAAAATTAAATTGGAATGCTTACAATAAAATGCCAGGTGGTTTATTAGAATATAAAATTTATTATTCAGTAAATGGTGGGGTTTATCAATTTCTTGGTTCAACAACCGAAACAAACTATGAGCATAAAAACGCTACACCTAACGCAAACATTTGTTATTTTGTTAGAGCTGTAAACAATTTTAAAAATATTACATCATCTTCTAATAGAGTGTGTTTTTTTAGTAACCAAATATTAGCCCCATCTTTTGTATATATTCAAACAGCAAGTGTTTTAAATAAAACAACAAACCTTATTAAAATATTTGTTGATACAACAAAAAAATTTACAGCAATAGATTTATTTAGAAGTAAAAATGGAATAAATTATGATCTAGTTTCTAGTAACGCTTTTAACGGAACGCCATTTTATACAATTAATGATGACAATGTAATTACTAATGAAGGGTATTATTTTTACAAAGCAGTTGTTAAAGATGCTTGTGGAAATAACAGAACGGTTAGTCAAATTTGTAAAACTATTTTTTTAAAGGTAGATACTGTTGAGTATAGTTTTTTTACCAAAAGTTTAACATGGAATCACTATAAGGGTTTTGATGGAGGGGTAAGTGGATACAAAATTTACCGCATTATAAATGAAAATCCAAACCCAATTGTTTATGCATATAAAGGCCCTGCAGATAGTACATTTGTTGATAATGTTCAAGATGAAGCACCAAATGGAAGTAAAATTGAATACATGGTTGAAGCCATTGAAGGTATTTCAAATCAATATGGTTTTTTAGAATCTAGTAAATCAAATAAAAAAGATATTTATCAAGAAGATGATTTATTTGTTCCTAATGCATTTTCGCCAAAAGGTGTAAACAAAACGTGGTTGCCCGTTACACATTTTATTGATAAAAATCAATATAAAGTTACTGTATTTGACAGATGGGGTAAAATTGTGTTTAATACAACAGATGATACACAAGCATGGACGGGAGATAACTTACCTGGAGGTATTTATGTTTACCTTATTCAATATAAAAACAGTAGAGGTGAGTATAAAGAAAATAAAGGTACTGTGTTGTTAATTGAATAATGTAACTAATTTCCAAATTGAAATTATAGGAGCAATGAAACCTTTATATTTAATATTTGTATTACTTTTTTCGATTCATGCTTTTAGTCAAAATGCAGATTCTATAAACGCTTATTTTAAATCAGTAGAACAAGAGTTAAAACTTGCTCAAAAAACATTTTTAAGCAGAAAAGAAAATGAAAGAATAGAAGGAAATAAAAAATTTATGGCAATTTGGGAAAAGGTAATTAAAAATCCTTATTGTATTCAATACCCATTTGATAGTGTAGTTGAAGTTGCAAAACTAACACCTAAAAATAAAAAATTTAAATTAATAACTTGGAATTTGCCTTTAGATAATGGTAACCATGCTTTTTTTGGTTATTTATTAGTTAATAACAGTAAAAAAATTAAAAAAGGTTTATTTAAATACGAAACAGTAAATCAATACGAATTTTTTAGATTGTTAGATAGATCAAGTGCAGTAAATAACCCTGAAACTTATATTGGTTCAACAGAAAAATGGTTTGGAATGTTATATACAAGTTTAATAGAATGCGATGACTTTTACACTTTAATTGGTTGGGACGGAAATGATAAATTAGTACAACGAAAATTTATTGATGTACTTTATTTTAAATCTGATGGAACTCCAGTGTTTGGTAAAGATGTGTTTAAAATTCCTCGAAAAAATCCTAGAAGATTAATGTTTCAATACAGTACAGAAGTAAGCATGAGTGTTAAGTATAACGAAAAATTAAATAAAATTGTTTATAGCCATTTATCAACTAAAAATAATGGAGATGTTTTAAGTCAACAGTATCAATATTATGGACCAGATGGAAGTTTTGATGCGCTTGAATATAAAAAAGGTAAATGGGTACCAACCGAAGATGTAGATGCAAGAAATGATAAAAGCAAAAATGATAAAATAGACCCACCAAACCCTAAAGATATTAAACCAATTTTTAAACCAAATTAATTTTAATAAATTAATTTATGGGTTAATGGTGTATTACAACTTTTTTATAAATAATATTTTTATTTAAATCTTTAATACTAAATAAATATATTCCATCTTTTAAATTTTCTGTGTTTACGTTCACCTCTTTATCAAAAGTAGTTATAGTATTTAAAAGTTGCCCTAATTGATTATGTATTTCAATTGTTTTAGTTCCAGAGTTTTTAAATTGAATTAATACGTTGTTGTTTGCAGGGTTTGGTAATAAATTCACAAAGTTTGTATTAATACTTTTTTCATTTACACCAATTGTAGAAACACCATTTAAATTAATGTCATCAATAAAAATATTATTCCCTCCTCCATTATTTGTAAGTACAAATTTAAAATACCAGTTATTGCTTAAATAAGAATCATCAATTACAATAGTTTCTGTTCTCCACTCACTACTGCCTGATGTAGGCGTGTAAGATGGACTAATGTTATTGGTTACAGTTTTTAAACTGTTTCCACTTTTATTATATAATTGAAACCAAGATTTCCCACAATCTGTTGAAACTTGAAACGAAAGTTTATCTGTATTTGGAGTGAAAGATGTTACAGCATAATGTAGTTTAAAACTTAAAGTTACACTGTTTGCAGCACTCATATCAATTGATGGTGAAATTAACTCATCAATTGCTGGTGCGGATTGGTTATGAACTTTTAAAACTGCACAATTACTTCCATTATAATTAGTGCTGTTAGTTAAATTCCACGCTGTTAAATTATCACGATTAACAATTGTCCATGAATTATTAAAGTTTGTTGTATTTTCAAACCCTTCGGTAAAAGGAAAATCATAAAGTGTGTTTGCTGTATTGTTTAAAATGTAAACATGATTAGTAAATGTTTGAGAGTTTGTTGAAGATAAATAATTTTTAGTAAGAGAAACATTATAAACTCCAGGCGCATAATACACAGCTTTAACAATACTATCAGTTGTACTGCTTGGCGAACCACCATTAAAATTCCATGTTCTACTTGTGCTAATTCCACCATACGAATAATCGGTAAATTTTATAGAATCTCCAACACATGCAATTACAGGAGCAAATGGTAAAATTTCTGGTTTAGCACAACATGTAGGAGGGTAAACATAAGGGTCTGAAACTCCTGTTGAAATTAAATTAGCGTTAGACCATAAGTTGCTTCTTCCCGAAACCGAAGAGTTAAGTGCTGCTGTCATTCTTGTTACTTGCCCTGCTGTAAACATATTTAAACAACCGCCATTAGTGTAATCCATATAATTAGTAAACATTTCGCCGTTAGCGCCAGTTCCGCAACTGTTAAATGCTTTGTATGGAAATGTTGGACAACCACTGTTATCATTTTCATGAACAGGAGTATCACTTACAAAATCATTTCCACAATTAGCATCACCCCAAATATGACGTAGATTAAACCAGTGCCCAAGTTCATGAATTAAATATCTTCCTTTAAAATTTCCCCAACCCGAGTTTGTTGCGGCGGTTCCAATACTTCCAATTAAATCACTTCTTATGTTAACACCATCAAGCAATGCGCTTCCTCCCGGAAAAGTTGCATAACCACCACCGTTACATGGAACAGAGGTTGAATAGCGCATAGATTGAACTAACCAAATATTTAAATATTGGTTACTTGGCCAATAACTTAACGATTTAACTTCGTTATTTACAAATGAACAATTTGATAAATCGCTGTAAACTCTATTAATTCCATTTGTGCAATTACCTTGAGGATCTTTGGTAGCTAACCTAAATTCAACATTAAAAGCAGATGCCAATGGTTTAAAAGCAGTTGGTGTAAGCGCTGTATCTGCTTGTAAACGTTTAAATTCTTTATTAAGAATATTTATTTGATCAATAATTTGAGCATCAGAAATATTACCAGCTGCATTTGAATAAATAACATGAAAAACAACAGGAATAGTATATCCTACTGCGCTTGTTTTAAAATTAGAATTTGTAAAGTTTTTAGTAAACTCTTCGAGCATTAATTGATTTTGTTTAAAGATTTCGTTTTCTTTTAATTGCTGTTCAAAAACTATATTACTTAAACAACCATGTTGATTTTGGGCAGTTATATCATTAAAAAATCGAAAGCTTAATAATAATAAAATATATTTTTTCATAATTAATGTTTTAAAAATCCAATATTAATTGTTTCAGGATAACTTTTGTGTGCAATGCCATAAAAGGCATAACCTAAGGCTAAACCAATTGCTCCAGTAACAACACTGTGTGTCCTACGTTTTGTTCTAGCAACACGCTCGTATCCTAAAACGTAACTATCGTACTCAACATACATTGGGTTACTTACTGTTTTTGATTTTACTTTAACTTTTGGTAAACCAACCATTGCAAAATAAGCAAATGGTGCTGCTGGCCCAAAAAATGTACCCGATGCACCACCAATAAAACCTGCAATACCACAACCAATCATACTCCCTAAAGGCTTAAATCCTTTTCTTGCATCGCGTTCACCTTTGGTGTAATACCACATTTCTTCGCGTGTAAACCAATTGTTTTTTGCACTGTCTTGTTGATAATAATAACGTTTAATTCCATTTGAAAATAACACCATATAAATATCCTCTAATTCATAATGCAATTTTTTTTCGGGTTTTGCGGGGTCATTTATGGTTACTGCCCCTAACAATGTATCAATTATGTTTTCACCAATAATATTGCCATTCATTAAATAAATGGTGTCTTTTGTTTGAGATTTAATGTTTAAAGAGGATAATAAAATAAAAAAAGTAATTAAAAATTTAATGAATTTCATTTAAACAAATATAAACAATTTGTATTTAAAATGAATTCAATTTAATTAATAGTTAATGCTTTTAATTGTGTTTATTATTTTATTTTTTTCGTTGTTGTTTATTCCAACACTTGAGAAGTAATAAACATTAAGATTTGTATCTATAAGTAAATTTAATGGATATGTTTTTGTTTTAATATTAAATTTATTATGTATAGCTGAAATTAATTTGTTTTGATTATACAGAAATTGAAAGTTGTTTATTTTTAATTTCTTTTTTATTGTTGTATCATTGGTCATATCTGAAAGAAAGAAACATGAGATTGGTAATTTAGCTTCAGATAAAATTGAATCTAATAACGGAATTTCTTTAATGCAAGGCTTACAAAATGTTTCCCATGTACTTAAATAAATAAATTTAGATTTTTTAGTGAGAGGTAAAATCTTTATTGCTTCTGATAATTTGGATGTGTTTATTGATAAATTAGAGTAAGCAGCATTTACAGATTTTTTCCAACTATAATAACTAAGTTCGTTTTTAACTAATTTATAATTTAAATAAACTGAAAAAGTTAATAGAATTATTATTATTGTATTGGTAATTTTATTTCGCATTGTTTATTCAATGAATCGATAACATTAATTAGTTTAGCTCTATTGTTTTTTTTATTTGAATAACTTTCGTAAATTAATTTCCCACTTTTGTCAATAATTGCATCAGTCCCATAAACTTTATGATTTAAAAAAAGTTCATTTGAAATCGCAGAGTGTAGTGAATTTTGATGAGAAATAAATTTTAAATTGGAAAACGATAAATTATATTTTTTAAAATAATTAACCATAAAATCAATTTTATAACTTGAGCATATTAAAAAATTCAAGTTTTTATTTTTAAATGCAAGAGAGTCTAAAAATTGAATTTTTTTAATGTTATTGAAAAAATTTAAGGTGTCAAAAAATATGATGTAATTAAAATTTGTATATAAATTATTAGAGTTAAAAAATGTTTTGCTCTCTTGTATTAAGTTTTTGTTATTAATTAAATATTCATTATTTAATGTATTAATTCTATAAACCTCGCGCCTCTTTTGAATACAAAAAAGCGCAAGGTTTAAAATAGTGGATAAGATTAATAGTATTAAAAGGAATTTTTTCAATTAGTTCTATTTATTGTTAATTTCATTTTTGAGTGGTCAATTGTATATTTACCTGGTTTATAAATAATAATTTTCTCAGAATCTTCAAATTTTTTCTCTTGAGTTACATCCATTTGAAAAAATGTTTTCATTTGATTCAATTGGTCTAGCTCGTCTTGTGTTAATTGAGTACCTTCTTCAACCATTATTTGTATAGGATTATCTATATTAGAAGGGACATTTCTTTCGAAAACTGTCCAATTTATTTGGCAACATGTGCCACAATTTGTAACAGTAACAAAACTTGCCAAGCTACTACAATTAACATGGTATGCTACGCATGTTTGATCTGAATTCCAAAAAGGACCGTTTACTTTACAACCAACTCCAATCTCAAATGGTTGAGGTGAAACTTCGTAAATTTTTTTTTCTCCTTGTGCAAAGCTATTCATCCCGAATATCATCGCAATTATTGTAATTATTGTTTTCATTAAGTAAAAATAAAATTTAATTCTAAATAACCCAAATTTGGGTTATTTATTTTTTTTGGTTTTATAATTTTTGCGGAATTAGTTATCGTAAAGAAGAAATATTTATTAAACAAGTTGGATTGAAGATTAAAAAAATGAGATCTTCCCAAAAAATAACTCAAACTCAGTTATCTTATGAATCAAATATCAGAATAAATCAAATTGGTAGAATTGAAAGAGGAGAAATAAATACAAGCATAACTAATATTTATCACATTGCCCAAGCGTTAAATATAGAACCTTTTGAATTATTAAAAATTGATTAAAAAATAAAATATTTTCGACTAATAATTTATAACTTGTTCTACAATTGTATTTGGTAAAATTCTTTCTTGGTATTGTTGGTTACGTAATTGTGGTTCAAACCCAGCTTCTTTTATAGCATCTTGTATTGTTTTATAGGTAAACCTATGTGGCGCACCAGCCGCACTAACTACATTTTCTTCAATCATTATACTTCCAAAATCGTTTGCGCCTGCATGTAAACAAATTTGAGCAGTTTCTTTACCAACGGTTAACCAACTTGCTTGAATGTTAATGATGTTTGGTAACATTATGCGAGATAGTGCTAACATTCTTATGTATTCATCTGCACTTACGTTATTATTAATTCCTTTAACACGTTTAAGCAATGTGCCATCATCTTGAAACGGCCATGGAATAAAAGCTAAAAAGCCTTTGGCATTTTCTGGTTTTTCGCTTTGCACTTGGCGTAACAATGCCAGATGTTCAAAACGTTCAAAAATTGTTTCAACGTGTCCAAACATCATTGTTGCACTTGTTGTAATATTTAATTGATGTGCAGCACGCATTACATCTAGCCATTCGCGTCCGGTACATTTTCCTTTACTAATTAATCTTCGCACCCTATCATTCAAAATTTCTGCACCTGCACCAGGTAAACTATCTAGGCCAGCATCAACTAATGCTTTTAATACTTCGGTGTGTGTACTTTTTTCGAGCTTTGTAATGTGTGCAATTTCGGGTGGACCAAGTGAGTGTAATTTAATTTGAGGAAAAAGTTTTTTTATTTCTTTAAATAAGTTAACATAAAAACTTAAACCTAAATCGGGGTGGTGCCCGCCTTGTAAAAGGAGTTGGTCTCCGCCATATTTAATTGTTTCTTCAATTTTTTTTATGTAAGTTGGTATATCTGTAATGTAAGATTCTGCATGGCCAGGAATGCGATAAAAATTACAAAATTTACAATTGGCAATACAAACATTTGTAGTGTTTAAATTTCTATCAATTTGCCAAGTAACTTTTTGCGAATTATTTTTTTGAATTTTACGCAGTTCATTAGCAACAAACATTAATTCTGATGTTGGCGCATTTTCATATAAAAAAATTCCTTCTTCGATAGTTAAGAAGTCAAAATTAGAAGCTTTATTTAATAGGTTATTTACAATCATTTATTGTAATAAAGTTAATATGTTTAAGTATAAAATTAACTAATTAATTAATCAATAATAAAAAAAGCCTCCAAATTTTTTGGAGGCTTTTGTGATCCCGCTGGGATTCGAACCCAGGACCCTTACATTAAAAGTGTAATGCTCTACCTGCTGAGCTACGGAATCATCACACCCACTTGTAAAAATCGTTTCTAAAAAGAAACATTTCGTATGCGGTTCCCTATTTATTTCTAAATCGGGTTGCAAATATAGTATCTATTTTTTCATTCACAAAACATTTTTTAAAAGTTTTTTTATTTTTTTGTTTAATTGCCGATATCTTTTAGATTTGAATAATCAAAACTATGTTTAAAGTCCCTATTATACGTTTATTAGCTGGTTTAAATACAATAAATTTCGGCTCATCTATTGATGAAGTTAAAAAACAATTAGGTGAACCTCAAGAAATTCAAAACCTTTCCGATGATATATTAAACACTTCTTCAATTGCATATCATTATTGGGATGATGGCTATTCTTTATTTTTTGACGTTTTAAACTCGAAAAAATTTAATAGTGTGGAGTTAGATAGTAAAGAAACTTTATTATTTGATGTTAAACTGTTTACATTTAACGAAAAAGAATTAATACAATTAATGAAATTTAATGGCTATAATCTTAGCGAAACTGAGTCTCACCCATGGGGCGAAAAAAGATTAAGTTTTGATGAAGCGGGCTTAGATTGTTATTTTCAAAACAATAAAATGTCTTCGGTAAATTTTGGAATCATCGAAAATTTTGAACAATCGGGTTTTTTTGCAAATTGAATTAGTGATAATGTGTAATTTTATAAAAAATTAATTTTATGCCAGGTACAGAATTATTTGGCGCCGAAGAGCGCAAAGAAATTGAAGATGTGTTAAGCACGGGTATTATGTTTAGATATAACCATGATGCTCAACGTAACAACATTTGGAAAGCTAAAGATTTTGAAAATGAAGTTAAGAAAATTAATGGCGCAAAGTATGCATTGGCTGTTAGTAATGGTTCGGCTGCAATATTAGCTGCTTTAGCTGCTAGCGGAATTGGCGCTGGCGATGAGGTTATTTGTCCGCCGTTTACATATATTGCTACAATTGAAGCTGTGTTAATGTTAGGTGCGTTACCCGTTTTTGCTGAAATTGACGAAACGCTATGTTTAAGCGCAACAGGTATTAAAAATGCAATTACAACTAAAACTAAGGCTGTTTGTTTAGTTCATATGTGTGGCGGAAATGCAAATATGGATGAAATTTTAAAAGTAGTAAATGAGCATAAATTAATTTTAGTTGAAGATGCAGGGCAAGCATTTGCCGCAAGCTACAAAGGAACATTTACTGGCTTGTTTGGAAAAGCTGGTGCTTATAGTTTTGATTTCTTTAAAATTGCTACTGCAGGAGAAGGAGGAATTTTTGTTACTAACGATGAAAAAACATATTTATTAGCAGATAGTTATTGCGATCATGGTCACGATCATGTTGGTAATAATAGAGGGATGGAAAATCATCCAATTATAGGATTTAATTATAGAATTAGTGAGTTGCATGCAGCTGTAGGTGCAGCACAAACAAGAAAAGTGCCTCAAATTAAAGCATCTAACTTAAAACATAAAAAAGCGTTACAATCAATATTATCGAAGGTTGAAGGCGTTTCATTTGCTAAGCTTGGAGATGAAAATGGTGATAGTGGAACTTTTTTAAACATAATGTTACCTAATACAGAAATCGCAAAAAAAGTTGTTGATGAATTTAATAAAGCGGGTGTTAGTGGTTTTAATTATTGGTTTACAAATATGTACCATTTTATTAACCAATGGGAGCATATTAAAAACATGCAAACAGCAAGTAAATTAGCAATACAAGTTTTAGGTGCTCCACAAGATTATAAAAATTTACATTTACCAAAAACACAAGAAGTTGTTGGGCGTTTAATATCATTTGGCATTAGATGTACTTGGACAGAAGCTGAAGTAAATACATTAGCAAATAAAATTGCAGATTGTATTGTTAAAGCTAACAAACCAGTTAATGCTTAATGAAGTAGAGTTAAATTTACCTGTTTTTTTAAATCAAATTAAACATGCAGGTATTTTATGTTCTCAAAAATCAAATAACATAATTATTTGCGGCAATAAAAATTTACTGCTTACTGTAAAAATTATTTTTGATAGAAATCAATATTGTGACACACAAATAGATTTATATTTTGCGCTACATGATATTATTAATCAACCTCAAAAATGCATTTCAATATTAAAATCTAAATTAAGGTTAAACAAAACAATTTATGCTCGAAATTGTTTGTGTAAAAGTGTAAAAAAAGATGAAGCGAATTCTTTTTTAACTAAGTACCATTTATTAAACAGTTTTAATTATGGCAATTATTATGGATTACATTATAACAATGAGCTAGTTGCTGTTGCGGGTTTTTCTAAAGGTCGTAAACTAAATTGTTTAAATGAAAATGAAAGATCTTTTGAATTAATAAGATATTGTTGCAAAAGTGGAATTACTGTAACTGGAGGCTTAAGTAAATTAATTAATTATTTTGTAAAAAATAAAAATGCAGCGCATATAATGACCTATACGGATAATATGTTAGGAGACAATAAAAGTTTCGAAAAAATAGGGTTTAATTTAGATTCAGAAAAATCACAAATTACTTTTAATATTGATAAAACTAATTTTAAAAACTTAGGACTTAAAACAACAGTAAAAAATAAAAACTCACTATATCAATTTACAAATTTAGGAAATAAGAAGTGGGTTAAATTTTACTCAACCCAACTTTTATAATATTTACCATCATCAATTTGCATGGCATCTTCAGTTACTTTTAAAGGCTTAAAAGTATCAACCATTACAGCTAATTCTTGTGTTTCTTTTTGACCAATACTTCTTTCCATTGCTCCTGGTGCAGGGCCGTGCGGAATACCTTTAGGGTGAAGGGTAATATGTCCTTGCTCAATATTATTTCTACTCATAAAATCACCATCAACATAATAAAGAACTTCATCGCTATCAATATTACTGTGGTTGTATGGAGCAGGTATAGAAAGAGGATGATAATCGTATAAACGCGGAACAAATGAACAAACTACAAATGTAGAAGTTTCAAATGTTTGATGTACGGGAGGTGGTTGATGAACTCTACCAGTTATAGGTTCAAAATTATGAATACTAAAACCGTATGGAAAATTATAACCATCCCAACCAACAACATCAAAAGGATGTGTAGCATAAACTAGTTCATGTATCATCCCTTCTTTTTTTATTTTTACTATAAAGTCTCCTTTTTGATCAAATGTTTCTATTTCAGTTGGTAATTTTAAATCTCTTTCGCAAAATGGTGAGTGTTCTAATAATTGACCAGATGAGCTTTTATAACGTTTTGGAGTATAAAATGGAGCAAACGATTCTACAAAAAATAAACGATTATCTTTTGATTCAAATTCTATTTGGTAAATCATACCTCTTGGAATTATTAAATAATCGCCATACTCAAATGATATGTTGCCCATAAAGGTTCTTAATTTTCCTTTTCCTTTATGCACAAAAATTAATTCATCAGCATCGGCATTTTTATAAAAGTAATTGGTTAAGCTTTCAGTTGGTGCAGCTAAACCTATTGCGCAATCGCTATTTACCAACATTGTTTTTCTGCTTTCTAAAAAATCTGTAGTTGGTTTAACTTCAAAGCCTTTTAACAATAACGATTTTATGTTTTTTTCTATTGCAATTTTGGGCTGCACAGAATAACTCTTTATTACATCTTTTACTTGTGTTGGCCTATGCAGATGATAAAGTAATGATGAATGTCCACTAAAACCTTCGGTACCAAAAAGTTGTTCGTAATGGTGTTTTCCTTCTTTTGTTTGAAAAATAGTATGTCTTTTTTGTGGAAAATTTCCAAGCTTATGGTATATAGGCATAAATTATTTTATTAAAGTTGCTTTAACATGTACAGTTTGATCCATTTTTAAGTTTTGACCATTAACTGTGCTTGCATCAATTGTAACAGTTACTCTAAATTTCATTGATGGTTCAACAATATAAGATTTTATATTAACATCAGCTAAATCTAATAGAGTTTGATTAACGCCTGTAGGGATATTGGTTTTAGTGCCTATTAAAGTCTCTCCATTATTAGTTTTAATATAAATTGACAATGATTTTAAGAAATCTAAATTTCCAGTAGCAACAGAAATATTAAATTTTGTAAGTTTAATTTCGCTAACTAAATCTGCTGTTGTTTTATTTTCAGAAAATTTAGTACTGCTATTAGTAGAAATATCTGGCGTGGTAAAATCTACAGGTACATTTGTAGCAAGTGTGTGTGATGGTACAGTTAAATTAGTTGTGTAATTTAAATCAAACTCAGTTAACTCATCAACTGTTTCTTTTGTTTTTTTGCATGATAAACTTAACACAGAAAGCGTTAATATTAAACATGCTGTAATTATTTTTTTCATTTATATTATTTTTAGTTATAAAGATAAATTATTTTTTTTGATTATTTCCGCTAGGTTTGGTCTTAATCTACTTTTATATACAGCTAAACATTCAGGCCCATTTTTTACCCTACCTTTTCTTAATAAACGTTGTTCTTCAATAGGTAAGCTAGCAATATTCATACATTCAGGGGTACAGCAACCTTGCATTTTTTCAGAGCATTTTTCGCATTGTATAAATAATAAATGACAATCATCATTTTTACAATTTGTATGCGAATCACAGGGGTTTCCACATTGGTGACAATTACTTATAACATCGTTAGTAATTCGTTCTCCAATTCTTTCGTCAAACACAAAATTTATACCTTTAAATTTACTTTCTAAGTTTTGTTCTTTAACCTCTTTGGCATATTGAATTATTCCTCCTTTTAAATGGCCAACATCTTTAAATCCTTTATGTTTTAAGTATGCACTTGCTTTTTCGCATCTAATACCTCCTGTGCAATACATAATTACTTTTTTATCTTCTTTACCTTTTAAATGTTCCACTACAATTGGTAACTCTTCTCTAAATGTATCTGCATCCGGACAAAAAGCATTTTCAAATTTACCAACCTCGCTTTCATAATGGTTACGCATATCAATTACAATTGTATTTTTATCGCTTATTGCGTTATTAAACTCTATTGCATTTAAATATTTTCCTGTGTTACTTGCATCAAAGTTAGAGTCGGTTATACCATCTGCAACTATTTTTGTTTTTACTTTAATAATAAGTTTGTAAAAACTTTTTCCATTTCCGTCAACTGCAATTTTAAAAGGTACATCTAAAAATATAGTGTATTTATACAATTCGTTAACAAAAGTTTCCCAATTTTCAGTTGGCACACTCATTTGCGCATTTATGCCTTCGTTTGCAATATAAACACGTCCAAAACAATTAAGTTCTGTCCATTTAATAAAAAGTTCGTTTCTTAAATCATCTGGATTTTCTATTTTAACGTATCTGTAAAATGAAATTGTTTTACGAGAAATTATCTCGTCTTTTAAGCGTTGCTTAAGAATTTTTTTGTCTATTCTGTTCGATAAATTTGCCATAATAGTTATAATTGCAGGTTATACGCTATTTGCTGTTTTTTAAAGATATAAAATGATTAAATCGTTTTTAAATCTTCAAATAAAATGTTACGTTTGCAAAGGTACAAAATTTAAATAAATACTAGTTTATTTTGCTTTTATGAAAGATAAAATTTTAATAATTGGGGCAGGTGGTCAAATAGGTTTAGAATTAACCGAAAATTTATCAAAAATTTATGGGAATGAAAATGTAATTCCTAGCGATTTAAAGCAAGATAGCGTATTTAAATTAAACCCGTATGAGCAGTTAGATGCCTTAGATAAAGATGCATTATTTAAAATTGTAAAAAAACATAACATTACACAAGTTTACCATTTAGCAGCTTTGCTTTCTGCAACAGGAGAACAAAACCCAATGTTTGCCTGGAAATTGAACATGGAAAGTTTGTTTTATGTTTTAGATTTAGCTAAAGAAAAACACATTTCTAAAATTTATTGGCCAAGTAGTATTGCTGTATTTGGACCAACAACACCCAGTGTAAATACACCACAATATACAGTTATGGAACCAAGTACCATATACGGTATTAGTAAACAAGCAGGTGAACGTTGGTGCGAATGGTATTTTAAAAAATTTGGTGTAGATGTAAGAAGTATTAGATATCCTGGTTTAATAGGGTGGAAAAGTGCTCCTGGAGGAGGAACAACAGATTATGCAGTGCATATTTTTCATGAGGCCTTAAAGAAAAAACAATACACTTGTTTTTTAAGTGAAAACACAGCTTTACCAATGATGCATATGGAAGATGCAATTAGAGCAACTATTGAACTTATGCATGCACCAAATGAAAAAATAAAAATTAGAGGAAGTTATAATTTAAGCGGATTAAGTTTTACGCCTGCTGAAATAGCAAATGAAATAAAAAAACATATCCCTGATTTTAAAATTGATTACCAGCCAGATTTTAGACAAGCCATTGCAGATAGTTGGCCAAAAAGCATTAACGATTCTGAAGCTCGCGAACAATGGGGCTGGAAAGAAAATTACAATTTAGAAAAATTAGTAAAAAATATGTTAGATAATATTAAACTTTAATATTTTTTATTTTTTTCCTGTGCTTCCAAAACCTCCTTCGCCTCGTGAGGTTTGACTTAGAGAATCTTCTTCGCTCCATATAATTTGTTCGTGTTTTGCAATAACCATTTGAGCAATTCTTTCGCCATCATTTATTTCAAAATTTGAATCGCTTAAATTAACTAATAAAACTTTTATTTCACCTCTGTAATCAGCATCTATTGTGCCTGGCGAGTTTAATACAGTAACGCCGTATTTATAAGCTAGCCCACTTCTTGGTCTTATTTGTGCTTCAAAACCTGAAGGAAGTTCAATGAATAAACCTGTAGATATAAGTTGTCTTTGAAGTGGTTTTAAAATAATGGTTTCATCTAAATTAGCTTTTAAATCTAATCCTGCCGATAAGTTTGTTTCGTACTTAGGTAAAGCGTGTTTTCCTTTATTTATAACTTTAACTGATAACATTTTTTTTTAATTTTAGTAAATTTTTAAATTCTAATTTGTAAAATGTAAATAAATAAAATAATACTAATAAATTATTTAAAATTAATTTAAGCATTTTGGGTTGTAAATCGTTCCATAAAAACGAAATAAAATATAATAATAAAGCTAAACCAAAAAACAAAAAAATAGAACGTAAATTATATTTTATTGGATAATACTTTTTGCCAAGATAGTATGACAACACCATCATACTAGCATAAGAAATTAATGTTGCCCAAGCACTTGCCATATAACTGTATTTAGGAACAAAAATAAAATTAATTACAAGTGTAATTATTGCCCCAATAATAGTTATAACAGCTCCAAATTTTGTTTGATTTGTTAGTTTATACCAAATAGATAAATTTAAAAATATACCTAAACATAAATTTGCCATTAATAATATAGGCGCAACACCAACACCAACTCTATATTGTTCGGATATCATCTTTATAACAATATCAATATTCATCATTGTTACTAAAAATAAGAATAAACAAAATATCACAAAGTATTTCATTACAACTGCATTAAGTTGTTTTGAGTTTTTATCGTTAGAGGTGTTAAAGAAAAATGGTTCGGCGGCATATTTAAATGCTTGTATAAAAATTGTCATTAAAATAGATATTTTATAACATGCCCCGTAAATACCAAGTTCTGTTTGTCCTACATCAGTTGGTAATAATTTTTTAATAATAATTCTGTCAAATGTTTCGTTAGTCATACCTGCCAAGCCCAAAATTAATAAAGGCCAGCTATAATTAATTAGTTGCTTCCAAACATTAAAATCAAATACATAATTAATTATAAAACTTTTATACATAAAAATTATACAAATTAAATTTGCAATTAATTGTGCTAAAAAGGCATATCCAACACCAATAATAGGGTTGTATAATGTGCTTAAAAAATTATTTTCATTATTTTCGAATGCATTTTTACAAAAAACTAAATAAAAACTAGATACTAATAAATAAATAAAAACATTTAATAGTTTAAGCCCTGCAAATTTTTTGGCTTGGTTGTTTAATCTGTATTTAGCAAATGGTAAAGCCATTAAAGTATCGGTGGCTACAATTAATATGCACCAAGTAACATACTCGCTATTATTTGGGTAACCAATAACATTAGCTAAGTTGTTTTTAAATAAAATAGTTACTAGGGTAAAAACCAAAGAACTTGTCAATAAGGAAATTAATGCGGTAGAATAAACTTTTTCTTTATCGTTTAGTTTATTTGAGAAATTAAAAAAAGCTGTTTCAAAACCATATGTAAAAATAATATTTACAAAACTTATATAAGCATAAAATTCAGTATTTGAAGCTAAATCAGAAGGTGTTTTAAAAATATAGGTAAGGGCTAATGAAAATAAATAATTTATAATTCTTGGTAAAATACTACCAATACCATAAACAACCGTTTGCCCTGCTAATTTTTTTAATGGATTTGACACTATCTTATAAAGATAATTGAATAGTATTTATTACTCTTAACTTATTAATTAAAGATATTAACTCAAAATTGTAAACTAAGGATTAATATTGCTAATTTGTTTTTCAAGTAATTGTATTCCCTCAACAAAAGAATGCGGATTATAGCCTAATTCTTTAATTGCTTTATCAATTATAAAACCTGTAATTGGTGGACGTTTGGCAGGCTGTTTAATGTCAGCACTTTTACTGGGTTTAATTAAATTTTTATCTAATTTATAATAATCTGCAACTATGTGTGCTAATTCTAAAATGCTATAAAAATCTTTTCCGCTAATGTTGTAAATTCCTTTAGCTTTTTTTTCAGCAATTAAAATACACCCATCGGCTAAATCTTCGGCTAAAGTAGGAGTTCTAAATTGGTCATCAACAACATTAATAGTTTTACCTTGTTCTAAATTTTGCTTTACCCATAATACAATGTTGCTTCTACTCATATTATCTACAATACCATATACCAAAACTGTTCTTGCAATTGCCCAATTTAAATTGCTTTGTTGTACTAATTTTTCTGCGGCTAATTTACTTTCGGCATAATAACTTAAAGGGTTTGGAATAGCTTCTTCGTCTAACGGGCCTTTTGTTCCATCAAAAATAAAATCTGTACTTAAATGTATAAAATGTGGATTGTAGTTTTTATTAATTGTTTTAAGTTTTATTAAGGTATCTATTTGGTTTTTAACTGCATTAACATTTAATTTCCAACAATTTTCTTTATCGGTTTCACAAGCATCAACGTTTGTCATTGCAGCAGTATTAATAACTACTTCAGGCATATGTTTTTCAAAAATGCTTTCAACATTTTTTAAATTTGTTATGTCTAAAGATTCATATATATACCCTTCTTTATTTACTAATCTATTTTCGCCACGTGCGGTAGCAATTAAATTGTTTTTTAATTTATCTTTTAACTTATAAACTAATTTTTGCCCTAATAAACCATTGCTGCCAGTTATTAATATTTTTTCCATTTTTATTTTTTTAAATAAATTTCTGCACTTTGCACAAGTGTTTTATACCACTTTTCGCCAAATTTTCTAATTAAGGGTTCTTTTAAAAATTTATAAACTGGTACATCTAATTTATTTCCACAATCGCAAGCAGGTTTACAAATTTTCCAATAATGGTAGTTTAGTGCAGTAAAATTTTTAAGTTTACTAATTCTAATAGGATATAAATGACAACTTATTGGTTTTTGCCAATTTATTTTACCCTCTCTATAAGCTTGTTCTATTGCGCATTTTGCAATTTTGTTTTCGTCAAAAAAAACAAATGCACATTCAGCACCTTCGCTAACTAAAGTGGTAGTGTAATCGCCATCACCATCAATAACATAAGCACCATGTTTTTCTATTGCTTTAACGCCATTTTTTACCATATAAGGCTTTACTTTTTCTAAAATAGAATCTAATATTGGTAATTCGTCTTTTTCTAAAGGCGCCCCACTATCTCCAGCTACACAACATTCGCCTTTGCAAGCGTTTAAATCGCATACAAATTTTTTTTCAAGAATGCTTTCACTAATAAGCGTGTTTTCTACAGCTAACATTAATTTAATAATAGGATTATTTACAAATTTAAAAACTTAATTACAATAAAAGATATGCTTATGCACTTAAATTGCTATTTTTTAATTAATAGCAAGGTTTTGAGCCATATACCCACCAACATATTTTTCGAGAATTACTCGGTAGTTTTTTGAGGTTTTAAAAGTTGTGAAAAACTCTGTATATAAAGCTTTATGTTTGCTGCCTTTTGGAATTATGTGTGCCAATTGATCTTTTGACTGACTTAATATCCTTTGCATTTTTAAAAATTTTCCTGGGTTAGCTTTTAGATAAAACCAAAATTCAACCGCATCAACATAACCAAAGTTTAAAACACTTTTTGCTATTTCGGTAAGCAAATCACTGCATGATGAAATGTATTTAATTTTTAAATCTGTTATAAACTGTTTTTTTAAATCTTTACAATGACTTTCTAAAATAGTATTTGTAAGCGTTAAAGCTGTCATGGCACCTAAAACTTTTATTATTTCATCTTTTGATTTGGTTTTAATATCAGGCGCATTTCCATTAGTTACACAAAAGGCTAAATTTTTCATATAGCCTTCTGTAAAATCAATTTCTTTTTTTCTTTCAGCAGTATTTGCAACAGAGCCAACCCCAATTATATTTTTTTTAGAGGATTTAAAATCGCTATAAAAGTCTGTAAAATTGGAATAACCTTTATAAGAAAGTTGTAAGTCTATTTTTTTATTTGTTTTTAACCAAGTTAAATATTCATTTAAAATATCAAACTCAATTCCTTTATAAACATCTCCTTCTTTGTATGCAAATGGTTTTGTTTCGTAATAATATATGTATAAAGAGTCAGAGTTTTGTCCAATAAATTTTAATTGAACTATAAACAATAATATAAGAACAGTAAGTCGCTTCATTTTTAAAAAATAAAGATAAAGCAATACTATTAGTTTAGATTTTAGATTGCATTCTGTTTATTCGCAAACAATTGTTAATAAAATAAATTAGTTTAAACAGAAATTAAATATTAGAGTGTGAGATGAAAATGAACAAATTAAACAAAATGTTAATTATTTGCCTTTTATACCATAAAAAGGGTATATTTGCATTAAAATTAGAATTAATCTAATTAAGATTAAGTTATAAATATTTAATAAACAATTAGTTATGATTACAGTAAGTGAAAATGCCAAAAATCACGCACTTGCATTAATGAAAAATGAAAACCATCCTGAAAACGCTTTTATAAGAGTAGGAGTTGAGGGTGGTGGATGTTCGGGGCTATCGTATAAACTGGAGTTTGATACAATAAAAAAAGAAGGCGATCAAGAATTTGAAGATAAAGGAATTAAAATTGTAGTTGATAGAAAAAGTTTTTTATACTTAGTTGGCACAGAATTGGAATATACTGGAGGCTTAAATGGCAAAGGATTTGTATTTAATAATCCAAATGCTAATAGAACGTGTGGCTGTGGCGAATCTTTTTCTGTATAAATTTTAAATGAAACTTAATTTAAAAAATTATGAGTAACGAAGTTCTACAAGAACATATTAATAAAGATTACGAGTGGGGTTTTATTACAGATATTGAAACAGAAACATTTGCTCCAGGGCTTAACGAAGCAGTTGTTACTGCCCTTTCTAAAAAAAAGAATGAACCTGACTGGATGTTAGAGTATAGATTAAAAGCATTTCGTTTTTGGTTAACATTAAATGAACCAAAAGAATGGGCAAATTTTCCATACCCTAAAATTGATTATCAAGCTGTATCATATTACTCTGCCCCAAAGAAAAAACCTGAGTTAAAAAGTTTAGACGAAGTTGACCCTGAATTATTAAAAACTTTCGAAAAACTTGGCATCTCTTTAGAAGAGCAAAAGCGTTTAAGTGGTGTGCAAAGTAACATAGCTGTAGATGCGGTGTTTGATAGTGTTTCAGTTAAAACTACGTTTAGAGAAACACTTGCAGAAAAGGGAATAATTTTTTGTTCGTTTAGCGAAGCCATTCAAGAACATCCTGAACTTATAAAAAAATACATGGGTCTTGTTGTTCCACACACTGATAATTATTTTGCAGCATTAAATTCAGCGGTGTTTAGCGATGGGTCTTTTTGTTATATACCAAAAGGGGTACGTTGTCCAATGGAACTTTCAACGTATTTTCGAATAAATTCTAGTGGTACTGGTCAGTTTGAACGCACATTAATTGTAGCAGATGAAGACAGCTATGTAAGTTATTTAGAAGGTTGTACTGCTCCACAACGCGATGAAAACCAGTTACACGCAGCGGTTGTTGAAATTGTTGCACATAAAAATGCCGAAGTAAAATACAGTACTGTTCAAAACTGGTACCCTGGCGATAAAGATGGCAAAGGAGGTATTTATAATTTTGTAACTAAGCGCGGAATATGTATAGAGGATAATTCAAAAATTAGCTGGACCCAAGTAGAAACAGGATCGGCAATTACTTGGAAATATCCATCTGTAATATTAAAAGGAAATAACTCGGTAGGCGAATTTTATTCTGTTGCTGTTACAAACAATAAACAAGAAGCCGATACTGGAACAAAAATGATTCATATTGGTAAAAATTCGCGTAGTACAATAATTTCAAAAGGAATAAGTGCTGGCTATAGCAACAACAGTTACCGTGGTTTAGTACAAATGCGCAAAGGAGCTACAAATGCACGCAACTTTAGCCAATGTGATAGTTTATTAATGGGTGATAAATGTGGCGCACATACTTTTCCATATATCGAAATTAAAGATAAAAGTGCTGTTGTTGAACATGAGGCTACAACAAGTAAAATTGGCGAAGATCAATTATTTTATTGTAAGCAACGTGGAATAGATAATGAAAAAGCAATTGCTTTAATTGTAAATGGTTATTGCAAAGAAGTATTAAATAAATTACCAATGGAATTTGCTGTAGAAGCACAAAAATTATTGGCAATTAGTTTAGAAGGAAGTGTAGGGTAAATAAAAATTATTAAAAAATAAATTTATTAAAATGATAAGCATAAAAAACTTACACGCAAGCATAGAAGGAAAAGAAATTTTGCGTGGAATTAATTTAGAAATAAAAGCAGGCGAAGTGCATGCTATAATGGGCCCTAATGGATCTGGAAAATCTACTTTATCTAGTGTTTTAGCCGGAAGACAAGATTATGAAGTAACAGACGGTGAAGTTATTTTTAATGGAAAAAACTTATTAGAAATGGAAGCCGAAGACAGAGCCAGAGAGGGTTTGTTTTTAGCATTTCAATACCCAGTAGAAATACCCGGTGTAAGCAATATTAATTTTTTAAAAACCGCTTTAAATGAAATAAGAAATTACCACGGAAAAGAAGACATTGCGGCAAAAGATTTTTTAGCATTAGTTAAAGAAAAACAAAAACTAGTAGAGTTAGATGGTAAGTTAGCTAACCGTAGTGTAAATGAAGGTTTTAGTGGTGGTGAAAAAAAGAGAAATGAAATTTTTCAAATGGCAATGCTTGAACCTAAATTAGCTATTTTAGATGAAACAGATTCTGGTTTAGATATTGATGCCTTAAAAATTGTTGCAAATGGTGTAAATACATTAAAAAATAAAGACAATGCATACATTGTAATTACACATTACCAAAGATTATTAGATTATATTGTGCCTGATTTTGTGCATATTTTATATAAAGGTAAAATTGTAAAAAGTGGTGGTAAAGAATTAGCTTTAGAATTAGAAGAAAAAGGGTACGATGAAATAAAAAAACAATTTGAACTTTCTGAATAAAATGATTGCTGAAAAAACAAATACTGCTCAATTAATTATTGATAAAATTACAAGCTCTGCTAACAAGATAAATTTTATTAATGACAATGTAATTTCTAAAGCTTTAATTTTTATTGAAAAAAATGGTTTTCCAACTCATAAAAATGAAGATTATAAATACTGTAATATTGATTCAATTTTAAAAAAAGAATTTAAAACTATTGAACAAAAATTTGGAGAAGTAAATAATTTAAAAGAATATAAATTACCAGATGCATTAACCTTAGTTGTTGTTAATGGAAAATACTCCCAAAGCTTAAGTGATAAAATAATTTTAAAAGGAATACATATAAATTCGCTTAGCAATTTAGATGATAACGGCAAAACAAAAATTACTAAAATTGCTAATGTAGAAAGTGACGCACTAATTGCTTTTAATACTTTGTTTGCAAATGAAGGTTTTCATTTAAAAATTACTAAAAATGAAACTTTACAATTCCCAATCCAAATTATTTATGTAAATAATTCAACTTCTGAATGTATTGTTAATCCTAGAAATATTATTGAGTTAGAAGAAAATTCTGAAGCAACAATTATAGAACATTACATTAACATTGGCAACTCTAAATGTTTTACAAATTTTGTAAGTGAAAAATATTTAGCAAATAACTCTAAATTAGATTGTTACACAATACAAGATGAAAACACTAACGGTTATGGAGTTTACACAAATCAAATTGAAGTTAGTAAAAATGCAAATTATACAAATACAACAATAACATTAAGCGGGCAGTTGGTTAGAAATAACCATAATGTTGTGTTAGCCAACAGTAATTGCGAGGCAAATTTAAATGGATTATTTAAAATTAATGGAAATCAAATTGTAGATAATCACACCTTGGTGGACCACCAATTTCCATACTGTCAAAGTAACGAATTGTATAAAGGAATTATTGACGGAAAAAGTACTGGCGTTTTTAATGGTAAAATTTTTGTTAGAAAAGATGCTCAAAAAACAAATGCATATCAAAGTAGTAAAAATATATTGCTAAGCGATGATGCAACGATTAACACAAAGCCACAATTAGAAATTTATGCCGACGATGTTAAATGTTCTCACGGAACATCAACAGGTAAAATAGAAGATGATGCTATGTTTTATTTACATGCAAGAGGAATTGGAAAAGAAAGTGCAAAAAAATTATTACTAAATGCTTTTGCTGGAGAAGTTATTGAAAAAATTCAAGTTGAAAGTTTAAAAGAATTAATTCAAACTAAATTAAATTTACTTTAATTGATTGATGTTTTAAATATTAGAAATCAATTTCCAATTTTAAATCAAAAAATTAATGCTAATACATTAATTTATTTTGATAACGGAGCTACGGTACAAAAGCCACTAAGTGTAATAAATGCAATTAACAATTATTATACTCATAGTAATGCAAATATTCATAGGGGAGTGCATACTTTAAGCAGGATTGCATCAGAGCTTTACGAAAATTCTCGAACAACAATTGCTCATTTTTTTAATGTTTCAAATGCCCAACAACTTATTTTTACAAGTGGTACTACCGAAAGTATAAATTTAATTGCTCAAGGTTTATCAAAATCTATTTTAACTGAAGGTGATGAAATTATATTAAGTCAATACGAACACCACTCAAACATTTTACCTTGGCAATTATGGGCTCAAGAAAATAATGGACATTTAAAAGTAATACCACTTAATTCAAATCAAGAATTAGATTTAGAAAAATTTGAAACTTTAATTACAAAAAAAACAAAAATTATTTCTATAGCTCATGTAAGCAATACATTAGGCGTAATTTCGAATATTGAAAAAATTATTAAAATTGCAAAAAAACACAATTTAGTAATTGTGTTAGATGGCGCACAATCTGCACCACACATGCAAATAGATTTACAAAAATTAGAAGTTGATTTTTTTGTATGTAGTGCACATAAAATGTATGGCCCAACGGGAGTAGGAATATTGTATATGAATGAGTATTGGTTAAATAATTTACCAATTTCAAAAACTGGTGGTGGAACTATTAAATCTGTAACATTCAACGAAACCATTTATGCAGAAGGGGCTCTTCGTTTTGAACCTGGTACACCAAATATATCTGGAGTTATTGGTTTTGGAGCTGCAGTAAATTTTATAAATGAAATTAAAATAGAAAACATTTATAAGCACGAATTAGAGTTGATTAATTATATACAAAATAAATTATTAGAACTTCCTGAAGTTGTTTTATATGGAGTTAGTAATGTAAAAGCAGGTGTAATTTCATTTAATATAAAAAACAATCATCCTTTTGATGTTGGCACTTTGCTTGATAAATATGGAATAGCTGTTAGAACCGGACATCATTGCACACAACCATTAATGCAATTTTTACAAATACCAGGTACCGTGCGTGTTAGTTTTGCCGTTTATAATACTAAACAAGAAATTGATTTTTTTATCGAAAAATTAAAAAAAGTAATACTAATGCTTAGTTAATTTATTTATTGATTTTGGGTATGACTATAAATGAAATAGAAAATGAAATTATTGAAGAATTTGAATTGTTTGGAGATGATTGGGAGGGTAAGTACGAACACATTATAGATTTAGGAAAAAATTTACCAATAATAAAACCTGAATATAAAACTGAAAATAATTTAATTAAAGGTTGCCAAAGTAAAGTATGGTTACATACCGATTTTGAAAATGGTAAATTAATTTATACCGCAGATAGTGATGCAATTATAACAAAAGGAATTGTTGCATTAATGGTTAGAGTGTTAAGTAATCAGCCTCCAAAAGCTATTATAAATGCTGAACTTAATTTTATGAAAACAATTGGTTTAATGGAGCATTTAAGTCCAACCCGTGCTAATGGTTTAGTTAGTATGATTAATAGAATGAAACAAGACGCAATTAAGTTTAATACTTAATAAGCTCTTACATTTTTGCCTTCCATAAAATTAATAAACGATTTGTTTACAACTTTATTTCCACCAGGAGTAGGGTAGTTGCCAGTAAAATACCAATCGCCTTTATTTTTAGGACATGAATTGTGTAATCCTTCAATGCTTTGGTAAATTATTTCTAACTCTGCTTTTAAATTTTTAGGCTTAAGTAATTCTGCAATTTTTTTCGAAATTTCTTCTGCACTAAATAAAGCATAAATTTCTTTTACCATATTAACTTGTTCTTCTTTAGGTTTCTCAATTTCTACTTTAGTACGCTCGTATAAATCGGTTAAAAAAGATTGTTTGCCATTATCTTTTAACAAAGTAATTGCAGCTTCAAATGCTATAAATTTTCCAAGAATAGCCATGTCTATTCCATAACAATCTGGATAACGTATTTGCGGGGCTGAACTTACAACAATTATTTTTTTAGCTTGCAACCTATCTAAAATTTGTAATATGCTTTGCTTTAAAGTGGTTCCTCTAACAATACTATCATCTAAAACTACTAACTTATCCTGTTGCTTTTTAACAGTTCCATAAGTTATATCATAAACCAAATTAACTAAACTGTCTCTGCTTTCATCGTTAGTTATAAATGTTCGTTGTTTAGCATCTTTTAAAACAACTTTATGTATGCGCGGATGAACAGATAAAATATCTTTAATTTCCGTTTCACTTAAGTTTTTAGAATTTATGAGTTGTTTAGTTTTTAAATCATTATTGTAATCATCAATGCCTTCAACTAATCCGCCAAATGCGATTTCGGCCGTGTTTGGTATATAACTAAATACTGTGTTTTTTAAATCGTAATTAATACTTTTTAATACCACATTAGTTAAATTTCTTCCTAAAGCATTTCGTTCAGTATAAATTTCAGCATCATTACCTCTGCTAAAATAAATACGTTCAAAACTACAACTCATTTTTTCTTCGGCTGGTATTATTTCTACTTCATTAAACGATCCATCTTTTTTAATTATGGCAGCATGGCCTGGTGTAAGTTCATTTATTTTATCAAACTCAACGTTTAAAACAGTTTGTATAACAGGTCGTTCACTTGCAATAACTATAATCTCTTCATCTTTATAATAGTATGCAGGTCTTATACCATTTGGGTCGCGTAACACAAATGCATCGCCATGACCAATCATTCCTGCCATAACATAACCACCATCCCAACGTTTACTACTTTCTTTTAATATGCTAGCAATATCAATGTTTTTCTGAATGAGCTTGCTTATCTCATAATTTTTATCATTTAATTCTTTAAATTGTTTAAATAATTTATCATTTTCTTTATCTAAAAAATGACCAATTTTTTCTAATACAGTTACTGTATCAGCCATTTCAGTAGGATGTTGACCTAATTCAACTAAATGTCCAAATAACTCATCAACATTAGTTAAATTAAAATTACCTGCAACTACTAAATTTCTGCTCATCCAGTTATTTTGTCGCCTAAATGGGTGGCAACTATGAATGCTGTTTTTACCATAAGTGCCGTACCTTAAATGTCCCATTAACAAATCGCCCAAAAATGGAATATTATTTTTTTGCCATTTAGCGTCTTTGTATTCGTTTGGGTTATTTCTTTGTGCATTAACAAAAAGTTGATTTATTTGGCCAAAAATATCTTGTGTAGCTTTGCTTTCTATACTCCTTAGCCTATCAATATAATTACTTCCAGGCTCAGCATCTAGCTTAATAGTAGCAATACCTGCGCCATCTTGCCCGCGGTTAATCATCTTCTCCATAATTTGGTAAAGTTTATGAATGCCGTACCTTGCAGAGCCATATTTTTGCTTATAAAATTCAACAGGTTTTAATAATCTAATTAAAACTACGCCGCATTCATGATGTATGTTATCGCTCATAAAAAAAGATGAGCAACAAATTTAAGATTTTAAAACCTTTGATTAACAATTTTAATTTAACAAAAAAGCAGTTTTTTTAAAAAATTAGCAATGTTTTTTGTATTTTTACGAGTTATAATGGTTATGGAAAAAAAGAAAGTTTTTTTTACCAAGTTATTTTATTTGGTTTTGTTCTGCGCATTTTGCTTTAATAGTAAAATAATAGCTCAGCCTTTTACTAATAGAGGCGTTGTAGTTAATGAGTATTGTGTATCTAACGATGGCACTTATATTGATGGCTATGGAAAAGCCGGAGATTGGGTAGAACTTTTAAATGTACACACACAAACACTTAATTTAGCTAATTGGGGTTTAAGTGATGATAAAACAAATTTATTTAAATGGAAATTCCCTAATACGTTTACCCTTGCTGTTAATGGTTTTGGGGTAATTTGGTTAGATGGTAAAAATAAAACCCTAACAACGTTAGGCGGCCCAGAACATCATGCCAATTTTGATATTACTCAATGTAAATCTGAATGGTTAATTCTTACACATTTAGATGGTACAATTAGAGATTCTATTGCTATAAAACGTACTTCTTATGGGCATACACGTATTCGCGAACTAGGTTCATATAGCCAAATGGGCTTTCATTTATGGCGTGTTAGTACTGCAAATACATTTATGTTGGCTAACCCTACAAACACATTGAGTTATAAGGATTATATGCCTACTCCAGTTTTTAGTGTTACTCCTAACACTCAATTTGGTTTAGTTGGCAATGCCGGAGAAGTTCAAATACTTGTAGGTGGGTTAATTGCAGATTCTACAGGGCAATGTTTTGAAGTGCGCTACGAAAATGGAACAAGCCAATTTCCAAATCAAACAACATCGCCAGTATATACTGGTACAAACAGTCCGATATTTTTAAATCCAAATACTACAAACATTCGTGCTGTAACCTATCCAAGAGCACAATATACAGGAACAAATCCAATTGTGCTTAGCGAATGTTTACAAGACCAATACTTACCAAGTTTTTGCGAAACCAACACCTATTTTCAAGATAATGAACATAACGCTTTTAATCCACAATTTGGTTTAATTGCCGTAACTATGAGCTCTTTAGAGGCAACATCATTTTTCCCATCAAATGGTGCAGTTCCTCCGCCACCAACAGGCACAGTACACGTTGAATATTTTGATAACAAAAATCAATGGGTTGATGCCTATGGTGTAATTAGTCGACCAATTAATGAACCATGGAAAACCAAACAAAAAGGGTATTATATTACCATTGATGATAGAAGAGGAATGGGTTGCGAGTGGCAAGGTAAAATTTTTAATGTTGCTGGTTTAGGTACAAGTAATAGAAGTAGTTTTCCTACCTTACATTTAAAAGGTGGCGATGTTGAAAGCCACTCTTATCCTAATAGTGGCCCAAGTGCAACACCTGAAGGTACCGGAATTAGAGATGTATTTGTACAATCCTTAGCGGCTAAAAATAATTTAAATGTTAGCCCGTTGCACATTAAACCAGTTGTTGCAATGACAAATGGTACTTATACAGGCGTTTATAATTTAACCGAAATTTATGATAAATATTACGAAAATTATTATTACAAACAATCGTTAGATAGTTTAGATTTAAATTTTGTAAATAGTAGTATTGAAGGTTCTATTAGTTACCCATACATAGATGGTTCTACAAGTAGTTTTATGAACAATTGGGCAAGCACTTATACTATGGGTGTTAATGGTACTATGTCTAATTTAAATCCAACAGCAAGCAATGGCTATTATGCTTTAATGAATAGAATTGATAAAAAAAGCATGTTAGATTATATGATTTTAAATAGCTATTGTATTAATAACAATATTTGGACATATAATGTTGCTTTTGCTAAAGGTGCTCAAAATGTTGGTCAATACGGTAACAAATGGCATTATTATTTATGGAATGTACCAACTGTATTTAATTATACAACTGTTACTGCAAATCCAGTTGCTTATGTTAATCCATTTATGAATATTTGTTTACCACATGTGCCATTAACACCAACTATTAATATTTTACCTCAAAAATCTAATGGTCATGGTAATATTTTTGATAATTTATTACGTCGTGTACCATCATTTAAATTAGAATATTTAAATCGTTATCAAGATTTATTAAACGGACCATTAAGTTGTACTGAAATAATGAAACATTACGATTATATCTATAATCTTTACAGCAAAGAAATGAAGTATCATGAAGACCCTGCTAGCACACCAACGCCAGGAGAATTTGCTACTATTATGGATGCATGGGATTCAAACATGGTTGCTTTTAAACGCATACTTCAAAAACGTTGTGATTATGTTAAAGGTTACGGTTTTTCTTCAGTAGGTACATGTACAACAATTTATGGCCCACAATTAGGTCCTTTTGCTGTTTCGGTTGATGTTGAGCCAGAAGGTGCAGGAGTAGTAAGATTAAATTCATTAATTCTACCTAATTACAAATGGTCAAACTCTATTTACGGAACTAACTTACCAATTAAAGCAATACCTACTTCTACAGATTATGCTTTCCATCACTGGGAATTTAAAAATAATCCACAAGTAAATAATAGCATTGCTGATTCTGTAAATTTTTCAGTAACAAGTTTAGGCGAAGAAATTATTGCCGTATTTACAAATAAATTAACAGATTTAAGCCAGTATGGCGAAGCAGCAAATATTCCAAATGCTTTTTCTCCAAATGGCGATAATGTTAACGATGAGTTTAGACCTTTAGGCAGTTCTGAATTTACATCTAATTACGATTTAAGAATTTATAACCGATGGGGGCAAGAAGTATTTCGATCTACCGACCCTAAACAAGGTTGGAATGGTATGTTTGGCGGAAAAGAAGCACAAAGTGGAGTTTATGCCTATGTTGTAAATTACACCAATGCAGCTAACGAAGCTAAAATGGCTAAAGGTAACGTAACATTAATAAGATAAAATTAAAAGCAATTACATGAAATTAACTCATATGAAAAATAAACTTTTAAATATCTTTTTGTTTTGCATTTTGTTTTTAACTAATGCTAATGCTCAAGATATTCATTTTTCACAAGTAAATGAAACGCCATTATTAATGAGCCCTGCAAACACTGGTTTTTTTAATGGATACACGCGCGCAATAATTAATTACAGAAATCAATGGACGTCAATGGGAAATTCTTTTGGTGCCGCTTTTAATACTGGTGTTGTTTCGGTAGATGGTGGATTGTTTAAATCGCGTCATCGTAAATCTTTCTTAGGCTTAGGTTTTACATGGGCATATGATAGAGCCGGTAGTGCAAATATTACCAAAAACAATGTGTTGTTACACATTAGTGGTATTATTAAAGTTGGTAAAAAAGGCGTTTTAAGTGCTGGTATATCTGGTGGTGTAGATAATGGTAGCGCAAACTATAATAATTTAAGATTTGCATCGCAATTTAATGGAAATTATTTAGAAGATAATGCTGCTTTAAATGGCGAAAAAAACTTCAGACAATTTACAACAACTGATATAAACTTTGGTATGGCTTACGAATGGAGTAAAGTAAAAACAGACCAAGACCATGATGATGTTACTTCTCTTAAGTTTTCGTATGGTTTATTTCATTTAAACAGAGCTGTGCAAGATTTTATGCCAGGTTCTAATTACCGTATGCCAATGCGACATACTATAATGATAAATGCTGTGCACGATTTTGAAGACACAAAGTTTACAATTGTACCTGTTTTAGTTGCGCACATGCAAGCAAAAGCATACCAAATGATAGTTGGCTCGGTTGTTAAATATCGTATGAGTACAGGAACTAAAACAACCGGACAAAAAACTCAAAATGCAATTGGTTTTGGTTTATATTATAGAACAAAAGATGCTTTTATTCCTCAATTAACTTACGATATGGATGATTTATCTTTTACCGCTTCTTACGATTTTAATGTGTCTAATTACAGAACGGTTTCACGTTACCGTGGAGGTTTTGAAATTGGAATTAGATACAATAAATTGGCAAGTTCGTTATTTGATGCCCGAAGAGAATTTAAGTAATTAAATGAAACGTTCATCTCTAATTTTAATTTCTGTTTTAGTTGCTTTATCTTTATTAGCTTTTTATTTATACAGAACTAAGGCTAAACCATCTACCACAGATGATATGGAAGATAGAAAGTTTGCAGTAAAAGATACAGCAAGCATTGGTAAAATTTTTATTGCAGATAAAGAAGGAAATTCTTCAAATATTTTAAGAACTAAAGATGGCTGGTTTGTAAACAACAAATTTAAGTGTAGGTCAGATGCTATTTTAAATTTACTCGAAATTATAAAAAATATAGATGTAAAAATGCCTGTTCCTAAATCGGCACAAGAAGAAACTGTAAAATTATTGGCTGGCTTATCATTTAAAGTTGAAATTTATAACACAAGCAACGAACTTATTAAACAATATTATATTGGCCACGAAACTCAAGATTACGAGGGTTCATACATGTTGTTAACTGATATTGAAAATGGTGAAAATTTTAAAACACCTTACATTTGTCATTTACCAGGATTTAAAGGTTATTTAAAACCACGTTACATTTGTAAAGAAAACGAATGGCGAAGTCAGCAAGTAATTACTTTAACTCCTAATCAAATTAAACAAATTAAAGTAGAGTATTTGGCTAATAAAGATTCTAGTTTTGTTATTGATGTTATTGACACTAAAAATTTTAAATTAAATTCGATTCAAGGCAAGCCATTAAACGCAACAGAAGCTAATTTAAAACAATACTTAGCCTATTTTCAAAATTTAAGTTACGAAGGTTTAATAAGTAGTTACAGTAAAAAGTTTCAAGATTCGTTATTAATGAATAAACCTTTTGCTTCAATTACTATAGATGAACGTCCTTTTAAAACAAATGTTTATAAATTTTACAGAAAAGAAGCTCCAAACCATTTAAAAAGCGATACATTAAATAAATTTAGTTTCGACCCTGATCGTTTTTATTTAGTATTTGAAGGCGATAAACAATTTGCTATTGCGCAATATTATATTTTTGGTAAACTTTTAGTTACCCCGCCATATTTTTTAAAGTAATTTTTTTTACTCTACAATAATTTTTCTAACTAAAGTATTTTTATTAGTATTTATTTTAATAAAATATGTTCCTGAATTTAATTTTTTAAAGTTAAGTGTAGTTGTTGTAGAATTTATTGTTTCAAACAATTCAATTTGACCTATTAAATTTATTATTTGGACTGTTTTAATTTCATCACTGCAATTCATCGTAATAAAATCTTTTGCAGGGTTAGGCCATACTGTTAGTTGAGGTAAATTTTCTTTAGCAAATTTTTGAATACCAACCGGAGGGTTAATTGCAGGTATAACACATAAATTTGGCACTCCCCAGCCAATACTGTTATTTGGAGTTGCGCTAAATGTTGCATTTGTTTTTAAAGTATCAATTACTTTTATGTTATTGTATGTTTTATGTGCTTGCCAAAAACAAGCCATGGCACCTGCTAAAATAGGGCAACTAAATGATGTGCCATTTGCCGGCATTACTCCACCTGTGGTAGTTGCAACCCAAGCATTTCCACCTCTTGCACATAAATCAGGTTTAATTCTTCCATCACTTGTTGGGCCAATTGAGCTAAAACTAGTTACATTACTTAAACTATCTATTGCGCCAACAGTACAAATGCTATCAGCATCTGCAGGCACACTTATTTTTGGCCAGCTACTTCCATTCCCATTACCGGCAGAATTTACAACTAAAATTCCTTTTCTTGCAGCTATATTTGCAGCTATACTCATAGGTGCTGTTTTACCATCTAGTTGACTCATGTTATGGCTTTGTGCAGGGTTATCAAAAGTTGTGTAGCCTAATGAAGTTGAAATAACATCAACTCCAGCGCTATCTGCATATTCTGCAGCTCTTATCCAATTGTACTCTTCGCTAATGGTTTCGGTACTTACATCTTCAGTTCTAAATAAATAATAATTTGCTAAAGGTGCAGTACCAATTATAAATCCGGGTTTTAAAGCTGCCATACACGAAAATGCCATTGCACCATGAGTATCATCTTCATATACACTTGTGCCGCCAGTAACAAAATCTTGTGTGCCTAAAATCCCACCTCTATTTCTAATACTGTCAAAAACTGGGTTAGTGTTTACATCTTTAAAACCAGCATCTAATACTGCAATGGTCATGTTTTGACCTCTGTAACCTTGGTTATGCAAACAATCTAAATTTAATTGTTTGGTTTGATGTAATGCACCACCATAATTATAACCAGCTACATTTAATTTTTCTAAATTATAGTTTGTTGTGCTAAAACTTTCATCAACTTTAATTAAATCTATTTTATAACGGTTGGCCTGTGTACTACTTTGCACAAAAGGTAACGCGTTAATAGCGGTTAATGGTGTTGTGTTAGGTATAGATATAACACAAGCGTTTAGCCATTTACTAACATATAAAATGGTAACATTACTTATTGCATCAACTAGGCTAACATAGCTTGGGTTTACAGGTAAATCTAATTGATCTATTGCAATGTTATAAGTTGTTCTACGGTTTATAGCTTTTGTACTTAGGTAAGCCGATGGGTTTACAGTTGTATAAGGCGTGCCTGTTTTATTTTTAAATTTTACCCAAAACTTTACTTGTGAAAAACTAATTGACGTAAAAATAAATGATAATACAATTACGAGTATTTTTTTATTGTTGACCATATGCTATTATTTTTTGATTGTAAATAATTCCTGTTTCAATTCTGTTTTCAATTGGTACATTAGGAACTACATTGTTTGAATAAACGTGTTTTATTGTTCTTTCTACCAAGCCTATATTTTTAGCATACTTTTCAGTAGAAAAATGAAGTTCAATTAAATTTTTTTGATCTTGTTCAGTAACTAAAAGTGTTTTTTCGAGATTAATATTATTTATTGTTTCAGTTTTATCAAAATAATTGTATGTATATAATTGTTCTCCTATATTATTTAAGGCGTTGCCATTCCACGTTGCATTTAATTCAACGGGGAAAATTAATTTAGTAAATCTTAAATCTCTTTCGTTAACTTGTACATTCTTATTTGTAGCATTTATCATCCACACTTCTTTAATTACATAGGGTATGCTGTCGTATGGTTTTGTTGTACTTTTAAATTTAATATACCTTTCAAGTTTTAAAGCTGGTTTACCTTCATTATCTATAAATTGTTCGGTTAAAATTTCTTTAATTCTATAATTATAAGTTTTTACAGTTACAGGTAAATCTGTATAAACAGTACTATCAACTTCATACTCAACAAATTTACCTATGTTAGTTGGATAATAATCTAAACCTAATAATTTTTCGGGTTCAGGAATTTTCTTTTTAGCACAACTATATGTTAACGCTATAAGCATAAGTAAGGCAAAAAGATTTTTCATTACATTAAAATTACAAAAAATTATTTTATGTTTAAATGTAAATGTTTATCGTTATTTATATAGCCTTCTAAAACATCACCAATTTTAACTGGTCCTACCCCTTCTGGTGTACCTGTATATATTAAATCGCCTACTTTTAAAGTAATAAATTGCGATACGTAAGCTATAATGTTATTAAAAGAAAAAATTAAATCTTTACTGTTTCCAATTTGTTTTGATATGCCGTTAATTTTTAACTCAAATGCAATATTATTTTGTTCTAATTTCGATTTATCAATAAATCCACCAATTGGCGCGCTATTATCAAATGCTTTAGCTATTTCCCAAGGCAAACCTTTGCTTTTACAATTACTTTGTAAATCTCTGGCAGTAAAATCTATTCCTAAACCAATTTCGTTATAATATTTATCGGCAAATTGAGCTTGAATGTTTTTTCCAACTTTACATATTTTTAATACCAGTTCTATTTCGTGGTGTAAATCTTTTGTAAATTCAGGTAAATAAAAATCTTCATCTTTTAACAATGCTGTTTCGGGTTTCATAAAAAAAACGGGCTCTTTAGGTAGCTCAGCCTTCATTTCTTTAGCATGTTCAGCATAATTTCGTCCAATACAAATTATTTTCATAAGTTTTTTAGTATTTAAGGTGGACTAAATTTAATTATTTTTCAAGAAACAATCATTTAAAAACATTTAAAATTAGCTTACCTACATTAGATTAAATTAATAATTTTACAGTTTAAAATGGAACAAAATTTCGATGTAATAATAGTTGGTGGAGGCATTGTTGGTTTAGCCACTGCATACAAGTTAACTCTACAATTACCAAACCATAAAATACTTGTGCTTGAAAAAGAAAAAGAAGTAGCTATGCATCAAACTTCGCATAACAGTGGGGTTATACATAGTGGTTTGTATTATAAACCAGGTTCATACAAAGCTATTAATTGTGTAAAAGGAAGAAGAGAATTAGTTGAATTTGCTAAACAATATAAAGTACCTCACGATATTTGTGGAAAAATTGTAGTTGCAACCGATGAAAGTGAATTGCCTCACATGCATAAAGTTTATAACAATGGCATTGCAAATGGAGTAGAAGATATTGAATTAATTACACCTACTCAAATTAAAGAAATTGAACCACATTGTACAGGTATTGCTGGAATTAGAGTTGGTTGTACAGGCATTATAGATTATGGAGATGTTGCAAAAATGTATGCAAATTTAATTAACAATAGCAATTCTGGCAGCAAAGTTTTAACAAGCCAAAAAGTTGTTGGTTTTGAAAAAGACGCAAACGGCACTAAAGTTATTACAGCAAAAAGCCAGTTTTACGCTAAATATATTATTACAACAAGCGGTTTACAAGCTGATAGAATTACAAAAAAAGAAGGTGCAAATACTGATAGCGCAATTGTTGGCTTTAGAGGAGATTACTTTGATTTAACAGATAAAGGCTTAAGCAAAGTAAAACATTTAATTTACCCTGTACCTAATCCAAAATTTCCATTTTTAGGCGTACATTTTACTAGAATGATAAAAGGAGGTGTAGAATGTGGGCCAAACGCAGTTTTTGTTTTTGATAGAGAAGGTTACTCTAAAACCGCTTTTAGTTTAAAAGATACTGCCGAGGCTTTTGGCTATAAAGGTACTTGGAAATTTTTTGCCAAACATTGGCGTTTTGGTTTAGATGAATACAGAGGCGCATTTAGTAAAACTTATTTTTTAAAACGCTTACGCAAGTTAATTCCCGATTTACAAATGGACGATATTGTAGAAGCGCGTTGTGGAATTAGAGCTATGGCTTTAGGGCCAGATGGCGAAATGTTAGATGATTTTAAAATTGAAAAAAATGGCAATGCTTTACATGTAATTAATAGTCCTAGCCCAGCAGCTACAGCAAGTTTAGCCTATGGTGGCGAAATTGCAAACATGGCAATAGATTATTTTAATTTAAAATAATGGAGCTAGTTTAAACCATCGCCCATAATTTTTATTTTCACATTATTTAAATTACTGTTAAGTTTTAATTGGCAAGATAATCTTGATGTTGAAGTAATATTTGGTAATGTATCTAACATTGCGTATTCTTCATCTCCAATTTCATTTAAAATTTCATACCCTTCAACTACTTGAACATGGCAAGTAGCACACAAAGCCATGCCCCCACAAGTGGCTAAAATATCATATTCATTTGCTTTTAAAAATTCCATTAAACTTAAGCCCATGTCTGTTGGCGCTGTTAATGTAGTTATTGTATTATCAGGGTTAATTAAATGAATGTTTATATCTGTCATTTTACAAATTTCGTTATTTTTTTAAGGATAATAAAAATCTAAAATTTCTAAATTAACAAAGGGTTGTTATTAATTGTCTGTTTTGCAGTTAATTATCAGTTTTTAGTTAAACTATCTTAGCCCACATGATAAATAACATTTTAATTATATGCAATGTAATAACTGTTTTTTTGTATAGTTTTTTCATTGGCGATGGTAATGTAGGTATTACTAATAACTTTCCAACCTCAATAAAACCAGGACAAACGGTTGCAGTGGAGTTAAAAGTTAATAAAGGAAATTCTGCTGGTTTTGCTAAATTACAAATGGATTTACCAGAAGGCATTACTGTAACAGAAATTGATAATGCAGGCTCAAGTTATACTGGTATGGATGGTATAGCAAAATGGGTTTGGAGTAGTTTGCCTAGTGGTGAGCAATTAGTGGTAAAATTTAATTTAGTAGTTGCTGCAAGTGCAAGTGGAGCAAAAACAATGGCAGCAAAATATTCGTATGTAGAAGGAAGTGCAAAACAAGTAGTTGAAATGACACCAGTTGAAATAATGATTGGTGATGGTGCAGTAGCAAATACAACAAGCACAACTCCAACTAATACAAGTGAAACACGAAGTACATCGCCTGAACCAACACAAACTGTTGCTGCAGTTCAAAATACAACAAGTGGTGCTGCAAGCCCTGCATCTAATTTAGAACCAAATGCTAAAATTTCGATTGAAAGAACAATTACAAAAGGAACTACAGATAATGAGCAAATTGTAAATTTAAAAATTAACAAAGGAAATACTAAAGGCTTTGGAAGATACAGTGATGATTTACCTGCTGGATATACTGCAAAATCAATAAATACAGATGGGGCATCATTTACAACAGCCGATGAAAAAATAAAATTTGTTTGGGTAAATGTTCCCGAAAAAGAATTACTAACTATATCTTATGCTATCACATCTAACAATCCAGCAACATTACCGTTAAATGGGGAATATGCGTACTTAGAAGAAAATCAAAGCAAAAAGTTTTTAGCAACGCCAGAAAGTATTGTGTTTGCTGGAAATACATCTAACCAAACCATTGCAACTACCACACCAACTACAGAAGTTAAAGCAATTGAACCTGCCAAAACTAATACCGAAACAGTTGCAAATAATAATGTTTCTCCAGATAAAACTACAGAAACAAATAACTCAAATACCAACATAGTTACATCAACGCCTACAACTTCTACTCCTGTAACTGAACCTACAAATACCTCTACTGAACCAGTTGCAAAAATCAATAATTCAACAGCAAGTGTAGATTTTAGAGTACAAATTGGGGCTTTTTCTAATAGTGGTGTTTCTGCTTCAACTTTAGCAAATATGTTTAATATTAGCGATAAAATAAGTAGCGAAATGCAAGGTGGCTTTTCTAAATTTATGATAGGAAACTTTAACGAATATAAGGCTGCTCGCGATAAACGTGAAAATACAATGAATAAAGGCGTAAAATCAGCTTTTGTTGTGGCATACAATTCTGGTAAAAGAATTACAGTTCAAGAGGGCTTAATGTTAACCAGCCAAAAGTGGTTTAAATAATTTTTTAAATTAATTAATAATAATTATCTTTACCTAGTTTCGAACTATGCGAAAAATAATTATTGTTTTCATCTTACTATTCTCTACAAAAGCATTTTCGCAAGTAGATACTGCTGCTTTAAATAAAATGACTCCAGAGGAGTTGTTTCAATACTACATTAATGAAAAAGAACCCGAAATTAATAAAGGGCCTTTAACAATTGGCGACTCGTTATTTGGTATTTTAAACCCTCAAGTTATTCCCACTCAAACAGTTGAAGCAGACCCTCTTTCTCGTTCTGCTTTTGATGAAAATGAATACAATAACAAGTTTTTAACAGATACTGCAGAAAATGCCGATCAAAAAATGAAACCAAAAATTTCTCTAGGAGCAGGCAGGTTAGGCTTTTATGGAGATGTATATTCAAAACATTTTCAAAACCCATTTACATCTCGCCCGGCATTTGATTTAGCTATTTCTCAACGTTTAACGCGCTATTTACAATTAAACTTTAATGTAATTTTTGGCAAATTAGGTGCAAATGAGTATGGTCCAACTCGTAATGAAAATTTTCAATCAGAAATTAGAGCTGGTGGTTTAAATTTAATGTACGATTTTGGTAATTTTATTTCAGATAAACATAGAGTTAGACCATATTTAAGTTTAGGAATTACTGGTTTTGAATTTTTAAGTAAAACAGACTTAAAAGACAAAAACGGAAATTATTATTATTATTGGAGCGATGGAAGCATTAAAAATATGGCCGAAGGAAGTGCTGGAGCTCAAAATGCCGTAGACGTAAAACGTGATTATGTTTATGAAACAGATGTTAGAGAACGTAATGTTGATGGTTTTGGCAAATATCAAGAACGTGCTTGGGCTATGCCTATTGGTGCAGGTTTTGTAATGAAAGTAACTGAACGAGTAGATTTAAAATTAAATTTCCAATACTTTTTTACAACAACAGATTATATTGATGGATTAACAAACAAAAGTGTTGGAAACAGAATTGGAACAAAATTTAAAGATAATTTTACTTACACCTCAGTATCTTTACAATATGATTTAATTGCAAAAACAAAAAATCGTTCTAAACAAAAAATCGACACTCTTAACGATGCATTTTGGTTAGCGTATGATAAATGGGATGCAGATAAAGACAGTGTTTCTGATTTTAATGATGATTGTTTAGGAACAGATGCTGGAGTAAAAGTTGATGCAAAAGGCTGCCCTTTAGATGATGATAAAGATGGTGTTCCAAACCATTTAGATTATGAATTAGATACACCTGCTGGTATGACTGTTGATAAACGTGGCGTTGCAAGAAATGATAGCTATTGGCAAAAATGGTACGACCAATACATGAATGATAGTACTGGAGTAGATAAAACAATAGAAATAGTTGAAAACATTTATGCAATTAATACAAAAAGTGTTGAGTTACCTACTGAATTTAAAACAAAATATACTGTTGAGTTAAAAAGGTATCAAGGCAATATTCCAAGTGATGAATTAGCTTACTTACTAAGTATTGGCGATGTTAATACAACAACTTTAGCTGATGGAACAACAGTAGTTTACACTGCTGGTTCATACAAAAAAGTAAAAAGTGCAATTAAACGACGCGATGAATTTAGAAAAGATGGTGTAAAAGAAGCTACTGTTTCTAAAATAGTGGGTAAAGAAGTAATTAAATTAACTGATGATGAAGCTGAAACACTTTTAAAAGATGAAAACGAATTGTTGTTGGCTAATCAAACTAATTCTACTAATTTAAATAACAATAACAATAACAATAACAATAACAATAACAATAACAATAATACAAATACAAATACAAACAATAACACTAACTCAAATAATAATACAAACACTAACTCAAACAATACTAATTCAAATAACAATCAATCTGAAGAAACGGAAGAAGCTGGGTTTAGTAAGTCTGATGTGTTTTATCGCGTACAATTAGGGGCATTTAAAAATCAAATTTCAACTAAAGTATTTAATACAAGTACAGGCATTATTGAATTAAAAGCAGGCGACAAGTTTTATAAATATGTAACCAAAGGCTACAAAACAATTGAAGAGGCAGCGGCTGTTCGTGCCGATTTAGTAATTCAAGGTTATAGCGATGCTTTTGTTACAGCATATAAAGATGGCAAACGTGTGTTATTAAGTTCAACAAAAGCTAAGGTTGATAAATCGTTTAAAGAAGATTTAAGTGAAGACAAATTCTTTAGTTCGGTAGATAAAAAATTAGTAATATTTAAAATTCAATTAGCAATTACTAAAACACCAACAGCCGAAAAACTAATGGATGCTCAAGTTAAAGACATTAAAGATGTAGTTAAACAAGGTACAAACACTGGCGGCATAAGATTTACTACAGGTAATTACAATAATTTTGACGAAGCAGATAAATCCCTAAAACAATTACAAACACAAGGGTTTAGCGGTGCATTTGTAATCCCTACTTTTAAAGGAGAAATTATCTCTTTACAAGAAGCAATGGAATTATTAAAGTAAATTAATGTTTAAAAATTATTTTTTAATTGTTTTATTCATTCTTAATTCAGCAAATGTTTTGGCAAAAACTTCAATAAAATCTGGTCAATATAGAGGTATTTTAGTTTTAAATGAAAAAGAGAGCATTGAATTACCTTTTAATTTTGATTTAATAAAAAATAAATCAAAAATTAAAATTGTTATAAAAAATGGACAAGAAAAAATTGTAGTTGATGAAGTAAAGTTTAAAGGAGATTCTTTAAATTTTAAAATGCCTGTTTTTGATACAGAGTTTAAATGTAAAATTAATGGCGATACAATTAAAGGATTTTGGATAAACAATTATAGAACATCAGCTAAAAAAATACCATTTTACGCTTATCCAAGTAATCAAAGATTTTTAGTTAATATGCAACCAACAAAATCAATTTTTGAAGGGCGATGGGAAACAACTTTTTCTCCAAATACAAATGACAGTAGTAAAGCAATAGGTTTATTTAAACATGTTGAACAAACAAATTTTATTGAAGGCACTTTTTTAACCGAAACTGGTGATTATAGATATTTAGATGGGGTTAATGTTGACAACCAACTATTTTTGTCGTGTTTTGATGGAAGCCATGCGTATTTGTTTACAGGAATTTTAACTAACTCAAAAATTACAGGAAAATTTTATAGTGGGTCACATTTTCAAACCAATTGGATTGCAATTGAAAATAAAAAATTTCAATTAAAAAATGCAAATGAAATTACTTTTTTAAAAGATAAAAACTCAATTATAGATTTTACATTTAAAAATTTAAATGAAAAAAATGTAAGCATTAAAGATGAAAAATATAAAAATAAACCAGTTTTGGTTCAAGTAATGGGTAGTTGGTGTCCTAATTGTATGGATGAATCAGCGTATCTTGCAGAGATTTACCAAAAATATAATTTACAAGGTTTAGAAATTATTGCTTTAGCATTTGAAAAAACAACAGATTTTAAAAAAGCTCAACAACAAGTTATTCGACTAAAAAATAGATTTAATATTGAATATGATATATTAATTACCCAACTTTCGGGGAAAGATAAAGCAAGCGAAACATTAAATGCATTAAATAAAATTTCTTCTTTTCCCACATTGTTGTTTTTAAACAAACAACACCAAGTAGTTAAAATTCACACTGGTTTTAATGGCCCTGCAACAGGTATCGAGTTTGATAATTTTAAACAAGAAAACGAAGCTTTAATTAATGAATTACTTAAATAAAAATTCATAAATAATACAGTTAGTTTGTTTTAAAAAATGAAACCTTTTTTGTATTTTTAAACATTATGGTAAAAAAACTTATCGTTTTTATACTCCTTTTAAATGTATTTATATTAAAATCACAATATACAATACATGGTAAAGTATTTGAATTAGGTAATAAAGAACCTATGCCATTTGTACCTGTTGTAATTAAAGGAACTAATCAAATTGCTCAAACAGATTTTGATGGAAATTATAGTATTAAATGCACTAAATTAACCGATTCTATTATTGCAACATTTGTTGGTTTTAAACGATTAGCAAAGGGTATAAACAAAAATGCAACAGATCAAGAAATTAATTTCCCTATGGATAATGAAGGTAACAATGTGCTTGACGAAGTTGTTGTACTTGCCGGTGATAATCCTGCTCATCGAATAATAAGAAATACAGTTAAACAAAAAGAAAAAAATAATCGAAATAACATTACTGCATACGAATATGAAACCTACAATAAACTAGAGTTTGATTTAACTCGCATACCTAAAGAAATGCGCGAAAAGAAAATTTTTAAACCAATTTCGTTTGTGTTTGATAATGTAGATAGTGTAAATAGCGGCGAAAAACCATCTCTTCCTTTTTTTATAATCGAAAATTTATCACAGTTTTATTATAAAAAAAATCCAACACGTAAAAAAGAAGTAATTGTAGCAAGCAAAGTTACAGGAATGGAAAACTCAAGCGTATCGCAAGTTTTGGGCGATATGTATCAAAACATTAATGTGTACGATAATAATATTTTAGTTTTTGGAAAACAATTACCTAGCCCAATTAGCGATAATGGTTTGTTTTATTATAAATATTATTTAGAAGATAGTGCTTTTGAAAACAACCAATACATTTATCACATTCGTTTTAAACCTAAACGTGTACAAGAGCTAAGTTTTACCGGAAATATTTGGATTGCTGATACTACATGGGGAGTTAAACGATTAGAAATGAGTTTACCAAAAGATGCAAACTTAAATTTTATAAATAGTGCAAATGTTATACAAGAATTTACTTATACAGATAGCACTTGGATGTTAAGTAAAGATAGATTAGTAATTGATTTTGCTCCAACAAAAAAAGCAATTGGATTTTATGGCAGAAAAACAACTTCTTATAAAAAGATAAAATTAAATCAACCTAAAGATGATAAGTTTTATGAGTTTGGCGATAAAATAGTAGTTGACGAAGAAGCTCTTAAAAAATCTGACGAATTTTGGACAGAAAATAGACACGATAGTTTAACCCAAAGAGAAAAGAAAATTTTTAAAATGATTGATACTATTCAATCCTTACCTGTTTATAAAACATGGGTTGATGTGTTTTATGTTTTAGTTGCAGGTTATAAAAAGTTTAATAACTTCGAAATAGGGCCATATTCAAATTTAATTTCATATAATAAAGTAGAAGGCTTACGTGTAAGATTTGGCGGACGAACCAGCGAAATGTTTAGTAAATGGTACGAGTTAAATGGGTATGTTGCATACGGAACTTTAGATGAGCGTTGGAAATATTCTTTAGGATTTAAAAGTTTTGTAACTAAAAAACCTATAAGGCAAATTGTAGGTATGAACTACAAAAGCGATTATGAAATATTAGGACAAAGCACAAATGGTTTTTCGCAAGATAATGCCTTAGCATCTTTATTTAGAACAAATCCATTAACAAATTTAACGCGTGTAGATAAAACCGAAGCTTATTATGATAGAGAATGGTTTCAAGGTTTAAACACTCGTATTACTTTAGCAGGAAGCAGATACACACCTCTAGGTTCTAATCAGTATTTAGATTATAAACGAGATGGATCAATAGGACCTAAAGAAAATATTATTAATACAGAAGTTAGAATAAACACTCGCTTTGCATTTAAAGAAAAATTTGTTGGACAAGGTTTTACAAGAATTTCTCTTGGAACAAGAAATCCAATTTTTCAATTAAACTATGCAAAATCTTTACCTAATGCTTTTAAAGCTGAGTACGATTATCAAAAACTTGTTGTAAATATTAGTGATAGAATTAGAATTACACCAATTTTAGGATATACAGATTATATTTTAGAAGCAGGTAAAATTTGGGGCAATGTGCCTTATGTTTTAATGCAATTACATGGTGGTAACGAAACCTATATATATGATGAAATGGCATTTAATATGATGAATTATTATGAATTTGCAAGTGACCAATACGCGTCACTAGGGTTATTTCATCACTTCGAAGGGTTATTTTTAAATAAAATACCTTTGCTAAGAAAATTAAAATGGCGCGAAGTAATTTCAGTAAAAGCTGTAATTGGAACAGTAAATGATCAAAATAGAGCCACTTTAATTTTCCCTAATAGTTTACATAGTTTAAATAAAGGACCTTATGTTGAAAGTAGTGTAGGCATTGAAAATATTTTTAAAGTTTTTAGAGTTGATGTGTTTTTTAGAAATACTTATTTGCGCCAAAATGCTGCTGCTAATATTGGTGTTAAATTTGGATTTCAGTTAGCATTATAAAAAAATAAATATGTTTGGAAAATTAGGAGATATGATGGGCAAGCTTAATGAAATGAAAGCTAAAGCCGAAGAAATTAAAATAAAATTAGATAATACAGTTTTAGAAGTTGATGGAGCAGGTGGAGATATTAAAATAAAAATTACGGGTAATAGATTAATTAAAGAAATTTATATTGCCCCTGCATTACAACATAGCGATAATTCTGAATTAACAGAACAGCTACTGGTTACATTAAATAAAGCTTTAGAAAAAGCAAATTCAATAAACGAAAACGAAATGAAAGCTGTAGCTGGGAGCATGTTACCTGGTTTGTTTTAATGGAAGGCTTTAATCATCAAATTAATATACAAATTAGGTTTAGCGATATTGATAGACTAAATCATGTAAATAATGCTTGTTATTTAAACTATATTGAATTAGCAAGAGTTGATTATTTTAATACAGTTTTTAACGAGCATATTAATTGGAATAAAAATGGTTTTGTAATTGCAAGAACTGAGTTAGATTATATAGTGCCAATATTTTTAACCGATAGTTTACAATGTTTTTCTAGAGTTATAAAAGTTGGAAATAAAAGTGTAACCATCGAAAATTGTTTAGTTAAAAACAAAACTACAATTGCAGCAAATTGTATAGGAATATTAGTTGCAATGGATTATGAAAAGAATGAAAGTAAAAAAGTTCCAACGTTATGGTTGGAACTTTTAAACAAGTTTGAAAATAAAAGTTTAGAATTATAAACTCTTTAGTTTTAAAACATCTTTTTCTACACCAATCAATTTAAATGTTTGAACTAAAACTCCTTTATCGTCGTAAATTTTAATTGTTTGTTTTCGTTTACTAAACTCAAATTTTCCATTTACAATATTTTGTAAATCATTTGGCTCTAATTTTAACCATTTGCATGAACCATCTGTTCCAAATTGATAACTTGCTCTAAAACGAGACATAGGAAACTCTTTACTTCCTTCTCTTCTAAAAACCATGTAATCAAGTGTCGCATCATTTTCTTCATTAGAAGATAACCATCTAACTGAGTAAAATTCTGTAGGTAATTTTTTTATTTTAGAAAATCCAACAGCATTAATCCCTAAAACTGCTAATAAAATTAAAAGTATTTTTTTCATGTTATTTGTTTTTATTTAGTTAATCAATTTTTATGCCAATTTACTTAATTTTTTTTGCAGCAACCATCATTTCTTCTCCAATATTAAAAAAAGATAATAAATTATATAAAATATTGTGAAAAAACACAAATAATTTAAGTTGCCACATAGGTTTAGATGTGAATTTATTAAAATAATTTTGTCGTTCAGCAGCGTTAATTTGAGCGCTTACTTCATTTACAGATTTTTTTTGTTTCCCTTTTATTTTTTTTATTAAGGGAAGTAAAGTGTACATTAAAAATAATTTAATTTCAAACGATGATTTTATTTTAACAACTTCATAACCATTACGTTCTAAAATTTGTGTAATTGTTTTTTTACTAAAATAATTTACATGGTCTAAGCCCATCATTTTCCAATCGTCTTTGTACTTTTTTGCAAAGTAACTATCTATTTGTGGTACTTGTAAAAAAAGATACCCTCCCATAGTGGTAAGAGCATTGCATTTTTGTAAAAAAACATCAGCATTATCAATGTGTTCTAAAACATCCCACATGGTTATTAAATCAAATTGATGTTTTGTTGTATCCAATTCAAAAAAATCAATATGGTCAACCGGTAAATTTAAATCGTTTTTACAATACAGATAAGGTTGCTCTGCAATTTCAACACCGTAAATATCGTAACCTAATTCTTTAGCTGCTAACATAAAATGCCCCCAACCTGCACCTAAATCAAATAGTTTACCTTTTTTAATATATTTTTTGATAAATTGAAAACGTAGTTTATGGCGTTGAACTTTTACCCAATTATTTCCTTGTCTAATAGCTTTTGTTACATCGCTATTTTTGTATTGTGTATAAGTAATTTTTTTTCTAAAGTAATGTGGAATAAAAACATGACCACAATTGTTACAAGTAGTTACTGAAAAAGTTGGCTTAGAGTATAAAACTTTAAAATTAGATTCGGTTTTGTTATTACAAACTGTGCAAAAAATTCCTTCAAAAATATTTTCTTTCGTTTCTGTGTGCATGTTAGGTTACGGTTGGGTTTCTAGTTCATAAGTGCTTTCAGTAATTACTGTTTCATCTCTAAAAAAAGTAATTCCTCCCCAATTAAATATCTTTTTTTGATAAACCCAAGCCATTTGATCTTTTACCACAACACGTTGTATAATTACCACGCCTTGGCCGTTTATAGTTTCTTCTGTTATACCTTGTGGATATTTTGCTAAAAGTTTAGCAATTCTATCACTTACACCATTTTGGTTTTGATCGGAATTAATAAATTTCTCACATTCAATTAATTTATTTTTAGCGTAAGCATCTCCACCTTTGTGAGTTAGAGCCTCTTCGTAATATTTTTTAGCATTAACATAACTTTTTAGTTTAAATTGTTCATCAGCATTTTTTATTGCAGTTTTGTATTTTTCGTCAGTACTTATAGCACCCAATGTTGGTAATATTGTTCCTTTAGTATTGTCTTTAATTTCGCCTTGTTTAACAACATTTTTCAAGTTTTTTTCAATTTCTTTTAATTTACTTGTGGCGTATTGGTCGTTCGGTTTAATTATTAAAGCCTCATTGTACTCTGCTTTTGAATTTGTCCAATCACGTTTGTTAAAATAGCTATCTGCTTTTGTAATAGCGTCTTTGTATTTGTTTTCAATTTCTTCTAATTTCCTTCGTTCTTCTGCCGCTTTCTTTTTAAGTTCAAGTTCTTCTTGTTTCTTTTTTTCTTGAGCATCAAATTCTGCTTTAGCTTTTGCATCAGCATTAGCTTTTTCTTTCGCTAGTTTATCTGCTTCAGCTTTGGCTTTCGCATCTGCATCTGCTTTTTCTTTTGCTAATTTTTCAGCTTCTGCTTTGGCTTTCGCATCTGCATCTGCTTTTTCTTTCGCTAATCGTTCAGCTTCAGCTTTGGCTTTCGCATCTGCATCTGCTTTTTCTTTTGCTAATTTTTCAGCTTCAGCTTTGGCTTTTGCTTCAGCATCTGCTTTTTCTTTTGCTAATTTTTCAGCTTCAGCCTTGGCTTTCGCTTCAGCATCTGCTTTTTCTTTTGCTAATTTTTCAGCTTCTGCTTTGGCTTTCGCATCTGCATCTGCTTTTTCTTTTGCTAATTTTTCAGCTTCTGCTTTGGCTTTCGCTTCAGCATCCGCTTTTTCTTTTGCTAATTTTTCAGCTTCTGCTTTGGCTTTCGCTTCAGCATCCGCTTTTTCTTTTGCTAATTTTTCTGCTTTGGCTTTTGCATCTGCATCTGCTTTTTCTTTCGCTAATCGTTCAGCTTCTGCTTTGGCTTTTGCTTCAGCATCCGATTTTTCTTTCGCTAATCGTTCAGCTTCTGCTTTGGCTTTTGCATCTGCATCTGCTTTTTCTTTTGCTAATTTTTCAGCTTCAGCCTTGGCTTTTGCATCTGCATCTGCTTTTTCTTTTGCTAATCGTTCAGCTTCTGCTTTGGCTTTCGCATCAGCCTCTGCTTTTTCTTTTGCTAATCGTTCAGCTTCAGCCTTGGCTTTCGCTTCAGCATCCGCTTTTTCTTTTGCTAATCGTTCAGCTTCTGCTTTAGCTTTCGCTTCAGCATCCGCTTTTTCTTTTGCTAATCGTTCAGCTTCTGCCTTGGCTTTTGCTTCAGCCTCTGCTTTTTCTTTTGCTAATCGTTCAGCTTCTGCCTTGGCTTTTGCTTCAGCCTCTGCTTTTTCTTTTGCTAATCGTTCAGCTTCTGCCTTGGCTTTTGCATCTGCATCCGCTTTTTCTTTCGCTAATCGTTCAGCTTCTGCTTTGGCTTTTGCTTCAGCATCCGCTTTTTCTTTTGCTAATCGTTCAGCTTCTGCTTTGGCTTTTGCTTCAGCCTCTGCTTTTTCTTTTGCTAATCGTTCAGCTTCTGCCTTGGCTTTTGCTTCAGCCTCTGCTTTTTCTTTTGCTAATCGTTCAGCTTCTGCCTTGGCTTTTGCATCTGCATCTGCTTTTGCCTTCGCATCTGCTTCAGCAATTAGTTTATTAATGTTATTTATTTGATCCTTAGGAAAACTTTCTTCAGGCTTAATGTTAGAGGCTTCTTGATAACTTGCTAATGCAGCTTGCCATTCCTTTTTTTGAAATTGTTTATCTCCATTTTTTATCGCAGTTTGATAACTTGCTTCTTTATTTTTTGCATTTTGAATGGCAGCTCTTTCTAATTCTTTTAATTGTGCTAATGCTCCTTGGATTTGATTAAAATAAGCCTCATCGTAATCCATATTTTGAGAACCAGCATTATAATTAACTTTTAGTAATGTTTGGTTTAGTACCGAATAATCAATACCTTTTTGCAATTCAAATAAACTAATACCATCTACTTTAAAACCCATTTCTCTCGCATCTTCAGGAATTCCAATAGTCGAGATTTCGAATTTTTTAGAACAAAGTTGTGGTTTAGAAACTGTTATTTGATAATTGTATCCATATGGTAAGTCTAAACGGAGTTTACCATCATCTCCAGTTACAACTGTTTTAAATGGTTTACCATTTTGAAGTACGTTAACATTTGCGCTACCAGTGCCTTTTCCGTCTTTTTCAATTTTTGTTTCAAATCTTACAGTTTTATCTTGAGAAAATAAATGCACATTAAATCCAATTATAAAAAGGAGTAATATTGCTTTTTTAAATCTCATTATCTTAAATTTGAACAATTAAATTAAGTCTTAAATTTACAATAAAAATACCAAATTTGTTATGAAAATGTTAAGCTCTGTTAATTACAGTTATTGGGAATTAAAACATTATTTTAATAAATTCGATTTTATTGTTATTGGGAGTGGAATTGTAGGTTTAAATACAGCATATAACTTAAAGAAAAATAATAAAAAATGTAAAGTTTTAATTTTAGAAAAAGGGTTTCTACCTCATGGAGCAAGCACCAAAAACGCTGGGTTTGCTTGTTTTGGGAGTGTAAGCGAACTAATAGATGATTTAAATAATAGCAATGAGAAAACAGTATTTGAAACTGTTAAAATGCGTTGGGATGGTTTGCAGTTATTAAAACAAAATTTAGGAGAAAAAAATATTGCTTATAAAGGTTATGGAGGAACGGAATGGTTTTCGTCTAAATACGATTATGAAACTAATTTAGACAAAATTAAATATTTAAACAAATCTATAGATGAAACTATTGGTTTAAAAGACACTTTTAAAAGCAGTTCTAATTTTGTAAAAGATAAAATTTATGGCGCTATAAAAAATAAACACGAAGGACAATTAGATACTGCTTTAATGATGAATCAAATGCTTAATTTGGTAAGAAGTTTAGGTGTTGAAATTTTAAATAATGTAGATGTATTAAATATTTGTTCAACTAAAAATGCAGTACAATTAAAAACAAGTATTGGCGATTTTAATTGTTTAAAATGTGTTGTTGCTGTAAATGGGTTTGCAAGTTATTTATTAAATAAATTTGATGTTAAACCTGCAAGAGCTCAGGTGTTGATTACAAAACCAATAAATAATTTAAAATTAAAAGGTGCTTTTCATTTTGATAAAGGCTATTATTATTTTAGAAATATAGATAACAGAGTGTTGTTGGGTGGAGCTCGAAATTTAGATTTTGAAACTGAATCTACAGATAAATTTGAACTAAATTTAAAAATTCAAAAAAAATTAGAATTGTTTTTAAAAGAAACAATTTTACCTAAAACAAGTTTTGAAATTGAACACAGATGGTGTGGTATTATGGGTGTTGGTAAAGAAAAAAAACCAATTATTGAATTTGTAAATAATAATGTTTTAGCTGCAGTAAGAATGGGAGGAATGGGAGTTGCAATTGGAAGTGTTGTTGGTTTAAAAGCAGCTCAGTTGATTTCTAAAAGTTAAGGTAATAATCTTTTGTTAGGTTTTTATATTCTTCGGTATAATCAAAATGTTTTGCATTTTCAATTATTAAAGTAGATTCAAAATAACCATTTTCTTTAAATTCAAATTGCATTAAATGTCTTTTTTCTGTATCTGCTTCTGGTTTTGTTCTAACTCTAAGCAATTTTGTTAAAAATAAATTATGTTGTTTCGCTACAGTTACAAACAATTCTGCTTCTTGTTTTGGTAAAATCAAACAAAATTTTCCTTCAAAACTTAAAATTTTTGTTATGCCAAAAATTAGTTCTTCAAAAGGTAAAGTTTCTGCATGTCTTGCTAAACTTCTTGGTTGATTATTTATTTTAACCGAATTAGGATAATAGGGTGGGTTGCTTACAATTAAATCGAACTTTAGATTAGTAGATGCCGCAAAATTTTGGAAACTTGTATGTATTGTTTGTGTGTTTTTTGCAAATGAACAATTTAAAACATTTTCTTTTGCTTGCTCAATACTATTATTATCAATATCAATTGCGATAATATTTGCATTAGATTTTTGGGCTAACATTAAAGCAATTACGCCAGTTCCTGTACCAATATCTAAAATGTTTTTTTCGTTTATTGGATTAACCCAAGCCCCTAAAAGTACTGCATCGGTATTTACCTTCATTGTACATTTATCTTGCTTAATCGAAAATTTTTTAAATTCAAATGTGTTGCCACTCATAATTTAGTTAGATGAAGGTAGCAATGATTTAATAAAAAACAATAAATTTTTTAATTAGAATTTACTTCTTAATCTCGCTTTTGAACGGCGTTTTTGTTTAAAAATATAACCAACTGTTAATTCTATACTCATGTACGAATCTAAGTTTTTATCACCTCTTTGCGCTCCGTTTCCTGAAGCATCTGGCGCTGTAGCACCTGCTATTGTGCCAAGACTTGGATCGGCATATTTTACTGAAGTGGGACCATAAGCAGCGGCTAATAAAACTGGGTCGTAATAAGTTTTACTAACATCGTCAATATAATCTGTAAATGTTTTACGCCACGCAAACTCTATACCAACACTCCATTGTTTTTGCAATACTAATTTGTAATAAACACCAAATGGAATTGCAACGGAGTAATTGCTATAATTTTTTGGACCACCAGGTAGTCCTTGTCCTTCGGTATGTAAAGGTTGTAGTTTAGTGCCATCTTTAGCTTTTGGATTGAAGTAAAATGCAGAAACACCAACAAATCCAAAAAAAGCATGGTCATTAGCTTTCATCCTTCTTGAAAGTGTTTTTTTAATTCCATAACGGTTACCTGCTTTTGAACTGTTGTAGCCTATTTCTATTCGGCCTCCTAATTCAAATAAGTTAGTTTTAAAATTTAAATTTCTATTATTTCTATAAATTTCAGTTGTTGCAGCGTCATCTCCCTTTAATCTTAAGTAATTAAATTTAACAGTTCCGGCTAACCATCTTTGAAATTTATATCTGAAACCTGCGCCAAAAGCAGTACGGATTTGGTTAAAATCTAAATCAACAGGGCTAAAATCTGTACCCGTTCTATTTCTCCCACCTAAATCACCCAAAAAAGAAGCTGCACCAGTACTTATAAATACTTCTTTTCTATATTTTTTCCAATCTCCTGGCCTAGAAAAATTTTGACCAAAGTAAAAGACAGGAAAAATTAAAATAAGTATAACTATTTTAGTTAATGTATTAAACATTTATATCCTACTAAATTAATAAAAATTATTTAATTCACAATTAATTAAAGGTTAAAAAACAGATTCTTGTCTAAATTAGTTTAGTTTTTTTTATTTGTTAACATGAAATAATATCAACTAAAAAAATCTTCATTAAAATTAATTAAATATACTCTTTCTGTTGCTCTTGTTATTGCTGTGTACAACCATCTTATATATTCACTATTTAAATTTTCTTTAGTTAAATAACCTTGGTCAATAAAAACAACAGGCCATTGCCCACCTTGCGATTTATGACAGGTTACAGCATAGGCTAATTTTACTTGCAATGCATTATAAAACGAACTATTTTTTAAGTATTGAAATTTTATGTACTTGTTAGTTTCATTTGCAACATCGGCAATTACATTTTCATATAAAATATTTTGTTGTTCAGCCGAAAGGCTTGCTTGATCTGTGTATAGTGTAGATAACAGCAATTTAACTTCTAATGGAGGTAATTCATAATCAATTAGTTTAATTTCACAATCGCAAAAATCAAACCCATATAAATTTGTTTTTGTTTTAATTTTTGTTATTTCGGCAATATCTCCATTGGCAATAAAATTTGTTTCCGTATTGGTTTTTGGTAACCAAAAATAATTGTTTTTTACAATCATTATTTTATCTCCGGTGTTAATTTCGTTTTCAAGATATTTAATTCTGTTGCGATAGGTTTGATTAAATTGAACCGCTCGTTTATTACTTCTGGTAATTATGATAATGTTTTCTTCTCCAAAATTATTTATACAAGTGTTAAGTGTATCTTCTAAATCTTCGCCACTTAATCTTATAAAATCAGTTGAAGTTTCAAATTTTGGCATTTCAAAATTTTGTTCAAGTAAATTAACTCTAAGTTTTGTTGCATTATATAAAATTCCACTATCCTCTTTTTGACGTGCAACTTGTTTTAATTCGCAAAAAAATATGTTTAAATTAAAATTTAATTTTAAATACTCAGGACTTAATGCAGGACTAAAATTACTACCAACTGGAGGTAATTGAGCGTTATCGCCAACTAAAATTAATTTACAATTTGTGCCACTAAACACAAATTCAAATAAGCTTTCTAAAATATTTGTTTTTGCCTCAAAGCCAATTTCATTGTTAATCATACTTGCTTCATCAACAATAAATAATGTGTTTGTATGCGTGTTTTCTGATAGGGTTGAAAAATTGTTTTCGGTACTTTCTAACGAATAATCAAATATTTTTTTGTGAATTGTAAATGCTTTTTGTTTAGAGTAATTGCTAATTACTTTTGCTGCACGACCAGTTGGAGCTAATAGTACAGTTTTCCAACCAACACTTTTAATTGATTTTGTAAGACCAGAAATTATATTTGTTTTTCCTGTTCCTGCATAACCTTTTAAAATAAATACACTATTTTGATAGGAATTAAAAACAAACTTACTTAGTTTTTTAATTGCAATTTCTTGATCTCGGTTGGGTGTAAAAGGTAGGTTTAGAATTATGGTATTTTCTAATTTTTTAATTTTTTGTTGAGAATCATCCATAAAAAAAACCACTCAATATTTTTTGAGTGGTTTAAAATTAATAAAAATAACGCTTTGCTTTTAGCTAGTTTAAAAACAATTAGTTTAATGAAATGCTAAATTGTTGACCTTCTATAGTTACAATTGCTCCAAAATCGCAAGCGCCATTTCCAAAATCAACATATCTTGTTGGTCTGTTACCTGGAGTATATTGTAAAGTACCTGAAATAAAAGGATGACGGTGAGGGCGTAAAGGATCAGGCGCGCAATTAAAATCTCTAACTAAATTTGTTGCTGTAACTGAAAAGTTTTCACCTTTTGCATTAGTTCCATTTGCGGTTCCATTTAATTGTATAATTGCTTTTGTCCAATCAATTGCTAAAAATTGACCTTTGTAAACATTTGCATCGTTTGTGTTTAATAAAGTTTTAGTTCTGTTACAACTTCTTGTAATTGTACCTTCGTTATTAGCTTTAACAATAGTAACATTACCAGTTATTTGCCATGTTAAATTTGTGCCAGGGTTAGTTCCTGTACCAATACTTACGGGTGTTGTGTTTGTAACTGTTTTTGTAATACTAACAGAATTTCCGTCAACTAAATAATTTTGTGAAGTTACAACCATTTTAAAGCCTGGGTTTCTGTAAAATTTAGCATTAGATGTTGAACCTGTAAAATCGTAAAACAATTTACCTGAACGCGTACGCCCATCTTTTCCAACACAAGATGAACCAAAATCAACAGTTGCTGTAGTTATTGCTGTTCCATTAAAAGCAGAAGTTACAGTTGCACACGAAGCTGCTATTAATAAATCTGTTGACGATGATCTAAAAGTTGTTACATTTCCGTTTTCAGAAACTTGGCTTCCCATTACATCAACATCACTCGAAATATTTTCAGCGGTGTTATTATCACTTACTGTTGCTTGTTCTGTATCTCTTTCTTCTTCTTTTTTTGTATCTCTTTTTTTACAAGAGGTAATTGCAATTCCTGATATTAAAATAATTGCAAGACTTAATTTTATATTTTTCATTTTTTTTGTTTTTGGTTTAATGCTTTGATATAAATATTTAATTAAGGTTTAATATTGGTTTTAAATTTAATTTATGTTATATGTAAGTTGCTGAAAATCAACATAAAATAATCTTTTAATAAATAAAAATTTAATTAAATTTGTGCAATAATGTTTAATGCAAACTACAATATTGTAAAGCTTGTTGATGAAAAAATAACTGAGCAAAAAAACTTACAACTTAAATTATTAATTAACGAAAATTTTATTGTGGTTGTTGTTTTTAATTCAGATAAAGTTTTTAAGTTTTTTGAAATTGAAATAACAAAGCCAAATTTGCAACCTCTTCAATTTTATTTAGACTATATTTTTGAAAATTTATTAGCGCATAAAAATTTCATAAACTCTGAAGCATTTTTTTTAACAGAATATTTTGTAATACTTCCTAATGTAATTTACGCAAAGGAAGAGAGTGAAAATTTATTAAAATTTACTACGCAATTTCCATCAAATTATGTTACAAGAGAAGATGCCTTACATGATTTTAAAATTGTGTATGCTATAAATTTAGATGTAAAAAATTATTTAGAAAAAACCATTAAAAACATAAAATTTAGTAGTTCAGCTTTTGGTTTATTAAATGTGTTTTTAAACAAAACTGAGTTTACCAAAACTGATGCATTAATTAATTTTACAGCATCGCAAATGGAGGTTGTTTTAAAAACAGAAAATAAATTACAATTATATAATTTATTTAAATTTAATAATGATGAAGATGCACTTTACTATATTTTATTTATTATTGAACAATATAATTTGAATGTTTTAACTTGCAAATTTTGTGTTTGCGGGCAAATAGATAAAAACGAAAGTATAGTGTCAAAATTAAAAAAGTATATTAAAAATGTAGAAATTGGAAATCTTAACACTAATTACTTTACATCTAAACATTTATATTATTCATTAATAAATTAATTAATTAATATGAGAATTATTGGTGGACAATTTAAAGGTAAAACATTAAAAATTCCTAAAGGTTTACCAGTAAGGCCTACAACAGATTTTGCTAAAGAAGGGTTGTTTAATATACTAACAAATGTTATTTATTTTGATGAAGTAGAGGTATTAGATTTATTTACAGGAACCGGACACATAAGTTTGGAATTTGCTTCAAGGGGGTGCAATAACATTGTTGCTGTTGATAAACATTTTGCTTGTGTTAATTTTTTAAATAGAACTGCAGTAGAATTAAAACTACCTATAAATGCTGTTAAACAAGATGTGTTTGCGTTTTTAAATTCAACTAAAAAACAATTTGATTTAATATTTGCTGATCCACCATACGATTTAGTTAATATTAATTTAATACATGAGATAGTATTTTCTAAACAGTTATTAAAAAATAATGGAATGTTAATAATTGAACATGGTGCAAATACACATTTAGAAACTTTAATAGGTTTTGAAAAGATTAAAAAGTACGGAAATGTAAATTTTAGTTTTTTTAAAAACAGTTAAAAAACAAATTCAATTAATTTTTATTCATTAAATTATTTTGATGTTTAATGCTTTCTTCATGCAATAATTGACATATCTTTTCAACATGTTGTCTGCTTAAGCCTAATTTATCAGCCAATTGAGCGCGTGTTCTAATAATTTCTTGCCAACGTTCTAATTGAAAAATTGCAATTTGATTATCTTTTTTATATGAAGCAATTTGACTAATTGTATTTAATCTTTTCTTTAATAAGTTTAATAAATCTTCATCAATTTCATCTATTAGATTTCTTAACTCTTGTAATGTGTTTTTTTCGTCAGATAAATTAATTTTTACTTTACGAATAATTAAATTATGTAAGTGTTGTGGTGTTAATTGTTGATTGGCATCACTTAAAGCAATTGAAGGATTAAAATGAGATTCAAGCATTAAACCATCAAAACCTAAGTCAAGAGCTTTTTGGGCAACCTGAGGGATTAATTCTGTGTTTCCACAAATATGACTTGGGTCGCAAAACAATGGTAAATTAGGTAAAACAGTTCTTAACTCAATTGGTATATTCCAAAAAGGTTTATTACGATATTTTGTTTTTCCATATACATGAAAGCCTCTATGAATTGCAGCTAATTGTTTTACGCCATTATTAGAAAATCTTTCTACTGCACCAAGCCAAAGTTGCAAATCAGTATGAATTGGGTTTTTTATAAGAATTGGAATATTTTTACCTTTAACAACATCTGCAATTTCTTGAACACTAAAAGGGTTACCTGTTGTACGAGCGCCTATCCACAACGCATCAATATTATATTTTAAAGCAAGCTCGGCATGTTGAGCATTTGCAACTTCAATAATTATTTTTTGATTATATTTTTGTTTTAGATCAGCTAACCATTTAAGTGCTTCTTCTCCTTTTCCTTCAAAGCTGTTTGGTCGTGTGCGTGGTTTCCAAACTCCTGCTCTAAAATATGAAGGTGTTATTTTATTTTCAATTAAACCTTCAATGGTTTTAGATAATTGCTCAAAGCTTTCGGCACCGCAAGGGCCAGTAATTAAATTTATTTTATTATTTATCGAAAACCAGTTATTTAAAGGATCTATTGTCATTTTAGGATACAAATTTACATATAAAATAAAAAATACCCTATTTGTGGTATTTATAAATTTAATGGGTTTAGTAGTTTTGTTTTATGGATAATTTAACACCTAAAAAGCAATTGTTTTTTGAAAACAAAAATCCGTTTATTGTTTTTGCAGAGTGTTGTAAAAAAAAGAAAAATTGTTGTAAGAGTTACAAAAAGGGCGATCGTTGTAAAAAATGTCCTGGTCGTAAATAATTATTCATCATATTCTTCAGTAATTTCTCCGGTAGTTTGATCTAAAATTTGATAAACTTTGTAAGTGTGGTAAGCTGCTTTATTTAATTGATTGCTTAAAACAACAATGGTTAAAGTGTCGTGTAATCTTCTATGAAAAGCGGTTCTATAACCATGCCACCAACCGTTATGAAAAACTTCTTTTTTAATAGAATCTTTAAACTCATTCATGCGCCAGCCATAACCGTAATTGTTTTTTTTATTTTCTTTACTATACGGTAAATAAGCCATTGTTTGTGTTTGAGGTGTAATTATTTTATTTTGATATAATGCTTCGCTAAACAAAAACAAATCATAACATGTACTGTACACACTTTTATCTCCCAAAACATAATCACTTGCATCCATGGCTACATCTTTCCATTTTAAATCATAAGCCTTTGCAATATTATCTTTTGAAAAATCTATATCTTTAATAGTTTTTGTGTTTTTCATTCCTAGAGGTAAAAAAAGTTCATCTCTTAAAAATTCATTAAACGGTTTACCACTAATTTTTTCTACTAAAAGGGCTAATAACGCATAATTGGTATTGCAGTAATTAAAACGATAGTTTGGTTTTAAATATGGTTTTGGTTTATTAGTTACTAAAAAGTCAAACATTTTTTGATTATTGAGTTGATTATTAGGAATGCCAATAGCATCATTCATTGTATAAATATAGTTTGGTAATCCCGATCTGTGATTTAACAATTCTTTAACGGTAATGTTTTCGTAAGGAAAATCTTTTAAATAAAAATTAATTTCTTTGTCTAATTCAACTTGACCTCTTTCGTAAAGCATAAGAACAGATGTTGCGGTAATTACTTTACTAACCGATGCTAATTGAAACATTGAACTATCATTTAATAAAGAATTATCCATTTTATCTTTTATACCAAAATGTTTTTTATACAAAACTGTTCCTGCTTTGCCAACAATTATACTGCCATTAAATCCACCTTGTTTATTAAGTTTATAAAATAAAGTATCTAGCTGAAAGGCTACATGTTTTTGATATGTATTTAAATTAAAATTTAAACTTGCCTTACTTAATTTTATGTATTTAATTAAACGTTTTACATCGCTCTCGGAGTTACCGCAGCTTAAAACTGTAAAAAGCATAAGTATAAATAAGTAATTTCTTTTCACTTTTTGTTTTTAGTTTTTTTGTTTTGATTTTTTTCTAACACCGCATTTTCATCTTCATCATTATACTTATCGTAATCTAATTGGTTACCCCAATAACTCATTTGTTGTTTTATCCATGTTTTTCTTTTAGATACATAATTGCTTGGAGGATTTGCTACATATTTTAAAGGATTAGGTAAAATAGCAGCAATTGCAGCACTTTCATCTTTATTTAATTTATTTGCCGATTTTTTAAACCAAAATTTTGAAGCAGCTTCAGCACCATAAACACCATTGCCCATTTCAATACTATTTAAATAAACTTCCATTATTCTTTCTTTGCTCCAACAAATTTCAATTAATAATGTAAAATAAGCTTCAAAGGCTTTTCTTATGTAACTTCTACCAGGCCATAAAAAAACATTTTTTGCAGTTTGTTGACTTATTGTGCTTCCACCTCTTACTTTTTTGCCTTGTTCGTTGTTTTTAATTGCTTTTTCTATTGCGCCCCAATCAAAGCCAAAGTGTTTTAAATAATTTTGATCTTCGCTACAAACTACTGCTAATTGTAGTTTTGGAGATATTTCATCTAAACTAACCCAATCATGTTTTAATGTCATTTCTTTATTATCACATTTTTGTTCTACGCATCTAATTATCATTAATGGTGTTAAAGGAACAGGAACCCATTTAAAAAGTATAACCGATAAAATAGAAATACCGAAAAACCAAATAATTAGCTTTAACAGCCATTTAGCTATTTTAATAATGATAAGCACAATAATAAATACAAAAGTATTTGTAATTTTATACGATTAATGTTGACCAAAAAAACTAATTAAAAGCCAGTTGTTTAAAAAATGAATAAAAAAGTTATTGTAATGGCGCTAACTGCAATTGTATTGCTTTTAGGAGTTTATTTATATAAGAAATTTAATGTAGCACCATCTATTAATTTTGACGCGCTTGAGTTGTATGATTTGGATACAAATAAGGTTGCTTTTAAAAATTTAAAAGGTAAAAAATTAATAGTAAGCTTTGGCGCAAGTTGGTGCCCTAATTGTATTGATGAATTAAATACTTTAAAAAAAATAAAAGATACACAGTTACAAAACGTTGAAATTATTTGTATTAGCGACGAAGACTTTGAAGTAATTAAAAATTGGAAAGAAAAAAAGCAATATCCTTTTACGTTTTTAAAACTAAACAGTGGATTTAATTCTGTTGGTGTTTATAGCATTCCAACAACATATATTTTTGACACAAAACTTCAATTAAAGTTACAAGAAGTTGGATTTATTGATTGGGAAGATGTTGATGTAGCAAAATCTATGGTTGAACTAATGGAGTAGTAATAAATTAAATGCAACGCAATTTAGGATTAGATATACTTAGAACATTTTCTATTTTTTTAGTTTTATTTCAACATGGTGGAATAACAATACAAAAAATGGTTGTGCCAACAATGGGCGCATTTGGAGTTGAAATATTTTTTGTTTTAAGTGGGTTTTTAATTGGAGATATTTTAATTAGACAACTTCAAAAAGAAAATTCATTAAAATCTATTAAAACTTTTTTAATTAGACGGTGGTTAAGGATTTTGCCAACCTATTATTTTATATTATTATTTAAGTTTTTATTTATTGACCATTCAGTTGGATTTAATATTATTTACTATTTTTTATTTCTTCAAAATAATTTTTATGGCATACAATTTCACGATGTAACATGGAGTTTAGTTATTGAAGAGTGGTTTTATATTTTTTTACCCTTGTTTTTAACGTTGTTTTTTAAATTAAATGGCAAAAAATTTAAAACAGGAATGTTATTTTTTATTGCGTTTATTTTAGCTGAAATTATTTTAAGATTTATTTATGTTCAATTTAAAGGCGGCACATATTCTGCAATTAATGGCATATTTTTATTAAGGTTTGATGCTTTATTTATGGGTGTAATTTTAGCGTATTTAAAAAATAATTATTTTGAGTTGTTTAAAAAATTAAATAGCTTTTGGTTAAGTAGTTTAGCATGTGGATTAATTATTGCCTATTTATTTTATATTAATAATAGAGTAGGGGCTTCCGAAAATTTTAATAATTCTACTGTGTTAAAAGTTTCTCATTTTATTATTTTGCCTTTTTTAATAAGTTTAATTGTCCCTAAAATATTTTTTAGCTCTATTGATTGGATGGGAATTAAATTTAAAACTTGTTTAACTTTTTGTTTTACCAATTTAAGCAAGTTAACCTATGCTTTATACTTAGTTCATCCTTTTTTTTATTTTGTAATTGATTATTTTAATCCGGCATATTCTAAACTACTTTATTTTATATTTACATTTGCATCAGCCTTTTTACTTTATAATTTAATTGAAAAACCAATTTTAAAGTTAAGAGATAAAAAAATAAAAGAATAACATGTTTCATTTTTTACTACGCACCATACCCCGCCCAATTTTAATTAAGCTAAGTTTAATTTTTAGCAAAATTGCACCCATACTTTATTATGGTAAAAAATATCAAGACCCTATAAGCGGAAAAACATACCGTAAATTTTTACCTTATGGTTATGGAGGAAGAGCAAAACGAGATAATGTTCTTTGTCCGGGTAGTTTATCGTTAGAAAGACACCGTTTATTATGGTTGTATTTAAAAAACAAAACAGATTTTTTTACAAAAACATATAAAATGTTACACATTGCCCCCGAGCAATGTTTTTATAAATTATTTAAAGCTCAAAAAAATTTAAAATATACAACTGGAGATTATAACAGCCCAATAGCCGATATTCATTTTGATTTACATAAAGCCCCTTTTGAAGATAATAGTTTTGATGTTATTTTTTGCAATCATGTTTTAGAACATGTTGAAAATGCAGAAGTTTGTATGAAAGAGTTGTATCGAATTATGAGCGTTGGTGGTTGGGGTATTTTTCAAGTACCATTAGATACAACTCGCGAAAAAACATACGAAGATAAATCTATAGTTACCGAGGCCGACAGAGAATTACATTTTTGGCAAAAAGACCATTTGCGCTTGTTTGGTTTAGATTATAAAGATAAATTACAAGCAGCTGGTTTTACTGTTATTGTTGATGATTATGTAAATACATTAAGCCCCGAAGAAGTAGATAAATACCGTTTACCTAAAGGTGAAATGATTTATTTATGTAAGAAAGAAAAGTAATAAATCAAAAATAAAAAAAGCTGTCTAGTTTAATTAGACAGCTTTTTAAATTATTTGATTGTTTAAACTTAAACGTTTTCAATTACCATTGCGCTTGCGCCGCCGCCGCCATTACAAATACCAGCCGCACCATATTTAGCATTGTTTTGTTTTAATACGTTAATTAAAGTTACAATTACACGTGCGCCACTTGCGCCTAAAGGGTGCCCTAGTGATACCGCACCGCCATTAACATTAACTTTACTTGCATCTAAATTCATTAATTTAATATTTGCTAAACCAACAACACTAAATGCTTCGTTTAACTCATAATAATTAATATCATTCATTTTTAAACCAGCTTTTTCAACAGCTTTTGGCACTGCTAAACTTGGTGTAGTTGTAAACCATTCTGGGGCTTGTTCAGCATCGGCATAACTTTTAATTTTTGCAATAGGTTTAATTCCTAAACTTTCTGCTTTTTCTTTACTCATTAAAACTAATGCAGCTGCGCCATCATTCATTGTACTAGCATTTGCAGCTGTCACAGTTCCGTCTTTTTGAAACACAGGTTTTAAAGTTGGTATTTTTTCAAAATTTACATTTTTATATTCTTCATCTTCAGCAAAAACAACATCGCCTTTTTTAGTTTTTACGGTTATGCCAATAACTTCATCTTTAAATTTACCAGCACTCCAAGCAGCCGCACTTCTTTTGTAAGATTCTATAGCAAAATTATCTTGCTCTTCTCTGCTAAATTTATGTTCGCTTGCACACAACTCTGCACAATTACCCATTGGCACATTTCCATAAACATCTGTTAAACCATCTTTAGCTAAGCCATCAATTAATTGCGAGTTGCCATATTTAGCCCCCCATCTTGTACTATCGCTATAAAACGGAGCTGAGCTCATGTTTTCCATACCACCAGCCACAACAATATCGTTATCGCCTAACATTATACTTTGAGCTGCTAAAGCAATTGATTTCATACCGCTTGCGCAAACTTTATTTACAGTAGTACAGTTTACACTATCAGGTAAACCAGCAAATTTTGCAGCTTGGCGTGCTGGTGCTTGCCCTAGGTTTGCTTGTAAAACGCTACCCATATAAACTTCCTGAACCAGTTTACCATCTAAATTTATTTTTGCTAAGGCACCTTTAATAGCTTCTGCTCCTAATTTGGTTGCGCTTATTCCTGCTAATGTACCACCAAACGAACCCATTGCTGTACGTACGGCAGATACGATGTATACTTCTTTCATAATTTTGTGTTTTATTAAATCGTGCTAAATTTAATATTTTAATGTTATAACAAACGTTAATTGTTAGCAAATAGTTAAAATGTTAACTTTGCTAAAAATGTTGCAAAAAGGAGTTGTAATAAAATCTACTGGTAGTAATTATTTAGTTAAAATTAACTCGCAAAATTATTTGTGTAAGCTAAAAGGTAAAATAAGGTTAGATGGTCGAAAAACAACTAATCCAATTGCTGTTGGAGATATAGTAGAAGTTAATACAAATACAGACTCGCCTGTTATAGAAACAATTTTACCACGCAAAAATTATATTATTCGAAAATCGTTAAATTTAAGTAAACAAGCGCATATTTTAGCTAGTAATTTAGATTTAGCCATGTTGGTTTGCACTATGGTTGCACCACGAACAAGTTTAGGATTTATTGATCGGTTTTTAATAACTGCCGAAGCTTATCAAATCCCAATTGTATTAGTGTTTAATAAAACAGATTTACTTGAAGCTGATTTATTAGCGTATCAAAATCAAATAATAAAAATTTATACTAAAATTGGTTATCAATGTATAACAACAAATTTTAATGATAAAGAATCGCTAATTGAAATAAAAAAATTATTATCAAATAAAACAACTTTAGTTGCTGGCCATTCTGGCGTTGGAAAAACAACTTTAATTAACAGAATAGAGCCAAGTTTAAATTTAAAAACAGGCGAAATTAGCTTAACGCATTTAAAAGGCACTCATACAACAACATTTGCAGAGTTACATAATTTGTCATTTGGTGGATTTATAATTGATAGCCCTGGTGTTAAAGAGTTGGGCTTAGTTGAAATGAAAAAGGAAGAAATTGGGCATTACTTCCCCGAAATTAGAGAACTTATGAATACTTGTAAATTTAATAATTGTTTACATCAAACTGAGCCTGGTTGTGGAGTTATAAAAGCTGTTAACGAAAAAGAAATTAATGAGGAAAGATATATTAGTTATTTGAAAATATTAAATGGCGAAGAAATGGATTGGAACGAATGGGAAATAAATTAAATATGGATACATTACAGCTTGCAAACAATTGGCTTGATGCGTTTAATACAAAAAATATTAATGCACTGTTAAGTTTATATGATATAAACGCGCAACATTACAGTCCTAAATTAAAAATTGCTAAACCACAAACAAATGGATTTATTAGCGGGCATGATGAATTAAGAGAATGGTGGCAAGGTGCATTTGAAAGGTTGCCACAATTGTATTACGAAAATAAAAATATAGTTTGTAATAACGAATTTGTTTTTATTGAATATTTAAGACAAGCGCCAGGCGAAGCTGATTTAATGGTTGGTGAAGTTTTAGAAATTAAAAATGGAAAAATAATTTTTTCAAGGGTTTATCATAGTTAGTTATTTATTTGAACATATTTAATCAACATTTTTTAGAATAAATAATTTCGAAATAAGTAATCAGATAAAATTTACAATACTTGTAATTTTTGAAACTGAGTTTATTTTAAATTTTGCATCTTAATTTATTTTCATTAAATTCGTTATACAATTTCATTAAAATCATTTATACAATGAAACAAACAAAAACATCAATTACCCCCCCCTACTGGGTAAAAACCTCTGTAATAGCTTTATTTAGCTTTATGGGCTCATTTATAATAGCGCAAAATGGTCCGCCTTGGAAGCCTTCGGGCAACAACGCTAGTAATGGCGATTTTATTGGTACAACAAACAGCATACCATTATTAATTAAAACCAATAATACAACCCGCTTTACATTTGATAGCAATGGCGACATTATTTTTAATAGTTTAGCAAGTGCTAACAACTATAAAATTTTAACAATAGATGTGAATGGAAAATTAACACCAGTAGGCGGTACCGCAATTAAAAATTTTATAGAAAATAACGGACTAGGATTATTAAGTAAAACAGGAACTAATTAATATTTACCAAACGGAAATTTAGGCATAGGCACAACACCCAACAGTAACTATAAATTAGATGTGGCTGGCAACACACAAATTACAGGCAGTTTAAAACTAAGTAATTTAGCAGGCACAGGTTACGCTATAGTTTATACCGACTCTGCAGGTAATTTATTAAAAACCATCCCTAACCCAGGTGGTGGAAACGGTATAGGTAGTACGCCTTGCTTACCAAATACCATACCTTGGTTTGAGGGAGGAAATAATGTGGACTTAACCGTAAATGGCAGCAATTATGCTGGCACGTGTAATAATGTTGATTTTATTTTAAAATCAAACAATGTATCTACCATATTTAATAAACCCAGCGGTTCAATTGGGTTTGGAGCTAATTTTACAAGTAACCCAGGCGACCCTTTACAATTTATATTTAGCAATGGCTTAACACGATGTAAAGGAAATAATGCTTACGGCGGTCCAATGTTTGTGTTTAATGGCCCAACAAGCCCAAATGGCGATTGGGGTGTAGAATATACAGGCGGCACAGCAGTAGCAAACAGCGGTTTAAATTTTTGGAAACCTTATGGCAGCACCAATGCCAATAACAACATATTATTTTTACACGATAATAATAAAGTGGGCATTGGAACCGATAACCCAAGCGCACGCTTAACCATTGATGCGTGGGCAGATGATGGTGTGAAAATTTTAAGCGACCCAAATAAAAATGCAATATCTGTTAGTAATAAATCAAATTCGCTAACAGTATTTAATGTTGCAAGTGATGGAAAAACAATTATTGGCGATAAAACTCAAACAAGTGGGCCGCACACAGATGCGCTGCTAACAATAAACGGCAAAATTGTTGGTAAGTCTTGTTTTATAAGAGTTGTAGATTGGGCTGATTATGTGTTTGATAAAGATTATCAATTGCTTAATTTATATGATGAAGAAAAGTATTATTTAACCAATAAACATTTACCCGGTGTGCCAAGCGAAAAAGAAGTTCTAGAAAACGGCATTGATTTGGGAGAAATGAATAAAATTTTGCTAAAGAAAATTGAGGAAATGACCATACGAATGGTGAAAATGCAAAAAGAGATTGATGCTATTAAACAAAAATAATACTATGAAATATAATATTGTAATACGTGCATTGGCTTATAGTTTACTGCTATTAGGGTGTAAAAAGTTTGATGATGATCCTACTATCTCTCTCAGTAGAGCAAAGGTAAGAATTCTCGCAACTTCTGAAAATTCTTCATGGCAAATAGAAAATATTGTGATTGATGGCGTAAACGCCAATAATATTTACCAAGATTCTATTAACCCTATTAATCTTCATGAACTCCATTTCTATTTTATTAATGGTCGCCTTAATGAGGAAGATGACCCTAATGCTTTTGTAAGTTCAACACCCATAAAACCTGGTATTTTTAATCCTGGGGATATTACTAGTTTGAACTATGTTCTTAATTCCAAATTTGAAACTCTGAACTTTACTGAAAGACGAATTAAAGACAGTAGTGTTACTAAAGCATTATTTACAAATTTTTTATCTTTTGGTACTAACCATATTAAACGCTTATATGGCAAAAAGATGATTTTAACCAAAACAATAAAAAATAAATTTTATGAAATTACCTTTAAAAGATAAACTTATATATGTAATTTGGTTATGTGTTTTTTTACAAATTGCTTCAAATTTTAATGCTCAGAGTGTTGAAACTCTGAGACATAAAAAATATTGGTATTATAAAACGCGTTTTAACAACGATTTTGTTAAAGTAGGTACAGAAGATGGCGCAAGTCTTCGCTGCGAAGGATTTGTAAACCTTCGTTTTAAAAAATAAGAATTTGCAAACCTTTATTAAATTTTATATATTTATTAAAACAATAAAATGAAATTTTATGATGAGTTATATAAAATTCGCAGGATTAGCAAACACACAAGGCATTCGCTCAAAATCCAGCGGAGCAGGGTTTTTAATAAAGATTACAAACAAACCGATAGAATTATTTTACAGTAATGAAAAAACAAATTTTAATACTTGTAGCAATATTATTAGTTTTTACCACCTGCCGTAAAAAAAGTAATATTAGCATTACTGCGTGGAACTATGCTTTGGGCGAGCCTATAACAAATGCTGAAGTAATAATTATAGAAAGCCAATACAAGGGTGGCTTGTTTAATGCGGGTACACAATGTAAAGAAATAGCCCATGCAACAACTGATGCCAATGGACAATGTTTTTTTGATAATCTAAAACTAAAAAAGAATCAGAATGTGCAATATGCAGCTAAGATTAAGTACAGTTATGATAAAAGTGATAATTACAATTGTAACGTAACTGAAAATAGCGAAATTAAATTAGAAAACAGTAATAATAAAGTTTTAAATAGCAGCACTTACGATTGTTTTTTTAAAGTGCAATTCAATAATTTACTCAACCCATCGCAAACTAATGATAGTATAGCAATTGGTATAATTTCTCCAAAATATGAAGTGCCGGGCCAGCCATATCCATTTGGGGGGGGGGTATATAGCGGCTGGAGCTATTATGGTGATAACGGATTTCCTTATCCAAGTGTTGTAATTTCTAATTATTCCACGAAATCTAATGCTGGCAAACATGTTTTAAAAATTTACAAAAAGAAAATGGGCGTTGTAACACAAACAATAGATACCATTAAAATATATCCTTATGAAACAAAAACTATTGAGATAAATTGGTAAATTAAACAATGCAATTAAAAACAGACAAAAGCAAAATAAATTTACAGAGCAATCATTACAATATTTTAAAAATATTTAAACTAAATAAAAATTAGTAAATTTGAAATAACCTTTAAATACAACATTATGACATTAGCAGTAAATATAATTAGAGAAAAATTACATAATTATATAGATCAAGTTGACTCAAAAAAAATAAAGGCATTTTATACAATAGTAGAAGCAGATTTAGAAGTAGAATCTTCATATAGCAATGTTTTTAAAGCTGAACTCGACCAACGATATAAAGACTATAAATCAGGTAAAACAAAAATGATTAGCGGTAATGAAAGTAAAAAAAGAATACAAAAACTATTAAAAAATAAATTTAATAGATAATATGTACCAATACATTTTAAATTCAAAAGCACAAGAAGAGTACGAAACATCTGTAAATTTTTATAGCGAAAAAGGTGAAGAAATTGCAATTAAATTCGTTGAAACAACAGAAAAAACAATAATTTTAATTCGCAAAAAACCATATTTATATAAAAAATCATACAAAAATTTTCATGAAGCAGTTATTAAAAATTTTCCTTTTTCAATTATTTATTCTGTAGAAGAACAAATCAAAACGGTGATAATTTTTTCTGTTTTTCATAACAATCGTAACCCTAAAAAAAAGTACAAATAATTCAATATACTATATCTTTATTCTGTAAGATAAGCCTACTTCTCAATCTCTGTTTAGTAAAGCGTAACGAGAATGTTTTAAAACTGCTTTTGCAACGCAATTATAGGTATTTTCATCAACTAGAAAATTTATTTAACAAAAAAGCCTTGCAAAATTGTAAGGCTTAATTTTTTGCGGACTGGACGGGACTCGAATCTACCTGTCGGTAGACAGGCCCGCGCTTTCAACAATCATTGCCTTAAGTTTTTCTTTTCCGATTCCGCTTTTCCAATACTTTTCTCTTTTTCTTGCTTCTATTCTTGTACTTACAATTTCTTTATAAATTAAAATAAATGGTGCATAAGGTTTTGTTGTTTTTTCATATCCATTATTGTGTTGTTTTAATCTTCTTTCCAAATCGCTAGTTAAACCAACATAAATGTATTTTCTGCTTTTACTGGTTATTGCGTAAACTGTGTACATAATAAAAAAGCCTTACAAAATTGTAAGGCTTAATTTTTTGCGGACTGGACGGGACTCGAATCTACCTGTCGGTAGACAGGCCCGCGCTTTCAACAATCATTGCCTTAAATTTTTCTTTTCCGATTCCGCTTTTCCAACACTTTTCTCTTTTTCTTGCTTCTATTCTTGTACTTACAATTTCTTTATAAATTAAAATAAATG
>Ga0209460_1000078_pt1 | contig 154794 bp, 149 predicted proteins | sample EBPBio132013_DNA_FD_185868 | JGI IMG/M metagenome (GOLD analysis project Ga0209460, IMG submission 185868) | Wastewater treatment Type I Accumulibacter community from EBPR Bioreactor in Madison, WI, USA - Reactor 2_5/13/2013_ DNA (SPAdes)... | ecosystem: Engineered > Bioreactor > EBPR >... | reverse complement strand
GGGAGTAGATAGTCGGTCTTGCGGTCAGCGATAATGAAGTGGGCCATGTGACGACTCGGTAGCTCGAACAAAGTATGATTTTATCATGTACGGCTTACGGCACCGCGAAAGTCCGACAGGCTGCTAGAGAAGAGACATGAAGAAACAGACCTCGCTGGTGATCGTCGCCATTCTTGCCGCAGCCCTGCTCGCGGCGTGCGGCAAGAAGGAAGCGCCTGCGGCCAGCGCCGCGGCGGCGCCGGCCCCGGCCCCGGTGGCCGCGATCGTCGTCGGACTGGACGACAATTTCCCGCCGATGGGCTTTCGTGACGAGAGCAACACGCTGGTCGGCTTCGACATCGATCTGGCGACCGAGGCCGGCAAGCGCCTTGGCGCCGAGGTGACGTTCAAACCGATCGACTGGAATGCCAAGGAAGCCGAGTTGAGCAGCAAGCGGGTGGACGTGCTGTGGAACGGCCTGACGATCACCGACGCGCGCAAGGAAAAGATCCTGTTCACCACGCCGTACCTCGAAAACCGGCAGATCATCATCGTCACCGACAAGTCGGCGGTGAACAGCAAGGCCGACCTGGCCGGCAAGGTGGTCGGCGTCCAGGACGGCAGCAGCGCGATCGAGGCCATCGAGAAGGATGGCGCGACCGCCAAATCGCTGAAGGAACTCAAGAAGTTCGGCGACAACGTGACGGCGCTGATGGATCTCAGCATTGGTCGACTCGACGCGCTGGTGGTCGACGAGGTCGTCGGGCGTTACTACACGGCCAAGAAACCCGGTGAGTATCGCGTGCTCGAGGAAAACTTCGGCACCGAGGACTACGGCGTGGGGACGCGCAAGGACGATACCGAGCTGATGGCCAGGCTGCAGAAGGCGATGGACGAAATGAAGAGCGATGGTTCCGCCGCTGCGATTTCGAACAAATGGTTCGGCAAGGACATCGTCAAGAAATAGCCCGGCCGCGCCCGCTGCGAACGGAACCCGGCCGTGTCGCCGGGCGGTCGCGGCGCTAGTAGACTTGTGGACGGTTTCGTCGCGAAGGCGACGCCACGGCGAACCCGCACGTCATTGCGAGGAGGCGAAGCCGACGCGGCAATCCAGAGGTTTTACCCTGGGCGTTGTCGATGCGGCGGAAGCGTCGCGAGAGAGTGGCACCGGATTGCCGCCAGGTGGAGCGAAGACGGGCTTGCTGAAAGTCTTGCCAAGAATGCGACACCTCGACACCTCGACACCTCGCTATCTGCCCCACAGCGGGTGTTGAGAAATAGCGCATGAACTATGTAATCGAAATAATGGGCCCCCTGCTCGAAGGAACGGGGGTGACCCTGCAGGTGTTCATCATCACCTTCGTTCTGGCGGTGCCGCTCGGCCTGTTGCTGGCCTTGCTGCGCGTCTCGCGCTTCGCCGTCGTCAGCGCTCTGGTCAACGGCTACATCTGGCTGATGCGTGGCACGCCGTTGATGCTGCAGATGCTGTTCATCTATTTCGCCCTGCCTTTCGTGCCGGTGATCGGAATTCGCCTGCCCGACTTCACGGCGGCGATCGTCGCTTTCGTGCTCAACTACGCGGCGTATTTCGCCGAGATCTTTCGCGCCGGCATCCAGTCGATCGACCGCGGCCAGTACGAAGGTGCGCGCGTGCTCGGTCTGAGCTACCCGCAGACCATGCGCCGCATCGTCCTGCCGCAGGTCTTCAAGCGCATCCTGCCGCCGCTGAGCAACGAGACGATCACCCTGGTCAAGGACACCTCGCTGATTTACGTGCTGGCCATGAACGACCTGCTGCGCGCCGCGCGCGGCATCGTGCAGCGCGATTTCACGACCACCCCTTTCATCGTCGCCGCGGCTTTCTACCTGGTCATGACGCTGGTGCTGACGCTCGCCTTCCAGCGTCTGGAAAGGAAGTACGCGGTGTACGATGAATAGCCCGATGATCCACGCGCTCGACGTGCACAAGCGCTTCGCTGCGGTGGAAGTGCTGCGCGGCGTTTCGCTGGACGTCGGCAAGGGCGAGGTGCTGGCGATCATCGGCCCCTCGGGGTCCGGCAAGAGCACCTTTCTGCGTTGCCTCAACCATCTCGAAACGATCGATCGCGGGCACATCGACATCGAAGGCGAAACGCTGGTCGGTGCGGACGAAAAGGGGCATTGCCGCTACGTCGCCGACGCCGGGCTGCGGCGCATCTGCCGCAGGATGGGCATGGTCTTTCAGCACTTCAATCTGTTTCCGCATCTGACCGTGCTCGAGAACATCGTCGAGGCACCCTTGACCGTCAAGGGTTTGCGCCGCCAGGAGGTCCTGCCCAAAGCCGACGCGCTGTTGCGCAAGGTCGGCCTGCTCGACAAGCGCGACAGCTATCCGGCGCGGCTTTCGGGTGGCCAGAAGCAGCGCGTGGCGATTGCCCGGGCGCTGGCCATGGAGCCGGACATCATGCTCTTCGACGAGCCGACTTCGGCGCTCGACCCGGAACTCACGGGTGAAGTCCTGCGCACCATCCGCGAGCTGGCCGAAGAGCGGATGACGATGCTGGTCGTGACGCACGAGATGGCCTTTGCCCGCGAGGTGGCCAGCCGCGTCGTCTTCATGGACGGCGGCGAAATCGTCGAAGCGCGTCCGGCGAAGGAGCTCTTTGCCGCTCCCGAACATCCGCGGACGCGGGCCTTTCTGGAGAACATGCTCTAAGTCCGGGAACCGCCTGCGCAGGGCTCAGAAACGAATGGCCAGCAAGGGGCATCGCCCCGGCGGCCCCATTTTCCCCTTGCACGTCGACCGTCGGAGCGGGCCATGCGCGCCTCCGGCGAGCGCTCACGTGCATGAATATTCAGCATCAGAAAGCACTCGGAGACATGATGAATCAAACTTCCCGCGACGGTTTCACGAGCTCCTTCGGCGTCCTGGTGGCGACGCTCGGCTCAGCCGTCGGACTCGGCAACATCTGGAAATTTCCTTCGCTGACCGGTGCCAACGGCGGTGCCGGTTTTCTCCTCGTCTATCTGCTGGCGACGCTGCTCGTCGGCCTGCCGGTGATGATCGTCGAGACCATGCTCGGACGAGCGGCGCGGGCCAACGCGGTGAGCGCTTTCGATCGCGTCGCGCCGCGCGGCCAGTGGTGGTGGAAGAGCATCGGCTGGATGGGTTTCGCGGCGGCGCTGCTGATTCTCGCTTTCTATTCCGAAGTCGCCGGCTGGGTTTACGCCTACGTCTTCAAGGCCATGGCCGGGCAGATCGCCACCACCGATCCGCAGGTGGCCGGTGCCGTGTTCGCCGAGCTGGTGGCCAATCCGCTGAGTTCGCTGCTCTGGCAGTGGGTGGTGCTGGCGGTGACCGGCGGCATCATCATGTTCGGCGTTGCCAGGGGCATCGAGGCGGTGACCCGCAGGTTGATGCCACTGCTCTTCATCCTGCTGCTCGTGCTCTGCGCGCGCAGCCTGACGCTGCCGGGGGCGAGCGCCGGGCTGAGTTTCCTGTTCAGCCCGGATCTGGCAAAGATCACCCCGGCCGTCGTGCTCACCGCGCTCGGTCTGGCTTTCTTCAAACTCTCGATCGGCATGGGCTGCATGCTCACCTACGGCAGCTATTTTCGCGACAATCAGAACATCCCGCTGACCGCGACGCGGGTCATGTTTGCCGATCTCTCGGTATCGCTGCTCGCCGGCATGGCCATCTTTCCGGCGGTGTTTGCCTTCGGCTTCGAACCCGCCGCCGGGCCATCGCTGGTCTTCATGACCATTCCCGCGGTGTTTACCGCCATGCCCGGCGGAACGCTGTTCATGACCCTCTTCTTCATCCTGACGGCGATCGCCAGCGTCGGCGCCATGCTCTCGCTGCTCGAGGTGCCGGTGGCCATTCTCTCGGAACGTTTCGGGCTGGGTCGCAAGCGCGCCTCGTTGGGCACCATCGCCGCAGTTGCCGCCCTCGGGGTTCCGGCCGCCCTGTCGTCAAGCCTGACCAGCGACCTCAAGGTCTTTGCCATGAATCCCTTCGACCTCTTCGACTTCCTCAGTTCCAATGTCCTGCTGCCGCTCGGCGGGATCGTGGTCTGTCTCTTCGTCGGCTGGGTCTATGGGCTGCCGGAGATGGCCCGGCAACTGAGCAACGACGGTGCGCTGCGCAACACGCGGCTGGTGAGCGTGCTCTTCCTTCTCGTTCGTTTTGTCGCCCCGCTGTCGATTGCCGCCGTCCTGCTGCATGGATTGAAGCTGTTCTGAGCGCGGCGAGACGCTCCTGGCAGGAAACCGATTCAGCGGGCGACGGGTCGCCGCGTCGCCGCCAGTCCCGACACGACGATCAGCGTGATCGCCAGCCACGACCAGCCGTCGTGCGTCTCGTTCCACAGGATGATCCCGAAGAGGCTGGCAAAAACCACCGTGCTGTAGGCCAGGGCTGCGGCGGTCAGCGTCCTCTCCGTGGCGTAGGCGCGCGTCATGGCCAGCTGCGCGGCGGTGGCAAAGGCGGCGACACCGAGCAGCAGCGCGCCGCTGCGCATGTCGACCGCGTGCCGTTCCGAGAACAGCAGCCACAGCCCGGCGGCGAGCGACGAGAGCAGCGTGAAATAGAAGACGGTGCGCGTTTCCGGCTCGCCGCGCGCGCCGAGTTCGCGGACGCTGAAGTAGGCCATCGCGGCGAGTGCGCCGGAGAGCAGCCCGAGCAGGCCGCCGAGCAACTGCTCGGCGTGCAGCGTCGGCTTGAGGAGCAGGGCGACCCCGCTCAGTCCGAGAAGCAGGGCGGCGACGATTCCTGACGTCATGCGCAGTCCGGCGAGCGCCAGATAGCCGGCGAGGAAGATCGCCGAGGTGTAGTTGAGGGTCACTGCGGTGGCCAGTGGCAGCAGGCCGATCGCCGAAAAGTAGGTCACCACCGCCGCGAAGCCGAAGGCGCTGCGGCCGAGCTGCCAGCGCCAATGCGGCGTGTGCAGCGAAACGCCGCGCAGCCGGGCCAGGGCGAGCATCGGCAAGAGGGCGAGAAAACTGCGGTAGAAGACGATTTCGACCGCCGAATGGCTTTCTGCGACCAGCTTGACGCAGACCCCCATGGACGCGAAGAGGAGGCTGGCGACGATCATCCAGAGCGACTGCATGGTGCATTTTCCGCGCACGACAAGCGTCCGATTCTACTCCAGGCCGCTCGCCGCGGAGTTTCGCCGCCGCGCCGGGGGTGGCTGGCGAGCGCGCGGCTGGGCAGCTTTCCGTCGATGGCGTTAGACTGTCTTCCTTTGTGAACCGTCGTCCGCTGGCCGCGCGCACGACTTCCGCCCCATGAGTCTCCCGAACGAACCGCTGCGCAAAGACTCTACGCGCGCAGTCTCGACACCGCCGCCGCGTTGCGTCACGCGAGGTGCGTCGCTTGCGCCCTGACCCCCCCCCGGCCTCGCTTTCTGCCCGGGCCGGCGCGTCGGGGCGGCCGCTCTGGCTGTGGCTGGCTGCGCGCTTCGTCCTCGCCGGCGTGCTGCCACTGCTGCTGGTTGGCGCGCTCCTGCTGGTCGTCTATCTGCCGCAGGCACGGGTGGATATCGACAATCGTCAGCAGGTGCTTGCCGGCGCCATTTCCGGCCAGGTCGAGCTGCACCTGCTTGGCGCCGAGCGTGAACTGTCGACGATTGCCGCCCACCTTCGCCGGCAGGACGGGCAGCCGCCGCCGTCGTCGTCTTCTTCGTCTTCGTCTTCGCCTTCGTCGTGGCCCGATGTCCTGGGCGCACACCTGGCCGACGGCGACGTCTTCACGGCGATCTACGTCGCCGACGCGGATGACGTGGTGCACGCCGTTGGACTTGCAGACGGGCAGGGCGGACAGCGGCGACACCTGTCGAGCACCGATCCAGCGCTCAACGCGGTCATGCGCGCGGCGCGCGCGCGTGGCGCCGCCGCGTGGTCGGAGGTGCCCAGCGCGTCTACCGGTGACCGCGCGGCAGCGGTCCTCGCCATTCCGCTCGGCGATGCGATCTTGCTCGGCGAAGTGTCGATCGATCGGCTGGGCGAGCTTCTCGCCCGTCTGCCAAATGCCGCCGGAATGGCGACGATGATTGTCGACCGCCGCGGGCAGTTCGTCGCCGGCGCACAACCCGGTTCTGGCGCCCGGCTGCGCGAGTTCGCTCCGCTGCCGGGCGTCAGCGACGGGCAGCCGGGGCTTCCCGCGACACGGGAGTTCGTGGCCGACGGCGAGCGTTTCATTGGCACCCTGGCCGGCGTTGCGCAAGTCGGCTGGTCGGTGCTCGTCGTGCAAGAGCGAAGCGAGGCCCTCGAGCCGTTCATGAGCACTTTCCGGGCGCTGGCCGCCGGGCTGTTGGCGGCGCTGCTGCTGGCCGTCGGTGCGACCTGGATCGCCGCCCGCGGCCTTGCCCGGCGCGTCGGTAGCTACGCGGCGCAAGCGCAGGCGATCGCAGGCGGCGACTACGAGCGGCCCTGGCCAGTGGCGCAGGTCAAGGAACTGGACAGCCTGGCGACGCACCTCGATCGTATGTCGGCGGCCATTCGTCAGCGTGAGCGCGAGCGCGCGATGAGCGACCGTCTGCGCGTCGAGGAGCAGCTGCAGCAAGCCAATCTGGTCGTCGAGCACAGCCCGGCGATGCTCTTCCGCTGGCGTGCCGACGAGGGTTGGCCGGCCGTATTCGTTTCCGACAACGTCAGCCAGCTCGGCTATTCGTCGGCAGAGCTGCTCGATGGATCGATTCGCTTCGCCGCGCTGATCCACCCCGACGACCTGCAACGCGTCGGCGCCGAGGTGCAGGCATTCACGGAACAGGGCGCCGACCGCTTTCGGCAGGAGTACCGCGTCGTCTGCAGGGACGGGACGACGCGCTGGGTTGACGACCGGACCGCCGTCGAACGCAACGCTGCCGGGCAGGTCACCCATTACCTGGGCGTGGTCATCGACGTCAGCGATAGCAGGAACGTCGAACAGGCGCTGCGCGAGAGCGAGGCGCGCTACCGGCTGCTCTTCGACAGCAATCCGCATCCGATGTGGGTCTATGACCTGGACACGCTCGCCTTCATGACCGTCAATGATGCTGCCGTGCGCAAGTACGGTTATTCCCGCGAGCAATTCCTGGGCCTCACGGTGAGCGACATAAACCTTGCCGACGACACCCCGATTCTGCCCGAGGATATCGTCTCGGTCGACGAGATGGGCGACGCGGCGGGGGTGTGGAAACACGTCACCCGGGACGGAACGATCATCGATGTCGAAATCGTCGCCCATGCGATCACCTATCAGGGGCGTCCGGCGCAAGTCGTTCTCGCCGAGGATGTCACCGACCGCAGACGCGCCGAGCAGGCGTTGCTGGAGAGCGAGGTGCAATATCGCGAACTGGTCGAAAACGCCAACAGCATCATCCTGCGCTGGAGCCCCGCGGGGCAGATCAACTTCATCAACGACTTCGGTCTGAAGTTCTTCGGCTATTCGGAAGACGAACTGTTCGGCCAGCACGTGATCGGGACCATCGTTCCGGAGTTTGCCAGCGGTGGCCAGGATCTGCGCGCGCAGATGCAGGACATCTGCCGCAACCCGGAGCGGTTCGAGCGCAATATCAACGAGAACATGCGCCGTGGCGGTGAGCGGGTCTGGGTTTCGTGGACCAACCGGGCGGTGGCCGACGCACACGGCCAGGTCGTCGAGGTGTTCAGCGTCGGTTCCGACATTACCGAGCATCGGCGAGTCGACGAGGAGCTACGCCAGTATCGCGAACACCTCGAGGAACTGGTCGCCGAACGAACCGCCGAGTTGCGCCAGGCAATGGCCCAACTCGTGCAGACGGAAAAACTCGCCGCGCTGGGTCACCTGGTTGCCGGGGTGGCGCACGAACTGAACACCCCGCTGGGCAACGCGCGCGTCGTCGCCGGCGTCCTCGGCGAGCAGTTTCGCGAGTTCTCGGAGGCCATTGCCAGCGGCCGCTTGCGCCGGTCGCAGGTGGACGGATTGCTCAGCCGCGGTCTGGAGGCGGTGGACCTGCTCGAACGCAATACGGCCCGCGCCGCCGAACTGATCGGCCAGTTCAAGGAGGTGGCGGTGGATCAGAGCAGCGCCCGCCGGCGCTCGTTCGACCTGCGCAAAACCGTCGCGGCGATGCTCGTCACCCTGCGTCCCGGTTTCAAGCACACGCGTCACCGCATCGACCTGGAAATCCCCGCCTACCTGGAAATGGACAGCTACCCGGGTCCGCTCGAACAGGTCATCGCCAACCTCGTCGGAAACTCGCTGGCGCACGGTTTCGCCGGCATCGACGAGGGGCGCATCGAAATCATGGCGCATACCGTCGCGCCGGATCAGGTCGTTCTGTGCTACGTCGACAACGGCCGGGGAATTCCCGCCGAGGCGCTCAACCGGGTCTTCGAACCCTTCTTCACGACCGGTCTCGGCCAGGGCGGCAGCGGCCTCGGGCTGTACATCGCCTACAACCTGGTGACTGCCGTACTCGGCGGCAGCATCGCCGTCGATAGCCCGCCCGGACACGGCACCCGCTTCACGCTGACCCTACCGCGCTCGGCGCCCGGGCGCGTCGCCGGCAGCTGAGGCGCGCCGGCGAGTTCGCGCGCTGAACTCGTGCCGAGCGGGAGATTGTGACAATTTGCGTCAGTCGAGTGACGCAACGTGACCGGGTTCGTCGCCGCCGTGTGCGGAAATTCACGCTTTTGCGGGCTTTTCCGGCCCTGGCATGGAACTTGATACTGCTTATATCAACGGATTGTCCGTTGCACTCACTCGAAGGAGTTCCCACCATGAAGAAGCTGCAAAAAGGCTTTACCTTGATCGAGCTGATGATCGTCGTCGCGATCATCGGTATTCTCGCCGCCATCGCCATCCCGCAGTTCTCGGATTACACCCGCAAGGGCGAAGACAAGGCTGCGCAGTCGGATGCCCGGAATATTCTCACGGCAGCCGTCGTTGCCTCGTCCCCGGATTGACTCATTCACGCTCTCTTGGAGGTCTCATGAAAAAGATTCTTGCTTCTACTGCCCTGATTGCGGGCTTGCTTGGCAGCGGTTCCGCGTTCGCGGTCGCCACGGTCATTTGTCCCTTGACCACTGGTAACACGGCGGCCGGCGTGGGCGCGGTGCCCGCGAACGGAACGGCGGGTACGCACTACATGACGCGGGCGATCGCCCCCAAGTGCTCGGCGAATACGAACGTTACCGGCACGGACGGCACCTCGGGCGCGTGGTACGCCGTCGGCGCCAACTCGGTCAAGGGCAAGAGCAGTTTCGGCGGCCATACCAACGGTGGCGCGGTCGCCAAGAACGGTGACTGCGCTATCCCGGGCGGTTGCACGGCTGCCGAGGCGGTGACGGCCAGGGACGCTGCCAACTCGGCGGCGGCTGGTAGCGGTACTTAACAGCGCCGCTGTCCCTCGTCAAATCAAGAAAGAGGCGCGCTTTTTTGCGCGCCTTTCGTTTGTTGGGCCTGCAAATGCTGCAGTTCTTCCTGTCTTCGTGGCGCTCCGGTTTTCGTAATCGGGTGTTTTTTGCCGTGCTCCTGCTCGGCGTGGCGCTGGTGGGCGTGGCCTATCTGTCGGCGTCGTTTTCCCCCCGGCAGCCCTTGACGGTGGCGCTCGACGTCGGCCTCTCCGGCCTGCGCGTCAGTCTCGTGCTGTTCACCATCACCCTCGTCCAGGACCTTGTCGGGCGCGAGATCGAACAGCGTTCGGTGGTCCTCACCCTGAGCTATCCAACGCACCGCTCGGCGTATCTGATCGGACGCTACTGCGGTGTCCTGGCGCTGGCCGGCGTCGCCGCGCTGATCCTCGGGCTGCTGCTGTGGATCGCGGTGATGATGTCCGGCGCCAACTACGACCAGCAGTTTCGCGTCCAGCTCGGCCTGCCCTTCTGGGTCGCCGTTTTCGGGGTATGGCTCGACATCGCCGTCGTCGCCGCTTTCACGCTGTGGATCGCGACGCTGTCGACGGTGACCATGTTGCCGCTGGCGCTCGGCGCGGTTTTCGCCATTGGCGGCCGGGCCCTGGGCGCGGTCTTCGATTTCGTGTCCCGCGGCGCCGACGGGCAGGTTGAACTCGCCGCCCGCTATGGCCCCCTGCTCGACGTCATCCGCTGGCTGTTGCCCGACCTCTCCCGGCTCGACTGGCGGGCGTGGCCGATGTACGGCCTGCTTCCCGACCTCCAGACCATGGGACTGGCGGCGGCGATGGCCATCGCCTACGCCATGCTGATGATCGGGCTGGCCATCCATGCCTTCTCGCGGCGCGAGTTTTCCTGACATGAACCGCCTGCGTGCCCACTTCGGACTCCTGCTGGCGCTTCTCGGCGTGCTCGCCTACACGCTGCTGGTGCCCGCGCTCTACGCGCGTCCGCGGCCGCCGGTCTCGCCCGAGATGGAAGTGGCCATGCCCCGCTTCGTGCAGGTTGTAATGGCTGCCGGCGACCGCTTCCTCGCCGCCAACCTGGCCGTGTTCCGCGCCCTGGTGGTGTCGACGGCAACGATGAGTGCCGAGAACTACCGCATCCTCGGCATCGTCCAGTCGGACGCCGCGTGGCTCAACCCCGCGCAGGAGGACAACTATTACATTGCCGCGGCCATCCTGCCGTGGGCGGGCGAGGTGGCTGCCGCGCAGTACATTCTCGGCTTGGCGACGGCAGCCCGCCCCTTCGATTCCGGCCCACCGTTCTACTACGCCTTCAACGAGCTGCACTTCCTGAAGAATCCGGTAGAGGCCGCCAAGTGGATGCGTATCGCCGCGCGCAGCACCAGGGACGAGATGGAGCAGCTCCAGCTGCAGCAGGTCGCCGCGCTGTGGGTGAGCAAGGGAGAGGACAGGGAATTCTCGATCCGCCTGCATCGGGCCATGGCCAGGGAAACCCGGCACAAGGCCTTTGCCCGTTTCCTCGAGAAGCGGGCGGTGCGGCTCGAGAACCTGTTGTTGCTCGATCGCGCCATCGCGCGTTTCCGCGAACGGACGGGCAAGCCGCCAAGCCGCCTGCAGCAGCTGGTGGACCAGTCGCTGCTGGCGGCGATTCCGGCCGACCCCTTTGCCGTGCCCTATGGCATCGACAAGGAGGGCAAGGCCGAGCTTGTTGAACAGGGCGCCGCCGCGTCGGGGAGTGCGCCGTGAGTCAGGCCATTGCTGTCGATGCCATCCGCAAGAGCTATGCCGGCGCCTGGCGCAAGCCCGCGCGGGAGGCGCTGAAGGGGATCTCGCTGAGCATAGCGGCCGGTGAGACCTTCGGTTTCATCGGCCCCAACGGAGCCGGCAAGAGCACGCTGATCAAGATTCTGGTCGGCGCGCTGCGGCCAAGCGCGGGCAGCGCGAGCATCTTCGGCCGCGACGTGCGCGAGCCGGAGGCCCGCCGCGGGCTGGGATTCGTTCCCGAGAACCCCAGTCTGCAGGATTTCCTCAGCCCCTATGAAGTCCTGTTGATGGGCTTGCGCCTGCACGGGCTTCGTTTCAGCGACGAACGCAAGCACTGCCTGCACTGGCTGGAGCGTTTCGATCTCGCGGCGGTTGCCGACAGCCGCTTGCGCGGCTTCTCCAAAGGCATGTTGCAGCGAACGGCGTTGGCACATGCCTTGGCCATCCAGCCAAGACTATTGATTCTGGATGAGCCGCTTTCCGGTCTTGATCCGGTCGGGCGAAAGGAGGTCGTCGATATTCTCGATGAATACCGTGCCCAGGGTGGCACGCTGTTCTTTTCGTCGCACGTGCTGCACGACGTCGAGCGGATTGCCGACCGCTTCGGGCTGATCCACCGCGGGCAGTTGCTTACCATACGTTCGCCACAGGAACTCGTCGCCGACCAGGCCGACCGGTACCTGCTGCGCTATCGGGGCGGTACGCCGATAGCGCACTGTGTCGAACTGCGGCCGGGTTTGTATGGGGGGCACGCCCGCGCGGCCGAGTTGCCCGCGCTGATCGCCAAGGTTCTCGCCTGTGGCGGCGTCCTGCAGAAGGTCGAAGCCAGTGTTTCGCTCGAGACCGCTTTTTTCCGGACAATCGCGTCGGCTGATGAAAAAAGTGGCTAGGAAGGCCGTTTTCGTGTCGGCAGGTCACAATAAAGGAGGCTTTGGACTTGCCCCAGACGATGCGTGCCTTTGTTCACGGACCTTGCCCGCGGGCACCCTCATCTTGCTCACGAAGGCGTCGGATTTGCCACGGCTGCCCAGCGGTTTCCAGCGATGTGCGGTCAGCGCGGGTCGCCGCCAAGCCTGCCAGTGAACGCCAATGCAGCAGCGCCTGCGAGCGAGTAGCCCATTGACCTCTCGATCTTTGCATCGCGGCGCTGAGAGCATCTTTCTCTCGCTCATTCGATCTGCGGCAGGTCGGTACATCGACTCCGTGGTACTCGCGCTACTGGTCGCGGTAAGCTGGCTCGCCTTTCATCGCTACCAGGGGATATGGCATGACGGTGTGCTGTACGCGGGGCAGGCGATCTTTCGGCGGGATCCCCTTCCGTTTGCACAGGACCTATTCTTCGCCTACGGATCGCAGGATAGCTTTACGGCATTTACCGGGATTTATTCGCTTGCGATTCAGGAACTTGGGCTGCCAATTGCGTCCATGGCACTACTCGGGATGGCGCACTTGGCCTGGGTCGCAGCCGCCGCTTTCTTGTTGCGGGGAATCCTCAGCGGGCTCGCCTTCTGGCAGGCGCTGATCCTTCTCGCCGTGCTCCCAGCAACCTATGGATCCATGGGTATTTTCTCGTACGGCGAAACCTTCGTTACCGCGCGTATCTGGGCCGAGCCCCCGGCTCTCCTGGCCGTTGCCTGCATTTTGCGCGGCTACCGAATCGTGGCGATAGTCAGTCTGGCGTTCGCCGTTGCCATGCATCCGGTGATCGCGTTTCCCGCCGTAGTCTTCGTCTTTTTTTTCGGATTTCACGGTCGCCAACAGCTGCTTGCTTTCGCGGTTGGCCTTGCCGGATGGGCGATACTTGATGCGCTGGAGATTCGTCCGTTCGTGTATTTGACGAAGGCAATGGATCCCTTGTGGTTAAGCCTCTCGATAGAACGCAGCCCTTTTGTGTTTCTCGACCACTGGACATGGGAAGAACGCCTCGAACCCATTTTTTTTGCTCTGCTGCTTGGCACTGCTGCGCTTGTCTCGGTCGGAGAGCGCCGCGCCTTATGGTGGTCTGCTTTCGGAGTATTAATGGTTGGCATGGGTCTGGCGCTCCTAGTGGTCTTTTGGCCGAGCGTGCTCTTGATCCAAATGCAGCCTTGGCGCGTTTTGTGGTTGACAAAAATACTCGCTTTAGCAGCTGGAATGAGCTTGTTGAAGGACATGTGGTCGGTCTCGCCTTACAGTCGCCTCCTCCTTGGCGCCTTAGCCGTCTGTGCATTCACTCTTGACGCCACAAGGCTCGGTTGCGCGGTCCTCTTGTCTGCCCTAGTTATAGCCCGCTATCGATTTCGGATTGATCCGCAATTGCCACCCTGGCTTTTTCGGCTAGCCTGGTTTGCTATTTTTATAGTGGTAGGCGAGAACGTCTTTTGGGCGGTCTGGCTCTCTTGGTTTCCGATTGACTTCAACTCACCAAGTCTATCGAACCATGAAATTGTCTACCGTGTTTTCCTCGTTGCACACGACACGGGTTGGTTCGTCTTCCCGCTCGCTATGTTGGGCACTTGGTGGTTCCTCCAGCGTCGTGACTCAAGCAGTGTCCGGCTGATGTTGTTGCTGCTGTTCAGTATCTCTCTAACCTTTTTTGTTGGCTATTGGCACCGAACCAGCCGCTTGCAAGCGGCAGAAGACGAGCTCCGCGAAGTCGGGCACGCGGAACTGGCCAAAATTATTCAGCCACACCATTTGACCTACTGGGGCTCGGGTCTAAAAAACCTCTGGTTTGTTCTCCACCGCGGAAGCTATGCATCGTCTCAGCAAGCTGCCGGCGTGATATTTTCGCGACAGACGGCGATCGAGGCCGATCGCCGCCTGGCACGGTTGGAGATCCTTGGATTGCCGGATTCACGCTTTGATTGGGTGAGCAGGGCGAGCAGTGAGGCGCCGGAGTTGTTGCCCACCCTCAATGGTATCGTTCATGTCTGTCAGGATCCGATCCTGGATTTCGTCGTACTATCGCAGCAGGTGGCGGGGGCGACCCCGATGATGACGGTACGCCTGCTTTCTTCATACGGTGAATACTATCTCTACGCCTGCGAATATCTGCGTTCCTTCCCAGATCTCCCGTCCCCTGGCCATTGACGTGATGCCCATAACGCCAATCATGCGGCAATTTGCCCAATATGTATGCGTCGGTGGGCTGGCTTTCGGCGTTGATATCGCAGCGCTTTTCCTGTTAACAGAAAAAGTTGGTTTTCATTATATTTCTTCTGCCTCTATCGCATTTGTGTTAGGGTTGGCGACAAATTATATATTGTGTGTCGCGGTGGTTTTTGATTATCGAGCCCTGCAGAATCGGGCGCACGAGTTCGTGATATTTTCGCTGATCGGCGTCGCGGGCCTGCTGCTCAACAATCTGCTGATCTTCTTGTTTACCGAGTTTCTTGGATTTTACTACCTGGTGTCCAAGGCGGGAGCCGCAGTCTTCATATTGTTCTTCAATTTCTTTCTCAGGCGGTTATGGTTGTTTTCGGAAAGAAAAAAAGCGCAGCTGGACTCGCCATGAGGCATGCAATTGTGCGGGCGAAGCTTCCTCTTTCAAGACTGTTTGTTAAAGTTTGAATTTCCTCCGCTTGCGGTTGCTATTATATTTGTTCTCGCTTAATTCCGTAGCGCTTGTCCAGCGGGGTTGGCGGCCATGCCTTCACCACACTTCGCTCAGACAGGGATCGGCCTTTGGCTCTGAATCATTTGCGAGGTGCAGGTAGACTTTGTCACTGTTGAAGCCTTTGCCTTCTGCCAGTATTGTTGGATCGTATTCCTGCGGGTGGGAGCATTTTCTTGCGCAGGGGCTTTTACTGGCCAATCGTCGTGTTCTTCCACAACCAGTCTCTCCACAAATATCGATACTATGAGCAAAACCGTACTTATCATTGGTGCCGGGCCGGCTGGCCTTACCGCTGCTCTTGAGCTCCTGCGTCGCTCGACCGATTACACGCCGATCGTCGTCGAGTCGCTTGATGACGTCGGAGGTATTTCCCGCACCATCAATCACAACGGGAACCGCATGGATATTGGTGGCCACCGGTTCTTCTCGAAGTCGGATTGGGTGATGAGTTGGTGGCGAGAAATTCTCCCGGTGGCTCCTGACAAGACGGCCGATGGATTGAGCGTGATACCGGCAGCCGATCGGCATTTGCTGATCAGGCCGAGGTTGTCGCGTATTTATTTCCTTCGCAAGTTTTTCGACTACCCGATTTCGCTTAGTGCAAATACAATGCGCAATCTTGGTTTTATGCGCTTGCTTAAAATCGGTTGCAGTTACACTTTTTCATCCGTCTTCCAGCGCAAGCCAGAACGGAACCTGGAAGATTTCTTCGTCAATCGTTTCGGGAAAGAGCTTTACAGCACATTTTTCAAGGACTATACGGAGAAGGTATGGGGTGTTCCTTGCCGGGAAATCAGTCCGGAGTGGGGGGCGCAACGTATAAAGGGCCTCTCGGTCGTAAAGGCGATCAGCCATTCCTTGCGCAAGTTGGTTCGCGGGTCGGGCAACGGTGTCGCTCAAAAGGGTGTTAATACCAGTCTGATCGAGCGCTTCCTGTATCCGAAGTTCGGTCCGGGTCAGATGTGGCAGGTCGTGGCCGAAATGGTTCGCGCTGGGGGCGGCGGGATTCACCATGGAGTGAGGGTAAAGGAACTGCGTGAGGAATCCGGGCGGATCGTTGCCGTGGTCGCGGAGGACAAGCAGGGACAGGGCGTGGAGTATCGCTGTGACTTCGTGATTTCCACGATGCCTGTCAGGGACATGGTGCTGGGCCTTTCGCCGCCGGCACCAGAAGTGGTGCGGGAGGTGGCGGCGGGACTCTGCTACCGTGACTTTATCACCGTGGGGGTGCTGGTTAAAAAGCTGCGGCCGACCAGAGGAAGTCTGCGCGGTCACAAAGGCAACCTGGTGCCGGATACGTGGATCTACATCCAAGAGCCAGACGTCAAACTGGGTCGGCTGCAGCTGTTCAATAACTGGAGTCCGGCCATGGTGCGAGACGCCGATACGATTTGGCTTGGCCTGGAGTATTTCTGTCAGGAAGGTGACGAACTCTGGTGCCTAAGCGATGAGGAGATGGGGCGCTTTGCGGTAGACGAACTCGCGAGAATCGACCTGATCGACGCTGCGGATGCGCTCGATTTCAATGTCGTTCGAGTGCCCAAGGCCTACCCTGCATACTTCGGCACCTACGATCAATTTGAGGTGCTGCGCCGGCACACGGATACGATCGAAAATCTGTTTCTGGTCGGGCGAAACGGCATGCACCGGTACAACAATCAGGACCATTCCATGCTCACGGCCCGCTTGGCTGTCGAAGCGATCTTGTCTGGCTCGTGCTGTAAGGACGACATCTGGGGCGTCAACGTCGATGACGAGTACCACGAGGAGAAGAAGTAGCCTGCCGAGGAGAAGGTCGCCTTGCCTGCTCCAACGCTCGATGCAGACGATCGTCGTCTGGGGTGACGGGACCCGGGCGACGTGAGTCCATCGTCACTCATCCCTGCCGTGACCGTACGCAGGGCATGGGTCGTTGGCCACTCGCTGCTCTGAGGCTTGCTTGGTGCTGTGCTTGTACCTTGGCAGCTAGGAGATAGGTTCTATTTGCGATTGCCGAGCAGACCCAGCAGGCCCTCGGCAAGGCGTTGTATGGTCTGCCGGTCGGGCACCGGCAACCTGAGATAGCGCTCGCCGCTGGCGGGATCGGTTTTCACCAGCGCTGACTCACCTTCGCCTTTCGATGCGGCGGCGAGTTCGCCGAGTAGTTGCGCGCCGGCGGCGAAGAGTGGTGCCCAAGGATCGGAACCTCCGGGCACTGCTTCGGCCGTGGCTGCGGTCGCCGGTTCATTGGGTTCATTGGATTCATTGGATTCATTGGTCGGCGCAGTGCGGTCGGCGGCGGGTGCGGTCTCGGCCTCGCTGGTTATTGCCGCTTCGTCGATTGCCAGTGCGTCGCCGGCACGTTTATCGGACTCGTCGGCTGCACCGCCGCTACCCGCGTCGTCCTCGTCGTCGCCATCCGCGGCGTTGATCGCCGCGAGCGGCGGCGTATCCTGGCCGTCGTCTTCGCTGGCGGCCTGGCCTTCGACGGCGCCGGTGGCTTTTTCGACCGCCTCCATGAACTTCGACAGCCGCGTTCCCTGCAGGACGACTTCGCTTTCGCCGCCGTCGAGGACGCCGGCAAACAGCGATTGCTTGAAGGCCAGCACCGAGAGCATGCCTTCCTCGATCGTTCCGCGGGCAACGAAGTTGATCACCTGCACGCCGCGCGTCTGGCCGAGGCGGTGCACGCGACCGATGCGCTGTTCGAGTACCGCCGGATTCCACGGCAGGTCCATGTTCACGATCACCGCCGCGGCGTGTTGCAGGTTGAGGCCGACGCCGCCGGCGTCGGTACTGAGAAAGACGCGGCAGTCGGGATCGTTGTTGAAGCGGTCGATCAGCGCGCCGCGCTTGTCGCCGGGAACGCCGCCGTGGAAGAGCACGTGTTGCCAGCCACGCTCGTCGAGGCGGCGGACGATCAGCTCGTGCGTACGCAGCCACTGGCTGAAGACGACGACCTTGGCTTGCGGGTCGTCGAGGATGTCGTCGAGCAGCGTGGCCAGTTCGTCGGCCTTGTAGCCATGGTCCGTTTCGTGGTCGATCAGGAAGGTGCTGTTGCACGACATGCGCATGTTCTGCAGCGCGCAGCGCATGCGCAGCTGGTCCTTCTCGGAGAGAAAGCCCGTGTGCCGCCAGCGGTGCACGATGCGCGCCACCTGGGCGCGGTTTTCCTCGTGATGGTCGGCCTGCTGCGGGGTCATCGGCACGAACAGGGTGTTGTCGACGCGCTCGGGCAGTTGTTCGAGGACCGCCGCCTTGCGTCGCCGCAACATGATCGGGGCCAGCGTCTCGCCAATCTGTTGCAGCTTGCGGTAGCCGACGACGCGGCCGCGTTCGTCGCGCTCCTGGTGCTCGTCGAGCAGGCGCCAGGTCGGGCCGAGGCGATGCTGGTCGACGAACTGGACGATCGAGATCAGCTCCTCGAGGCGGTTTTCCAGCGGCGTGCCGGTGAGTACCAGGGCGTAGGGGCTGTCGACCCGCTTCAGCGCGCGCGCGGCGATGGTGTTCCAGTTCTTGATGCGCTGCGCCTCGTCGACGATCACCAGGTCCGGCGCCCAGGCCTGGATCAGGTCGAGGTCGCGGCCCAGGGTTTCGTAGTTGGTGATCTTGCAGAAGTCGTCCTGCGCGTAGCGCGCCTCGCGGACCGCGCGCAGGCCGCCGATGACCGTCGCCTGGCGTTCGCTGAAGCGGGCGATTTCGCGTTCCCACTGGTGCTTGAGCGAAGTCGGGCAGACCACCAGCACGCGCTCGGCAGCGAAGTGGCGCGCGAAAATCTCCATCGCCGCGATGGCCTGCACGGTCTTGCCGAGGCCCATCTCGTCGCCGATCAACGCGCGTCCGGCACGCGCGGCGAAGAGGGCGCCTTCGCGCTGGTAGGGATAGAGCCCGACCTTGAGCAGGGTCTGCAGTGCGGGGGCGTCGGCGCCGGTGGGATAGATCAGGGTGAGTGCCTTGCGGCGCGCTTCGCCATCACGAACCTCGGCGACATAGGCCAGTGCATCGTCCTGGCAGCGCAGGTCGTGACCGCTGCTGCGTACCTGATCGATGAAGGCGGGGAGGTCGGCAAAGCGCTGCGCCGACAGCTGCCAGCCACTGCCGGCGTCGAAGAGGGTACTTGCCTGCGCCTGCAGCTCGGCAGGAAAGCCGGCGCCGAGGCGCAGGCGGACGCGTCGCTGGCCGGCGTAGTCGAGAAACAGCTCGCTGAACGATTCGCGGAAACCCTGTTCGAGCGTGCGCTTGCCCGCCGCATCGGCGGTGATCCGGGCGAGGGTGAATTCGATGTGCTTGCAGGTGCCGAGGTCGTTGGTCGCGAAATCGGGGCACGAGCAGCGGTTGTCGCCGGGCTGCGCGCCGCGGATGACGACCCGGTAGCGGCGCCGGCTCTCGGGGTTGAAGACGGCGAAATCGGAAAACACCGGATCGTCGCCCAGATTCTCGAAAGCGAAAGCCTGCTCGCGGCCGAACTGGCGGCGCAAGCCCCTTTGCCAGGCGTCGGTCGGCAGGTCCGCCGGTTTGCGCTGGCGCGAGAGGCGCGGCTCGCTCGTGCTGCGGGGGGCCGCCTTGCGGCCTTTGGCGGTGCTTTGTCGGGTGGTCTTGGTCATGGCGTCGGCGGGCGTGGCGTGGTTGGCATCGGGCTGCTGCCGATTATAGTGCGGTCGTGCCGCGTTTCAGGCGGGGGTGAAGACGCGGATCATCGCGCGTTCTTTCCCTGGCCGAGGAAGCTGCCGAGTTCGTGCGCGCTGCTGAAGCGAAGGGTGTCTGTGTTCGGGAACTCGCCGTAGCCCCAGCTCACGGCCGCAAAGGGCAGCCCGTTGGCGCGCGCTGCGGCCTCGTCCTCCGGCGTGTCCCCGACATAGATGCAGTTCTTGGCGTCCAGCGCCTGCTCGGCGAGGAGCCGACCGAGCATGCTGCTCTTGTCGGGCAGGCGCGGCGTCTCGCGATCGAGCGCGTAGATCCCTGCGAAGTACGGCTCCCATTGCAGGTACTGCACGATCAGGCGCGTCGGTGCGATGCGCTTGTTGGTGGCGAGAAAGCAGCGCGCGCCGCTTGCCGTCAGCGCTGCGAGCAACTCGGGGATGCCGGCGAAGACTTCGCTGGCCCGGTAGCCAGTGCTGTCGTAGTGCGCCTTGAAGTGCTCGGCGAGCGAATCGAGGAGCGCCTCGTCGCTGCTGCCGGTCAGCTCGCGCAAGGTCTCGGTGAGCGGGGGGCCGATGCGTACCGCCGCGAGGGCAATCCGCGGCGCTAGGCCTTTTTCCGCCAGCGCCTTGCCGAAAGCGTCGAGGATGGCGGCGCGTGAATCGATCAGCGTGCCGTCGAGGTCGAAAATGATGGCCTGGAACATGGTGCGATCCGATGTGGAGGGTGCCGTTAATGGTCGCGCGTTCAGCGCTTCAGGCGGGCAAAGGCGCTGGCCATCGCGCCGCCCGGTTCGGGCTGGTTTTGCTGGCGTTGGCGGGCCCGGGCGGTGACTGGCGCCGGTGCCGACGCCGAGCCTGCGCCACCTTTCGCGCTGCCGGGAAGGTCGTCTGCCAGGCGCATGCTCAGCGCGATGCGCTGACGCGGCAGGTCCACCTCGAGCACCTTGACCTTGACCACGTCGCCGGCCTTGACGACGCTGCGCGGATCCTTGACGAACCTGTTGGCGATCGCCGAGATATGCACCAGGCCGTCCTGATGGACGCCGACGTCGACGAAGGCGCCGAAGTTGGCGACGTTGGTGACCACGCCTTCGAGGATCATCCCCGGTTGCAGGTCCTTGACGCTCTCGACGCCTTCCCTGAAAGCGGCGGTCCTGAATTCCGGGCGCGGGTCGCGGCCGGGCTTTTCGAGTTCCCTGAGGATGTCGCGGACGGTCGGCAGGCCGAACCTGTCGTCGGTGTATTTCTCCGCGACCAGCGCCTGGAGCAGGCGGCTGTCGCCGATGCACTCGCGGATTCCCTTTTTGATGTCGGCGAGAATGCGCTCGACGAGCGGGTAGGCCTCCGGGTGTACCGCCGAACCGTCGAGCGGATTGTCGCTGTCGTTGATGCGCAGGAAGCCGGCGGCGAGCTCGAAGGTCTTGTCGCCGAGCCGCGGAACTTCGCGGAGCGCCTGGCGGTTGGCGAAGGCGCCGTGCCGGTCGCGATGGGCGACGATGTTCGCCGCCAGCGTCGCGCTCAATCCGGAGACGCGCGTCAGCAGCGGCACCGACGCCGTGTTGACGTCGACGCCGACGGCATTGACGCAGTCCTCGACGACGGCGTCGAGCGTCTTCGCCAGGCGGGTCTGGCTGACGTCGTGCTGGTACTGGCCGACGCCTATCGACTTGGGGTCGATCTTGACCAGTTCGGCGAGCGGGTCCTGCAGGCGGCGGGCGATCGAGACCGCGCCGCGCAGGCTGACGTCGACGTCCGGGAACTCGCGCGAGGCGTATTCGGACGCCGAATAGACCGAAGCGCCGGCCTCGGAAACGACGATCTTGCGCAGGCGCAGCTCGGGGTGGCGGCCGATCAGCTCGCCGGCGAGGCGGTCGGTTTCGCGCGAAGCCGTGCCGTTGCCGATACTGATCAGGTCGACCCGGTGTTTGCCGGCCAGCAGGGCCAGCTGGTGCAGCGCGCCGTCCCAGTCGCGGCGCGGTTCGTGCGGGTAGAGGGTGGCCGTTTCGAGCAGCTTGCCGGTGGCGTCGACGACGGCGACCTTGACGCCGGTGCGCAGGCCGGGGTCTAGGCCCATGGTGGCGTGCCTTCCGGCCGGTGCGGCGAGCAGCAGGTCGTGCAGGTTGGCGCCGAAAACGCGGATCGCCTCGGCTTCGGCGCGCTCGCGCAGGGCGTTCATCAGTTCCAGTTCGAGATGCAGCGAGACCTTGACGCGCCAGGTCCAGCGCACGCTGTCGGCGAGCCACCTGTCGGCCGGGCGGCCGCGGTCGACGATGGCGAAGCGCCCGGCGATGCGCGCTTCGCAGGGGTGGCTGGCGCTGGCCTTGTCCTGCTCTTCGCTGTCGAGGACCAGCGCCAGTTGCAGCATTCCCTCGTTGCGGCCGCGCAAGAGCGCCAGCGCGCGATGCGAGGGGATCGCCAGGATTGCTTCCGAGTAGGTGAAATAGTCGCGGAACTTGGCCGCTTCGTTCTCCTTGCCGGCGACGACACTGGCACGCAGCACGCCGTGCGCTTCGAGGTGGCTGCGCAGTTCGCCGAGCAGCGCGGCGTCTTCGGAGAAACGCTCCATCAGGATCTGGCGCGCGCCGTCGAGGACGCTCCTGACGTCGGCGAAGCCGGCCTCGGCGTTGATATAGCGCTCGGCTTCGCTTTCGGGGGACAGCGTCGGGTCGGCAAACAGGGCGTCGGCGAGCGCTTCGAGGCCGGCTTCGCGGGCGATCTGCGCCTTGCTGCGCCGCTTCGGCTTGTACGGCAGATAGAGGTCTTCGAGGCGTTGCTTGGTTTCGGCGGCGTTGATCTCGGCGCTCAGCGCCGGGCTCAGCTTGCCCTGTTCCTCGATCGACGCGAGGACCGCGCGGCGTCGCTCTTCGAGCTCGCGCAAATAGACCAGGCGCTCGTCGAGCAGGCGCAACTGGATGTCGTCGAGACCGCCGTTCACCTCCTTGCGGTAGCGGGCGATGAAGGGTACGGTCGCGCCTTCGTCAAGCAGCGCGGCGGTGGCCTGGACCTGCTGTGGGCGGCAGCCGATTTCTTCGGCGATCCTTGCAGCAATACGTTGTTCGGTGGTTGTTGGTGGCATCGGTGATCGGCTGGGCTTGGCTGTCGGGAAAGACGCGCACTATGCAGAATCGGCCGGCAGAACTCAAGGATGGCAAGGCGACGGTGGCCGCGGGATCTGCCGGAGGCGCCGATCGAATTGCCGCTGCCCGGCGAATGGGGTTAAATTGCTGCTCTTGGCTGCGCGCTGCAGCAGCCGCTCAGGGGGACCTCATGAAAATCGATCTCGAACGCTTCGGGCTGAAGGATGTACCCGTCGACCCGGACACCGTATTCACTTTTGCCGAGGGGCTGGCCGGTTTTGCCGACTGCACGCGCTTCAAGATTTTTCACGAGGAAGGCAAGGCGACGGTCTTCTGGCTGCAGTCGCTCGACGACCCTGATTTGAGTTTTCCGATCGTGCCGCCGCAGACGCTGGATCTGGAATACCAGATCGAACTCTCCGACGCCGACTGCGCCTTGCTCGGTCTCGATGGTGGCGATGACGCGACCGTGGCGCTGATCGTCTACCGCAACGAGGCCGAGGGCGGCAAGATCGCCGCCAATACGCGCTCGCCGATCATCCTCAACGTGAGTACCCGGCGGGGAATGCAGAAGGTTTTGCAGGACGTTCATCCGACGCTGCTCTACCGCGCGCGTTAATGGCTGCGCGCGCGAGGACCTGTGCCAGGCGGCGGGTAGCCCGCCGTTCCTCCTGGCTGGCCCTCGCGGCCGCCTTGCTGCTGCCGCTGGCCAGCGCTGGCGCGGCGGAAGTCATCCCGCCAGCCGGCACGGTCAAGCGCAGCGCGGGCGGCGTAACGATCGACCACGCTGGCCGGACACAGGCGCTGCAGGTCGGCAGCCCGGTCTTCGTCGGCGACCGCATTCGCACCGCCGGTGACGGTTCGGTCGGCGTCACCCTGGCCGACGATACCTTGCTCACCGCCGGGCCGAACAGCACGCTGCTGATCAACGAGTTCGAGTTCAATACCACCACCGAGGAGGGCAGCCTGCTGGCCACCCTGTTCAAGGGGACGCTGAGCGTGGTGAGCGGCCTGATCGCCAGGCAGGCACCGGAGAAGGTGCGTTTCAAGACACCGAACGTGGTGCTCGGCGTCAGGGGCACCGAGTTCATCATCGAAACGCGTGGAGAAGGCGAATGAGGAAAGCGGGACGCCTTTGCGGACTGGCCTTGTTGCTCAGCCTCTCCGGGTGTGCGCCGCTCTCCGATCGTGTCGTCCTGTTGCCGGGGCCGGATGGCCGCAGTGGCGCCGTGCTGGTCAGCACTGGCCAGGAAGAAAAAGTGCTCAGCGAGGCCTATGCCGACGCCCGGGTCGCTGGCGGCAGGGTGAGCATGCAGAAGACCAGCGCGGGAATGGTGCGCGATGATTACGGTGCGCTGCTCGCCATGCAGCCGGCACGGCCGCGCCTGTTCGTCGTCCATTTCGACGCCGGGACGAGCCGGCTGACGCCGGCATCGAGAGCCCTGTTGGCGGGCATTCGCAGCGAGCTGGCGACGCTGCCCGCGGGTGAGGCGGTGGTCATCGGACACACCGATCGGGTCGGCGCGGTCGACGCCAACGACCGGCTGTCGCTGCAACGCGCTGTCCTGGTGCGTGACCTGCTGGTCAGCGCCGGCATTGCGCCAGCGGCGGTTGTGGTGGTTGGGCGGGGCGAGCGTGCGCCGGCGGTGGTGACCGCCGACGAGGTCGCCGAAGCACGCAACCGCCGTGTTGAAATCAAGCTTCGCTAGGCGGCCTGGCGAATTCCGGCGTCGGCTGACGCCCTTCCTCCTGCGCTACCTGCCGGGTCTCCTGCTGCTCGGCGTACTGCTGGGGAACAGCCTGCACTATGTCGAGATTGCGCCCGTTTCCCGGCTGGAAGCGGTCCTCTACGACGCTCGTGTGCGCTTCTTCGCGCAGGCGCCCGTCGACGAAAGGATCGCCATTGTCGATATCGACGAGGCTTCGCTGGCCGAATTGGGGCGCTGGCCGTGGAACCGGGCGCGGCTGGCCGATCTGGTCGAGCGAATTTTCGCCGACTACGGCGCCTTGCTGCTGGGCATGGACGTGATCCTGGCCGAGCCGGACGAAAGTTCCGGGCTGGCTTCGCTGCAGGCGCTGGCGAGCGGCCCCCTGCGCGGCAATGGCGGCTTTGTCGCGGCGCTGGAGGGCTTGCGACCGACGCTCGATTACGACGCCCGTCTCGCCGACGTCATTCGTCGCCATGCAGTGATTCTCGGTTTTCATCTGTCCAGCGGCGCGGCTGCGGCCAGCAGTGGCGCGCTGCCGGCGCCGGTGCTCGCCGACCTTGCTCCGGCAGCTGTCGCGTCGCTCAGCCGGTGGACGGGCTACGGGGGCAACCTGCCGCTTCTCCAGCAGGCCGCCATGGGGGCCGGATTCCTCAACGCGCCGGTGGCTGGCGACGGCGTGACGCGGCGCGCCTGGCTGCTGGCGAACTACCAGGGGCAGGTCTATCCGGCGCTGTCGCTGGCCATGGCGCAGGCCTTGCTGGGCAACGCCACGCTAAAGCTGCAATTTGCCGACCAGCCACCGTGGCCGTCGGCGGGCGGCGAAGATCGGCCGGTGATCGAGGCGCTGACACTGCTCGGCGCTCGCCGCAGCCTGCGCATCGTGACCGACGGCCAGGCCGGCGTGCTGCTGCCCTTTCGCGGTGCCGAGGGGAGTTTTCCCTACTATTCGGCCGCCGACGTGCTCGCCGCCCGCCTGCCCGCCGATCGCGTGCGCGGTCGTGTCGTCCTGCTCGGGACGACCGCCCCGGGGCTCTTCGACCAGCGCGTCACCCCGCTCGGCGAGGCCTACCCGGGTGTCGAGGCGCACGCCAATCTGCTCTCGGCGCTGCTCGACGACCGCCTGCTGCAGTCACCCGCCTGGACGCCTGTCGTCGCTGCCGCTTTGCTGCTCATCGTCGGCGGCGGCCTGCTCTTCGCGCTGCCGCGGCTTTCGCCGCTCTGGGCCGGCGGCCTGACCATGGCCACGCTGCTGCTGGTTTTGCTCATCAACCTGGCCGCCTGGGCGTTCGCGCAACTGCTCCTGCCGATCGCCGCGCTTCTGTTGCTCGTCGCCGGCTTGTTCACGCTGCAGCTCTTCGTCGGCTATTTCCTCGAACAGCGCGGCAAACGACGCCTGGCGCAGCTCTTTGGCCAGTATGTTCCGCCGGAGCTGGTCGAGGAGATGAGCCGCGACCCGCAGCACTACAGCATGGCCGGGCGCAGCGCCGAGCTGAGCGTCCTGTTTGCCGACGTGCGCGGGTTCACCACCCTTGCCGAAACGCTGCCGCCGGGCGAACTGGCGCAGTTGATGAACGACTACCTGTCGGCGATGACCGACGTCATCCGTGCCCATCGCGGGACGCTCGACAAGTACATCGGCGATGCGGTCGTGGCCTTCTGGGGTGCGCCGGTCGCCGACGCTCAGCACGCGCAGCATGCCGTCGCCGCCGGCCTGGCCATGCAGGCAGCGCTGCCGCTCGTGAATCAGGAGTTTGCCGCGCGCGGCTGGCCTGCGTTGCGCATCGGCATCGGCATCAATAGCGGCAGCATGGTTGTCGGCGACATGGGGTCGCGCCATCGGCGCGCCTATACGGTGCTCGGCGACGCGGTCAATCTGGCCTCACGTCTGCAGGCACTGTCGGGTGATTACGGCGCCGGCGTGATCATCGGTGAGGCGACTCGTCGGGCTTTGGGCGACTGGCCGTGCCGCGAGCTGGACCGGGTGACGGTGCGCGGGCGCACGGCGCCCGTGGCCATCCACGAACCGCTCGCCGGGTGATCGAGTCTGCCGCCGTGGACCGGCCTGGCGGAGGTTTTTCGCCTGGCCGGCTAAAGAACGCGCAAGTTGTGTCGTAGGTACCGTAATAGCGAGACGATCGCCAATAACCAGGAGGAGCAAGATATGGGTGGAGTTGCGTGGAAGATTCGCGCCGTGATGCTGCTTCAGGTGGCGGCGGCAGCCCTGGCAACCTGGTTGGCGAACGCTGTTCTCGGTGGCGACGTGAACGCGTGGCTGGCGACTTTCGGAGTGCTCGCCGTGTTCACGGCGCTGCTCGGCGTGCTCCTCGAGAAGAGTCTGGTCGGCCGCCTGAACGCACTGCGTGCGGTGATCGCCGGGATGTATGGCGACGGCGACCTGACCCGACGCGCAGCGGTCGAGGGCCGGGATGAAATCGCCGGCGTCGCCGAGGACTTCAATCGCCTGATCGGCAGCTTTGCGACCATCGTCGGCAAGGTCCTGTTCAATTCGGTCGAAGTGGTCAGCGCTTCCAAGCAGCTGATGGGCGACGCCAATCGTGTGGCGTCGGGTTCCAACCAGCAACGTGACGCGGCCCTGGCGACCACCGGCGCGATGGGCGAGCTGACCGAGAACATGAGCCAGGTCAGTCGGAGCGCGAGCGAAACGGCCGAGATTTCGGAGACTTCGAGCCGCCTGTCGAGCGAAGGAATGAGGATCGTACACCGCGCTTCGGCCGAAATGGAGCAGATCGCCGCTTCGGTCACCGAGTCGGCGCGGGTCGTTTGCGCACTCGGTGAGCGTTCGAAGGCGATCAGCGGCATTGTTCAGACGATTCGCGAGATCGCCGACCAGACCAATCTGCTGGCGCTCAATGCGGCGATCGAGGCGGCTCGCGCGGGTGATCAGGGACGTGGATTCGCGGTCGTCGCCGACGAGGTGCGCAAGCTCGCCGAACGAACATCGAAAGCCACTGGCGAAATCAGCCAGATGATTGCGGCGATTCAGGGCGAGACGCAGAGTGCGATCGCGAGCATCGAAGCCGGTAGCGGGCAGGCGCGCAATGGCGCCGAGCTGGCGCAGCAGGCGGCGCAGTCGCTGGAGAGCATCAACAGCGGCGCCCGGGCAACGATGGAGAAGGTGGATTCGATTGCCGCCGCCGTGGCTCAGCAGAGTCGTACCGGGCAGAGCATCGCCGACCATGTACGGCGGATCAAGGACATGGCCGACGCCAACAACGCGGTCGCCGCCGAGACGCTGGTCGCCGTCGATCATGTCGAATGTCTGGCCGAGAATCTGCGCGAAATCAGCAACGTCTTCAGGCTCGGCCCGGCCGGCGACGAGGCCTTGGCCACGCACGCCAGAATGCCGGCCATCGTCAGGCAGGCGGCGCTCGGCGTTGCCCGGGTCTTCGACAGGGCGGTCGATGCGGGAAAGATCAAGATCGACGATCTTTTCGACGACCGCTACCAGCCGATTGCCAACACGCGGCCGCAGAAGTTCAAGACGCGCTTCGACGACTTTACCGATCAGAACCTGCCTGCCGTGCAGGAGGCCCTGCTCGAGCAGTGCAAGTCGGCGGTGTACGCGATCTGCATCGACCGCAACGCCTACGTGCCGACCCACAACCGGAAATTCTCGCAGCCATTGACCGGCAACGAAAAGATCGATTTCGTGAATAGCCGCAGCAAGCGCCTGTTCGACGATCCGGTGGGCAAGCGCTGCGGGGCGCACGAGCAAGCCTTCCTGCTGCAAACCTATCGTCGCGACACGGGTGAAGTAATGCACGACATCTCGGCGCCGATCTACGTCAAGGGCCGACATTGGGGCGGGTTCCGCATCGGCTACAAGACCGAGGTCTGAGTTGGCAGGCGGCTGCCGCTGGCCCCTGGCCGCGCATGACGAGGCGGCGGCGATTGATTTAAGATGTTTGTGGCCGGGCTTGTGTCCGTCGTCACGCGAGGGAAGAGAACCATGTCGGATCTGCTGAAGAACATCGATGCGCGCACCAAGCTGGCCGGGACCAACAAGCTGGAGATCCTGTTGTTCTCGCTCGGGACGGACGCGCGTACCGGGCGCCGGGAAACCTTCGGCATCAATGTCTTCAAGGTCCGCGAGGTGATGCGTACGCCGCCGATTACGGCGGCACCGGACATGCCGGCAGCGGTCGAGGGAATGGTCAGCCTGCGCGGGGCACTGGTGCCGGTGGTCGATCTGGCCCGCTACGCGCGGGTGGATACGCAGACGCCGCGCTCGATCATGATCGTCACCGAATATGCAGGCCATACGCAGGGATTTCTCGTCGAGGCGGTGGATACCATTCTTCGTCTCGACTGGGGTCAGATGCGCGTACCGCCGGCGATGCTGCTCGCCGAACTCGGTGGCCTGGTGACCGCGGTCACCGAGTTGTCCGACGGTCGCCTGGTGATGCTCATGGACGTCGAGAAGATTCTTTCCGAAACCACCCGCTACGACGACGAGAGCGTCTATCGCAATATCAAGCCGCTCGACAATCCGCAATTGACGGTCTTTTTTGCCGACGATTCAGCGGTGGCGCGCAGGCAGATCGAGCGCACGCTGCAGGCGATGGGTGTCAAGTACGTGGCCGCGATCAATGGTCGCGAAGCCTGGGACGAACTCGAGAAAGTGGCCAGGTCGGCGCAGACGGCCGGTCAGAAAGTGAGCGAGCTGATCAGTCTGGTGTTGACCGATATCGAGATGCCCGAGATGGACGGCTACATTCTGACCAAGAAGATCAAGTCCGACGCACGCTTCGCGGGCGTGCCGGTGATCATGCATTCTTCATTGTCGGGGATGTCCAACCAGCAACTCGGCAGGTCGGTCGGCGTCGATGAATACGTGCCCAAGTTCGAACCGCAGCGCCTCTCGGAGACGCTGGCGCGCAGGTTGCTGGGCGACCTCCCGGCGCTGCAGTTGACCGCGTAGTGGACCTCGTCAGGCGACCTCTGGAGCGATCATAGATGATGGATTTGGCAGAAAGAAAGGGCCACCTCGAGGGGGTGGACGCGAGGACGCTGGTCGCCGGTTCCAACAAGATGGAGATCCTCCTCTTCTCCCTGGGGACGCGCGAGACCTTCGGCATCAACGTCTTCAAGGTCCGCGAAGTCGGGCGAACCCCGCACATCACCCGGACCCCGAACATGCCACGCGGCGTCGAGGGGCTGATTTCCCTGCGTGGCAATGTCATTCCGGTGCTATCCCTGATTTCCTTCCTCGAACCCAGGGAGCAATCGCCGGAGCACGGCAGGACGATGATGGTCGCCGAGTATTCGAAGCGCACCCTTGGCTTCCTGGTGCACGAGGTCGATCGCATCATCCGCGTCGACTGGGAGAAAGTGAAGGCACCGGAAAGCGTCCTGTCGACCAACCAGGGATTGATCACGGCGATCACCGAACTCGACGATGGCAAGCTGGTGTCGATTCTCGACGTCGAGCAGATCCTCGCCAACGCCTTTGGCGAGGCGCTGATCGTCGATATCCGGCGCGCCAATGTCGGCGACGATGTGGGAATATTCTTCGCCGACGATTCGATTGTCGCCCGGCGCAAGATCGTCGAGGTCCTCGACCGGCTGGGCGTCAAGCACAAGCACGCCACCAACGGTGCCGAAGCGTGGAGCCGTTTGCAGGCCATTGCCGCGCACGCCAGCCAGATCGGCACCGCCGTGCGCGACGAGATTCGCCTGATCCTGGTCGATGCCGAAATGCCCGAGATGGACGGTTACGTGCTGACCAAGAACATCAAGGGCGATGAACGCTTCGCGGGCATCCCGGTCGTGATGCACTCGTCGCTGTCGTCGCAGGCCAATCATGCAATGGGCAAGGCGGTGGGCGTCGACGCCTACGTGGCCAAGTTCGACGCTGAAATCCTTGCCGACACCCTGCGCCCCTTGCTCGAACGTTAGAAGAAGAATCAGGAGTAGAGAATGGCTGACCCAAAAATGAGAATTCTGGTGGTGGACGATTTTTCGACGATGCGGCGAATCGTCAGAAATCTTCTCAAGGAACTGGGCTTCTCCAACGTCGACGAGGCCGAGGATGGCGCGATCGCACTGCAGAAGCTGCAAAGCGGTGGCGTCGAGTTTGTCGTGACCGACTGGAACATGCCGAACATGGACGGCCTGCAACTGCTGCAGGCGATTCGCAGCTCACCGACGCTGAAGCACTTGCCGGTGATGATGATCACCGCCGAAGCGAAGAAGGAAAACATCATCGCGGCGGCACAAGCGGGGGCCAGCGGCTACATCGTCAAGCCCTTCACCGCCGCAACACTGGCCGAGAAGTTGCAGAAGATTTTTGACAAGATGGGTGGCTGAGATGACCGACTCCAATGGTTCGGGGGACTCGAGAGAACTCGAAGCGCTGTTCGACAGCATCGCTTCGGGAGCCGTCCCGACTGACGCAGCGGCTGCCAAAGGGTCGCTGCTGCAGCAACTGCGCGAGGTCGAAGGCGAGGAAGACGATAGCGACGACTTGCAGGCCTTGTTCGACGCGGTCGTCGCTGCGCAAGCTCCGGCGGCCGGCGAGCCGACGGCGGACGACGACCAGGCGAGCGGCGGTAACGACAAGGTCTTTCGCCGCGTTGGCCAGATGGCCAGGCAGCTGCACGATACGCTCGGCGAACTCGGCTATCACGAACTCCTCGGTAGCGCCGCCGCCGCCATCCCCGACACCAGGGAGCGTCTCAACTACGTCGCCACGCTTACCGAAAAGGCGGCCTGTCGGGTATTGAACGCGACCGATATCGCCAATCCTCTGCAGGAGCAACTCGAGGCGAGTTCGGCAGCCCTGGCCGCGAAGTGGGACGCGCTGTATGCCAACCAGATGAGTGTCGATGCGTTCAAGCAGCTGGCCGAAGAAACGCGTGCCTTCCTGAAGCAGGGTTTGCCGCAGAAAACCGAAGCGACCAGGGCGCAGTTGCTGGAAATCATGATGGCGCAGGACTTCCAGGATCTGACCGGACAGGTGATCAAGAAGACCATTGCCGTGGCGCAGGAGCTGGAAGCGCAACTGGTGGGCGTGTTGATCGAAGCCATGCCTGGCGAGCGACGCACCGAATCGGTGATGAGTATGCTCAACGGACCGGTGATCAACGCCGAAGGGCGAAGTGACGTGGTGGCCACGCAGCAACAGGTCGACGATCTGCTCGGCAGCCTGGGCTTCTAGGAGACACGAGATGAGTGATTTTGCCGGGATGGAAGATCTGTTGCAGGACTTCCTGCAGGAAGCCGGTGACCTGCTGTCGGATGTGGACAACAAGCTCGTCGATCTTGAAAGGACTCCCGGCGACAGCCGTTTGCTGAACGACATATTCCGCGGCTTTCACACCATCAAGGGCGGCGCCGGTTTTCTCAACGCCGGCGAGCTGGTAAAGCTATGCCACTTGACCGAGAACCTTTTCGACAAGTTGAGAAACGGCGAGCAGACGCTGACCCCTGAGCTGCTGGATACGATCATGGCCGCGACACAGGGGGTTCGCAACATGTTTGGCGAGATCGCCCAGGGAAGGCAACCCGACCCGGTGCCGGCGGCAGTCAGCGGCAGTCTGCGCGCCGCACTGGCAGGGAAGGTCGCCGCGCCGGTTGCGCCTGCGGCGCCCGTTCCCGCCCGGGAAGCGCCGGCGGGCCCCGACTGGCAGCTGCTCTACGAGGTTTTGGTCGGCCCGCAGGATCTGCCCCTTGCCGTGACGCCGCCTGGCGCGTCGCTTGCCACGCCGCCGCCAGCCGCCGCCGCGGCGCCAGTGCGGTCGGTACCGTCGGTGCCGCCGCCAGCGAACGCCGTGGACGCCGCCAGGCTGCAGCCACACTTTCCGCCGCAAGGCCGCCGCGCGGCAGACAGGCCAGGCGCGATCGCCAGTGCTGCCCCGGCCGGCCGGCGGGCCGACGAAAGGGCCGCCGTTCGCGAGACCACCATTCGTGTCGATACCGCGCGCCTCGACCAGGTACTCAACCTGTCGGGAGAAATCGGCCTGACCAAGAACCGGCTGACCAGCCTGCGCGCCGACATCATCGCCGGCAGAACCGATGCCGATACGCTGCAGGCGCTCGACCAGGCGGTCAGTCAGCTCGATCTGCTGGTCTCCGATTTGCAGAACTCGGTGATGAAGACGCGCATGCAGCCGATTGGCCGCCTGTTCCAGAAATACCCGCGCATTGCCCGTGACCTGGCACGGCAGCTGGGCAAGGATGTCGAGCTGGAACTGGTCGGTGAAGAGACCGAAGTCGACAAGACGATGATCGAGGACCTGGCCGATCCGCTGGTCCACCTGATTCGCAACGCCGTCGATCACGGCGTCGAGACGGCCGAGCAGCGGCAGGCCGCCGGCAAGCCGGTGAAGAGCGTCGTTCGCCTCGAAGCGCGCCAGGAGGGCGATCACATCGTGCTGATCATTGCCGACGACGGACGCGGCATGAGCCCGGAGAAAATCCGCGCCAAGGCGATCGAAAAGAACATCATCGGCGAAGAAGAAGCCAATACGCTGGACGATCGGCAGAGCCTGAACCTGATCTTTCTGCCCGGCTTTTCGACCATGGCGCAGGCTTCGGCGGTATCGGGCCGGGGCGTCGGAATGGACGTGGTCAAGACCAACATCCAGAAACTCAACGGCTCGATCGAGATTCGCTCCGAGCTTGGCAAGGGGTCGGTGTTCAGCATCTCGCTGCCCCTGACCCTGGCCATTCTGCCGGTGCTCCTGGTCCTGCTCGGTGATCAACCGTTCGCCCTGCCGCTATCCATGGTCAGGGAGATTCTCCCCATCGACCACGAGAGAATGCAGGAAGTGGGCGGCAAGGAAACGCTTGTCGTCCGCGGCGAGATCCTGCCGGTGATCGCGCTGTCACGCCTGCTCGGCTGGCCGCAGCTTGCGCGCCCGGAGTACGGGGTGCTGATGCAGACGGCAGAGCGCAGCTTCATTCTGGCGGTCGACAATTTTGCCGGCCGTGACGATGCGGTGATCAAGGCGCTCGACGATTTCCGTCCGCGCGGAGTGGCCGGCGTGACGACACTGTCGAACGGGCAGATCGTGTTGATCCTGGACATGAAGGAGCTACTCAGCGATCTGTCGGCCCATAACGACCGCGATGCGCGTGGCGCACCGACCAGGGCGCTCGAATTTCTCGCATAAAAAGCTGTACCAGCAGGCATTTTTTCGGGGGGCTACGGCCCCCCAGTTTTTTTTGCGCGTCCGCAACAATTGTTGCAGGCGCGCTACTATCCGAGAATCGGTCTAAATAAAACCTCATACCTCTTTATTTATTAATGTTTTTTCCTATAATAGCCACGAGTACACTGGGAACTCGATATGGCAGAGGAAAGCGACCTCGAAAAAACCGAAGCGGCATCGGCACGGCGCCTTGAGCAGGCGCGTGAGGAGGGGCAGGTTCCGCGCTCGCGCGAGATCGGCACCTTCCTCGTCCTGATGGTCGGCGCGGCGGGCTTCTGGCTGATGGGGCCGTGGATGGTCGAGCGTGTTGCCGGTTTTTTCCGCCGCGGTCTGGTGCTCGACCACGGTCTGGCCACCGAGCCGACGCTGATGCTGGTTCGCCTGGCGGATATCTCGCTCGACGCCTTGTTGTCCTTCGCGCCGATGTTCGCGGCGCTGATCGTCGCCGCGCTGCTGTCGCCGTTTTTTCTCGGCAGCTGGAACTTCTCGCCGAAGGCGCTGCAACCCGACCTCAGCCGCCTCAATCTGCTCAAGGGCCTGGGCCGCGTGCTGTCATGGAACGGCCTGGTCGAGCTGGTCAAGGCGGTGGTCAAGTCGTCGCTGGTCGGCGGCGTTGCCGTGCTCGTCCTGTGGAGCGAGAGTGGCCAGCTGCTGGCCATGTTCGCGCAATCGATCGAGGTCTCCCTGGCCAGCGCCGGACACCTGCTCAGCTTCAGTTTTCTGGCCATCGTTTCGGCCATGCTGTTGATCGTCGCCGTCGACGTTCCCTTCCAGATCTGGCAGTACCACGACAAGCTCAAGATGACTCGTCAGGAGGTCAAGAAGGAAGGCAAGGAACTGGAAGGCAACCCTGAAGTCAAGAGCCGAATTCGCCAGCTGCAGCGCGAGGCCGCCCGCAAGCGAATGATGTCGGCTGTGCCTGCCGCCGACGTGATCGTCACCAACCCGAGTCACTTCGCGGTGGCGCTGGCCTACAAGGCCGGCATGCGGGCGCCGAAACTGCTGGCCAAGGGAATGGGCGAGGTGGCGCTCAAAATCCGCGCGATAGGCGTCGAGAACGCGGTGCCGATGGTCGAGGCTGCGCCCCTGGCGCGGGCGCTTTATCGTCACGCCGAACTCGACGAGGAGATTCCCGCCGCCCTTTATGCGGCCGTCGCCGAGGTGCTGGCCTACGTCTATCAGCTAAGCAGCTGGCGCGCGGAGGGTGGCGTCTACCCGCTGCCGCCGCAGGAAATCGTCGTCCCGGCCGAACTCGTCCCGGAGGCCCTGCATGGCTAACGCCGGGGTCATCGCGGTGCAGGATCTCTTTGCCCGTTTCGCGCAACGGCAGCTGGCGGGTCCGCTGCTGATCCTGGCGATTCTGGCGATGATGGTCTTGCCACTGCCGCCTTTTGCGCTGGATCTCTTTTTCACCTTCAATATCGCCATTTCGGTGATCGTCATGCTCGTTGCCATGAGCGTGATGAAACCGCTGGACTTCTCCGTCTTCCCGACCGTGCTGCTGGTCACCACCCTCCTGCGTCTGTCACTCAACGTCGCCTCGACACGCGTCGTGCTGCTCGAAGGGCATACCGGGCCAGGGGCCGCCGGACAGGTCATCGAAGCCTTCGGGCATTTCCTGGTCGGCGGCAACTACGCCGTCGGCCTGGTGGTGTTCACGATTCTGGTGATCATCAACTTCGTGGTCATCACCAAGGGCGCCGGTCGCGTCGCCGAAGTGGCGGCACGCTTCACGCTGGACGCCATGCCCGGCAAGCAGATGGCCATCGATGCCGACCTCAATGCCGGACTGATCGGCGAGGACGAGGCGCGCAAGCGACGCGCAACGATCGCCGAAGAAGCGGACTTCTTCGGGTCCATGGACGGTGCCTCGAAGTTCGTTCGCGGCGACGCCGTGGCCGGCATCCTGATCATGTTGATCAACGTCGTCGGCGGGCTCTTCGTCGGCGTCCTGCAGCACGACATGGACATCGCGGCGGCGGCCAAGACCTATACCTTGCTGACCATCGGCGACGGTCTGGTGGCGCAGATCCCGGCGCTGATCATCTCCATTGCCGCGGGCATGGTGGTGACCCGCGTCGGTGACGGCCAGGACGTTTCGCAGCAGTTCATCGCGCAGCTGTTCACGAATCCCAGGCTGATTTTCCTGACCGCCGGAATCATCGGTTTGCTGGGCCTGATCCCGGGTATGCCGAACTTCGTTTTTCTGCTGCTGGCCGTCATTCTGGCAGCCATCGGCTGGCGCCTGGAGAGGGGCGAGCGTGCCGTCGCACCACTGCCGGTCGCTGCTGCACCGCTACCCGCAAGGGAAGCTCAGGAGGCGAGTTGGGCCGATGTCACGGCGCTCGACATTCTTGGCCTGGAGGTCGGCTATCGCCTGATTCCGCTGGTCGACAAGTCACAGGACGGCGAATTGCTGCGTCGTATCCGTGGCATTCGCAAGAAATTCGCTCAGGAAGTGGGCTTCCTCGTTTCCCCGGTGCACATACGCGACAACCTGGAACTGAAACCGAATGCCTACAAGATCCTGCTCAAGGGCGTCGAGATTGGCGCTGGAGAAGCGTTTCCCGGGAATCTTCTGGCCATCAATCCCGGTCGCGTCGCTGGCCAGGTGCCGGGAACGGCGACCAAGGATCCCGCCTACGGCCTGCCGGCGGTGTGGATCGAGCCTGCCTTGCGGGAGCAGGCGCAGGCCTACGGATACACCGTCGTCGATGCCAGCACGGTCACCGCGACGCATCTCAATCAGCTGATTCTGTCGCACGCCGCCGAGCTTCTCGGGCGCCAGGAAACGCAGGCGCTGCTCGATCACCTGGCCAAGGAAATGCCCAAGCTGGTCGAGGACGTGGTGCCCAAGCTGCTGACCATCGGTGTCTTCCAGAAGGTCTTGCGCAACCTGCTCGAAGAGGGCGTGTCTCTGCGCGACATGCGCACGATCATCGAAACCCTGGCCGAAGTCGCGCCACGCTCGCAGGACGCCGAGGTGCTCACCGCGCAGGTGCGTATCGCCCTGGGTCGTTCGATTGCCCAGGAGCTGTTCCCGGGCGGCGCTGAAATGCAGGTCATGTCGCTCGATCCCCAGCTCGAGCGGATTCTTCTCCAGGCGGTTGCCGGTGGCGGCGACGGCGCCAGTATCGAACCGGGTCTGGCCGATACGCTGCTGCGCGAGGCGGTCGCTGCGGCGCAGCGGCAGGAAGAGGTGGGATTGCCGACCGTTCTGCTGGTCCCGGGAAATCTTCGTACGCTCCTGTCCCGCTTTCTCCGGCGGAGCATCCCGCAGCTGAAGGTGCTGGCGCACGGCGAAGTGCCTGAAAACAGAATCATCAGAGTCACCTCGATTATTGGAGGCAGGGTATGAACGTCAGGAAATTCATCGCCGCGACCGCGCGTGACGCTTTGCGCAAGGTCAAGGAGACCCTCGGGCCGGACGCGATCATTCTCTCCAATCGTGGAATTCCCGGAGGCGTCGAGATCATGGCGGTTGCCGCCCGTGACATGGAGATGATCGTTCCGACGGCAGAGCGCGAGCCAGCGCCACGGCGCCGGGACGCTGCCCCGGGTCCGTCGTCCGAAGCGGCTGTTGGGCGCCCGGCGCCCGCCGCACCGATGCCGGCAGCGCCCGCCCGGCGAGCGCCGGAGAGGGCGGTGGAGAGGGCGCGCGCCGGCCAGCCGCCGCTGCGTCCGTCGCCGCCATTGACGGTGCGCGCCAAGCCGCAGCTCGATCTGCCGCGACCGGCGCCGCAGAATACACCGCCGACGGCGGCCGAAGTCGTTCCGGCGGCGGTCATGGACGAGATTCGCTCGTTGCGGAAAATCGTCGAGCAGCACCTGGCCGGTCTGGCCTGGGGCGAGTCGGCGCGCGCCGAGCCGGTGAAGACCGAAGTCCTCCGCCAGCTGCTCGACGCCGGCTTTTCGCCGCAGTTCGCCCGCGACCTGCTTGTCGATCTGCCGCGCGACCTCGACGCCGGGCAGGCGCTGGGGTGGGTAAAGGGGGGAGCCGATCGTGGCCTGTTGACCACCGACAGTGAGAGCGACATCGTCGACCGTGGCGGCATCTATGCGCTGGTCGGGCCGACCGGTGTCGGCAAGACGACCACGACCGCCAAACTCGCCGCCCGTTGCGTCCTCCGTCATGGCGCCAGGAAGCTGGCGCTGGTGACCACCGACGGCTATCGGATCGGCGCGCACGAACAGCTGCGCATCTATGGGCGGATTCTCGGCGTGTCGGTTCATCTCGCCAGGGACGCCGCTGACCTGCGCGCGACGCTGCAGGATCTGCAGCACACGCACATGGTGCTCATCGATACCATGGGCATGAGCCAGCGCGATCGCCTGGTCAGCGAGCAGGTGGCGATGTTCGGTGACAACGACGTCAAGTCGCTGTTGCTGCTCTCGGCGACCAGCCGTGGGGATACGCTCGATGACGTGATCAGGGCGTACAACGGCCTGCAGAATCTCGCCGGTTGCATCCTCACGAAGGTCGACGAAGCGGCGAGTCTGGCGTCGTCGCTCGATGTCATCATCCGTCATCGCCTGCGCCTGTACTACGTCTCGAACGGGCAGCGAGTGCCGGAAGACCTGCACCTGCCCAATCGCCCTTATCTGGTGCACCGTGCGTTCCGGGACCTGCCGGAGACCTCGCCACACCGTCTGGCCGGCCTCGAGCCCGGGCTGATGATGGCCAGTGCGGCGGCCAACGCGGCCAATGCAGCCAGCATCGTCTCTGCCGGAGGAACGCAGCGTGGTTAATCTTCGCGGCGACCAGGCGGCCGGGCTGCGGCGCCTCTTCAGCCGCCCGCGGCTGCGCATCGTCACCTTTGCCGCGGGTGGCGTCGGCGTTGGCAAGAGCATTGCGGTGGCCAATCTGGCGGCTTGCCTGGCGCGCCAGGGCAAGGAAGTCCTGGTCGTCGATGAGAATACGGACGACAGCGTTGCAGCTTACTACGGCGTCCCGGTGCGGCACGATCTGCAGCAGGTCGTGCATCGGGAAAAGTCGCTCGCCGAGGTAATCCTTTCGGTGGCGCCAGGAGTGCGCGTTCTGCCCGCCGCCAAGGTGGTCAAACGGCTCGCCAGCCTGAGCGCTGCCGAACAGCGCATCCTGGTCGACAGCCTTGGCCACATCGGCCGGCCTGCCGACGTCGTTCTCGTCGATGCCTCGCTTGACCATCCGCTCGGTTTCTCGCCACTTGGCCTTGCGGCGCACGATACGGTGATCGTCGTCTCGCCGAATGGCGCTGCGATCACCGACGCCTATGCGCTGATCAAGAAAGTCAGCCTGGGTTACTCGCGCAAGAACTTTCGCATCCTGGTGAGCAAGGCGCGGGCAGCGAGCGACGCGCAGGCGGTGTACGACAACATCGCCGAGGTCGCCCACAGCCGCCAGCTTGCCCGCCTCGACTATGCCGGTCACGTACCGCTCGACGAGTCTCTGCGGCAGGCTTCGAGGCTTTGCCAGCCGGTCGCCGGGCTGTTTCCGGATGCCCCCTCGGCGCGGGCCTATCAAAGCCTGGCCAGTGCTCTGCTCAACTGGCCGAACGGCGACGTCGATGTCCGCGGCCTCGAACATTTCGTGCAACAACTGCTACACTTGAGCCAACGTCTAGACCCCACAGCTATCTACGCCTGATAGCGCCCTCCCGGAATGCATGTATAACGCTGCTGGTCAGATCAACAAGGAGCAGCTGGTCCAGCGCTTCGCGCCAATGGTCAAGCGCATCGCTTGCCATCTGGTCGCGCGCCTGCCGGCCAGCGTTCTGCTCGACGACCTGGTGCAGAACGGCATGCTCGGTCTGCTCGACGCGATTGGCCGTTTCGAGGCCGGCGTGGGAGCGCAGTTCGAAGCCTATGCGGCGCAGCGGGTACGTGGCGCGATGCTCGACAGCCTGCGCGAGAACGACTGGTTGCCGCGCAGCCTGCGCCGCAGCTGTCGTCTCATCGAGGCGGCCATCACGCAGCTGGAACAGGAGACGGGACGTGCGCCAAGCGAAAAGGAGCTTGCCGACTCGCTGGGAATGACGCTGGCCGATTATCAGACGATGTTGCAGGACGCTCGCGGACACCAGCTGGTCTATCTCGAAGACCTCGTCAGCGAGGATGGCGAGGACTTTCTGGAGCGACATCGGGTTGAAGAGAGCAGCGATCCGGCGCAGCTTTTCGAGGAGGAAGGTGTCCGTCAGGCCCTGGTGCAAGCCATTGCCGACCTGCCCGAGCGTGAAAAGCTGATGATGGCTCTCTACTACGAACAGGATCTCAATCTGCGCGAAATCGGGGAAGTGATGGGGGTCAGCGAATCACGCGTCTGCCAGCTGCACAGCCAGGCGGTGATGAGGCTGCGCACTCGCCTGGCGGGAGCTGCAGCCACGAAGCGGAAGAGAGCCAGAAAGAATGGATAGGACCAGCGTACTCGGCTTGCTGATCGGCGTGCTGGCGATCGTCGGTGGGCAGATTCTCGAGGGGGGTCACGTGGGTTCCCTGTCGCAGCCGACGGCGCTGCTGATCGTCGTTGGCGGTACGCTGGGCGCGGTCATGCTGCAGAGTCCGTACGCGACATTCATGCGCGGCATACGCATGGCGAAATGGGTCTTTCGGCCGCCCGTTTCGGATCCGCAGAAATTGATCGAGCAGATTTCGAGCTGGAGCCAGATCTCCCGGCGCGAAGGTCTGCTGGCCCTCGATGCGGTGGTCAACGAACTGCCGGACGAGTTTACGCGCAAGGGACTGCAGCTGCTCGTCGATGGCGCCGAGCCGGAGCGCCTGCGCGAGGTCATGGAAGTGGAGATCAGCACCTTCGAACAGGAAATGAAGCTCTCGGCAAGAATCTGGGAGGCGGCGGGAGGCTATTCGCCGACCATCGGCATCCTCGGCGCGGTGATGGGCTTGATTCACGTGATGGAGAATCTCTCCGACCCGTCGAAGCTGGGCGCCGGCATCGCCGTCGCCTTCGTGGCGACGATCTATGGCGTTGGCCTGGCCAATCTGGTCTATCTGCCGATGGCCAACAAGTTGAAGGCGCACATCAATCGCCTGCTCACCCAGCGCGAAATGATCGTCGACGGCCTCGTCTGCATCGCCAATGGCGACAATCCCCGCATCATCGAAAGCCGCCTGCGCGGCTACATCTTCTGATCGATGGCCCGTCGAAAGCACGTCGAAGAGCACGAGAACCACGAGCGCTGGCTCGTTTCGTACGCCGATTTCATTACCCTTCTCTTTGCTTTCTTCGTCGTGATGTACGCACTCTCGTCGGTGAACGAGGGCAAGTACCGAATCCTCAGCGATTCGATGGTCAGCGCCTTTCGCAATGTGCCGGTCAACAGCGTCGGCCAGCTGGCGGCGATCCTGCCGACACCGGCGCCGGTGAGCAAGCCCAATCTGGCCAGCAAGACGCAGGAGGCGGTCCGCCAGAAGCAGCGCGAGAGCATGCGCAGTATTGCCAAGGACATCCTCGAGGTGATGGCGCCACTGGTCGAACAGGGGAAGGTGCGGGTCCTTGAAACGAGTCGCGGAGTGACCATAGAAATCAACGACAGCATCCTGTTCTCGCCAGGCCAGGCCCTGATTCAGCCGCCTTTGGCCCGAGCCATGGAGGCCGTGGCCGCGGTGCTGGTCGGAACCGATTTCCCGATTACCATCGAGGGACACACCGACGATGTGCCGATCAGCAACGCGCAGTTCCCTTCGAACTGGGAGCTTTCGGCAGTGCGCGCGACCACCGTTCTACGTTTGTTCGCGGCCGCCGGAATTGCGCCGCCACGCCTGACGGCGATTGGCTACGCCGATACGCGTCCGGTCGAGCCGAATGCACTGGCGGACGGGCGGGCACGCAATCGTCGGGTATCGATTCTGATCGACTCGGCGATTCCCGAAAAAGGTACCGAGGTCAATCTACAGGGGCAGGGCGAGGCCGGCGAGGCCGCCGCCGATCCGGCGCCAGCGGCAGCAGCAAGCGCGCGGGTGCCGCCGCTGCCTGCGCGCTAGGCAGGTTCGCGGCTTTCAGGCACTGTCGCTGATGCGCCGGGTGCTGGGCGGCGCGCTTTGTCCGTCCGGACCATACAGATTGCCGGCCGCGGCGTTGCTTCCGAGGAGCGCTTCGAGTGCCTGCGCATTGCTCTGCAGGCGTTCCTGGATCAGTTCGCCGTTCACCCGATTCAGTTCGCGTGCCTGCGTGGCGACGGCGAGCAACGACGACCAGGCGTCACGGGTACCTGTTTCCTCGGGGTGCGCGGCAAACCAGGCAGCAATGCCGGCGCCATCGCTGGCTACGCCGCTGGCGGCAAGCAGACGACTGCGTCTCGCGGCGAGCGTTGCCAGTTCGGCAGCGACCTTGTTCTTCTGGCGCACCAGATCGAGCAGGTCGTCCACTTCACCCTTGACCAGCATCTGCTGCTCGCGCTCGAGGAAGGCGAGAAAGCATTGCGCTGCGGCGATCTCGCTGTCTACGGTCTGTGCAAGCTCGGCTGGCACGGGGCTTTCAGCCATTGGCCTGGCGCTGGTCAGCCTTGCCGTTGCGAACTGATCAGTTCGCTGGCCGACTCGATCAGGCGGTCGGCAACGGCTTCGGCGTTGATCGTGAACCGGCCCTCGGCGATGGCCTGCTTGATTTCGGCAACACGCGTGGCATCGAAGGCCGGGGCGTCCCCGGACGAATGCAGATGCGTCGCCAATTCACTGAGATGGACTTCGGCTGCCGCGCTGCTGGTCGCTTTGCTGACGCTGCCGCGATTACGGGTGTCATTGCTGACCGTGGTGCTGGCCGTCGTGCTGGTGCTGTCGATCTTCACGGTGTTGCCCCTTGAGCGGTTGTTCTCAATTCATCTATCGGCGCAGAACGACAAAACTTTAACATTATTTTCAGCAACATCCTGCAGATAGCTCAATAGGTCACTTCAACGACGCCGCCGGGACGGGCAACACCGCTGACCACCTGCCCGGAGGCGGTGCGCACCTGGGCGATCTGGCCGTCGCTGGCGTTGTTGAGGGCCTTTCCCTCGTTGCTCACGGAGAAGCCGGCGCCGGTCGACTGCAACTTGACGCTTTGTCCCTGCTGCACCGCCCAGGGGGCGGTGAGCAGGTCGTTGCGCAGGGGCTGGCCAGCCGCGACGCCGTTCTTGACCGTTTTTCCGATCGCCTGTGCCAGGTCGGTGACGACGCTGGCCGGCAGCGAGCCGAGGTCGCCGCTCTGCGCGAAAACGTCCCCGGCGCTGATCACCTGGCCGCGATTGAGCTGCCGCGCGGTGACCAGGTAGCTTCCGGCGATGCTGATCTGCACCGGCACGTAGATCGTCCATACCTCGGGGGCCAGGCAGCGTACGCCGACAGTGGTCCTTCCCCAGAGTCGACTGCCTTGCGGCAGGAAGGGCTCGTAAGCACTGCACGACGCCTCCTGCGCGTGCTGGTCGAGACGACCGACGCTGTAGGTCACCTTTCCCGGCAGGCCCTGCGTCTGGACGCGCAGGTAGTTGTCCACAGCCGCGCCCAGTGAGGTCTGCGCGGCGACGCCGCTGCTTGCCGCAGCGACAACAACGAGCAGCAGTTTCGCCAGGCTGGCGGAATGCTTGACGCGGTCAGAGTTAGGCATGCCGCCATTCTGCCTGATTCCGGGCGGCTCGCGAAGCGGGCCGGCTGCGCGTGCCTGCCGGTGCGGGCGGCAAAATTTGCCGACGATCCGGCAAATGCCGCTTGGCCGCTGCGCCGGCGCGAAGGCGATCCTGCCGTCCGCTGGTCGCGAGGCAATTGGCACGGCTATTGCTTGTCGACTGTTCGTGAGAACAGCGAAGGGAGTGACACGGTGATGGTCAGCAAGATCCAGGGGGCGCTCTCGTTCCAGCTGCAGGCATTGACCCTGCGCAGCGAACGGCAGCAGGTGCTCGCCGGCAATATCGCCAACGCCGATACGCCGCACTATCTGGCGCGGGACTTCGATTTCGCGACCACCCTGCAGCAGGCGGTCAGCGGCCGTGGTCAGGCCAGCCTGCCCCTGGCGACCACTTCGCCGCGCCATGCGCAGGGCAGAGAAGCCGCCGATCCCTTGCGCCTGCTCTATCGCCAGCCGACGCAGGCCAGTGCCGACGGCAATACCGTCGACATGGACGTCGAGCGCGCGCAGTTTGCCGAGAATGCGTTTTTCTACGAGGCGGGCCTGACTTTTCTTTCCGGTCGCATCAATACCCTGCGCTCGGCGATCCAGGGACAATAGGAATGAGCATTTTCAATACCTTCAAGGTGGCCGGTAGCGCGCTGACCGCACAGGCGATGCGCCTCAACGTGGTCGCCAGCAATCTGGCCAACGCCGACAGCGTGGTCGGGTCCGACGGCAAGCCCTATCGCGCCAAGCAGGTGGTGTTCGCGGCGACGCCGATGGGCAGTGCGGCGGCACAGGGCGTACGGGTCACGCAGGTGGTCGAGGACAGCACTCCCGGCCGCCTGCTCTATGACCCGCGCAATCCCGCCGCCGACGAGCGCGGCTACGTGACCATGCCCAACGTCAGCGTCGTTGACGAGATGACCAACATGATTTCCGCCTCGCGTTCCTATCAGACCAACGTCGAGGTCATGAACACCGCCAAACAACTGCTGCTCAAGACGCTGGCGCTTGGCCAGTAGTCGCGACGCGGCTCCGGAGAGAAAAGAAATGGCCACCGTGCAATCGAGCACTTCTAGCAGTGACATCCTGGCTTCGCTCAACACCCAGGCCAGGACCGGCAGCAGCGGACTCGTGTCGACGAGCGAGGACGTCCAGAATCGTTTTCTCAAGCTGCTGGTGACGCAGTTGAAGAACCAGGACCCGCTCAACCCGCTCGACAACGCGGCGGTAACCACCCAGATTTCGCAGATCAACACGGTGACCGGCATCGAAAGGCTGAACGCGACCCTCGAGACCCTGCTCGGTACCTACAACGACGGGCAGGCCGTGCAGGCCGCCGCGCTGATCGGCAAGAGCGTTCTGGTCGGGGGGTCCGGGCTGGCGCTGGTCGACGGTCAGGCGCGCGGCGGGGTCAATCTCGCCGGGCCGGCCGACGACGTGACGCTGACGATTCTTGGCGCCGGCGACAACGTCATCCAGAGCGAGCGCCTCGGCGCCCGCGACGCCGGCAGCTTCGCCTTCGTCTGGGACGGCATGACGGCGCAGGGTACGCAGGCGCCAGCCGGCCGTTACCGCTTCGCGGTGAACGCCGTGCGCGGCAATGAAACGGTGGCCGCCGAGGCTCTACAGATTGGCACGGTAAATGCTTTGGTTAGAGGGCAGGGTGGTTATCAGCTCGACCTGGGTGCGCTGGGGCGGGTCGCTTTCGACAAGGTTCAGCAAATTCTCTAGGTGTAGGGGGCAGGAATGAGTTTTCAACAAGGTTTGAGCGGTCTGAACGCGGCGTCGTCGTCGCTCGACGTGATCGGCAACAACATCGCCAACGCCAGCACCGTGGGCTTCAAGAGCGGCGGCACGAACTTTGCGGACGTGTACGCCGCTTCCCTCGGCTTTGGCACCGGCGCCAAGATCGGTATCGGCGTCGGCGTCGGGGCGGTTCAGCAGCAGTTTACCCAGGGCAATCTGACGACCACCAACAATCCACTCGACCTCGCGCTCAACGGCGGCGGTTTCTTCCGCATGAGCCAGGAAGGGGCGATCAGCTATACCCGTAATGGCCAGTTTCACATCGACAATGAAGGCTATATGATCAACGATCTGCGCCTTCGCCTGACCGGTTATCCGGTCGCCGCCAGCGGTGCGATCACGCCTTCCAACCCCGTCGAGCTGCAGATTTCAGCGGGCCAGATCGCCCCGCGGGCGACCAGCGACCCGCTCGCCGGCGAGCTGCGCGCGGTGCTCAATCTCGACTCCCGCGACTCGGTTCCGGCGGTCACGCCGTTCGATTTCACCGACCCCGAAACCTACAATTTCTCGACCCCGCTGACCGTTTTCGACACCCTCGGCGTGGTGCACAACCTGACCACCTTCTACGTGCTCAATACGCCGGCGGCAGCGGGGGATCCGGGGCAGTGGACCGTGCACGCCACGCTCGACGGCGCGGACCCGCAAGTCGTCCCGGGCGGAAACCTGATCTTCAGTACTTCCGGTGCCCTCGAGCCGGCGTCGGCGGTGCATACGCTGCCGTCGTGGGCGCTGACCACCGGTGCCGTATCGCCGTGGTCACCGGGGGATATGGATTTCACCGGCACCACCCAGTACGGCAACGGCTCGAACGTCGACCGCCTGACGCAGGGAGGCTTCACGTCGGGCAGCCTGGTCGGCGTGGGGGTCAACGCCGATGGCATCGTCCAGGGGCGCTACAGCAATGGCCAGACGCGCAGCATGGGGCAGGTGGTGCTGGCCAGCTTTGCCAATCCCAACGGGCTCCTGAGCCTGGGCAACAACCAGTGGAGCCTGACCTCGATTTCCGGGCCGGAGCTGATCGGAACGCCGGGGTCGGGCAGTCGCGCGGTCATCCAGGCGGCGGCAGTCGAGGATTCGAACGTCGATCTGACCAAGGCCCTGGTCGAGATGATCACTGCGCAGCGCAACTACCAGGCGAATGCGCAAACCATCAAGACCCAGGATCAGATCATGCAGACGCTGGTCAATCTGCGCTGATGGCCGACGCTGAGCGACGGATTGCGAAAGCGCCATGGATCGCCTGATCTACACTGCGATGAGCGGGGCCAAGCAGGTCTTCCTGCAGCAGGCGGGCGTCGCCCAGAACCTGGCCAATGCAACGACCATCGGCTATCGGGCAATGGAGCATCGCTTTCGCGCCGTGCCGGTGCTCGGCGAAGGGGCCCCGACCAGGGCCTTTGCCGCCGACGCCTCGGTGGCCGACGCCTTCGAGCAGGGGCCGATCACGGTCACCGGTCGGCCGCTCGATGTCGCGGTAGACGGTAATGGCTGGATCGCCGTGCAGGCTGCCGACGGTCGTGAGGCCTACACCCGTGCCGGCAATCTCAGGACCGACGCCAACGGCGTGCTGCAAACGACCAGCGGCTTCAATGTCGCGGGCGAAGGCGGAGCGATCTCGCTGCCGCCCGACAACAACATCGCCATCGCCACCGACGGGACGGTGTCGAGCATTCCGCGTGTGGGTGCCGGGGCCATCAACGGGGTCAACGTGGTCGGCCGGATCAAGCTGGTCAATCCGCCGGAAAGCGATCTGGTGCGCGGCGACGACGGACTCTTCCGGACGCGCAACGGCATCGATGCTCTGGCCGACGAAAACGTCAAGCTGGCGCCGGAGGCACTCGAGGGAAGCAACGTCAACTCGGTTGACGCGATGGTCAGGATGATCAGTCTCGCTCGCCAGTTCGAGATGCAGATCAAGATGTTGCAGACGGCCGACGCCAATGCGCGGACGGCCAGCCAGCTTCTCTCCATGAACCGCTGATAGGACAAGCATGATCCGTTCGCTGTGGACCGCCAGTACCGGCCTCAATGCCCAACAGGTGCAGATTGACGTCATCGCCAACAACCTGGCCAACGTCAGCACCAATGGTTTCAAGCAGGCGCGCGGAATTTTTGCCGACCTGCTCTACCAGACGTTGCGTCAGCCGGGGGCGCAGTCGTCGCAGACGACGCAGATCCCGGATGGTCTGCAGATCGGTCTCGGCGTGACGCCCGTCTCGACGGGGCGAATCTTCACCCAGGGCGCTCTGCAGCAAACCGGAAACAGTCTGGACATGGCCATCGACGGGGCGGGCTTCTTCCAGGTCCTGCTGCCCGACGGGACAACGGCCTATACGCGCGACGGTTCCTTTCAGAAGGACAATCAGGGGCAGATCGTCACCACCAGCGGCTATCCGCTGCAGCCGGCGATCACCATCCCCGAGAACGCCCTGACCCTGACCATCGGCACCGATGGTGTGGTCAGCATCACCCAGCCGGGGACTCCGGCGACGGTGCAGATCGGCACCATACAGGTGGCCACTTTCATCAACAATGGCGGGCTGCAGAGCGTTGGCGACAACCTCTACCTGGAGACCGCGTCGAGCGGGACGCCAACGCCCAATACCCCGGGAAACAACGGCTCGGGGGTGGTGGTGCAGAACTACGTCGAGGCGTCCAACGTCAATGTCGCGCAGGAACTGGTACTGATGATCCAGACCCAGCGGGCCTACGAACTGAACTCGAAAGTGGTGTCGACCTCGGATCAGATGCTGGCGCGTCTGACGCAGTTGTAGGAGGCGGGCGATGAGCATGGGCCGGGTGGACAAGAAGACGCTGCTGCTGATCCCCGTGGCGCTGCTGATGGCCGCCTGCACCACCGTGCCGCCGACCAATATCCATCAGCCGATGACGGCGCGTCCGCAGCACCGTACCGATGCGCTGGCGGCCAATCTGGCGGCGACCGGCAGCATCTATCAGGCCGGGTCGTCACGAACACTGTTCGAAGATCGCCGCGCGCGTTACGTCGGCGACACGATCACGGTGACGATCACCGAGAACACCACGGCGGCGACCAAGTCCAACACCAACGTCAGCAAGACCGGCAGTATCAGCGCCGCCGCCGGCCCGATCGTCGGCCTGCCCGGCAAGTCGTTTCAGGGCATGGAGCTGAGCGCGAACAGCAGCAATGTCGCTGCCGGCAAGGGCGATGCGGCGGCCAACAACGTGTTTACCGGGACGATTACGGTGACCGTCATCGAAGTCCTGCCGAACGGCAATCTGCTGGTTTCGGGCGAGAAGCAGGTGGCCATTGGTCAGGGACAGGAATACATCCGGCTTTCCGGTATCGTCAATCCGTATTTCGTCAACGCCGCCAATACCATCCCCTCGTCGCAGATCGCCGATGCGCGAATCGAGTACAAGGAGAGCGGGACGATCAGCGAAGCGCAGGTGATGGGTTGGCTGGCACGATTCTTCCTTACCGTCCTGCCATTCTAGGAGAAGAGAAAGTGGCCCCGATCATCGCCAGGAAAACCGGCAAAATCCAGCGTCGTCCGGCGGTTTTTGCCGCTCTTGCCGGTTTTCTCGTCCTTGCCCTGCTGAGTCTTCCGGTGGCCGCAGAACGGATCAAGGACCTTGCCTCGGTGCAGGGGGTGCGCAACAACCAGTTGGTTGGCTACGGGCTGGTGGTTGGCCTGGACGGCAGCGGCGACCAGACCACGCAGACGCCCTTCACCACCCAGAGCATCATCAACATGCTCGCCCAGCTCGGCACCACTTTGCCGACGACGCAATCCTTGCAGCTGAAGAACGTTGCGGCGGTGATGGTGACCGCCAATCTGCCGCCATTTGCCCGCATCGGGCAGGCCATCGACATCACCGTGTCGTCGATGGGTAACGCCAAGAGCCTGCGCGGCGGGACGCTGGTGATGACTCCGCTGAAGGGCGCCGACGGTCAGATCTACGCGCAGGCCCAAGGCAACCTGCTGGTCGGCGGCGCCGGCGCGTCGGCGGGTGGCAGCAAGGTGGCGGTCAATCACCTGCTTGCCGGGCGTGTGGTCGGTGGCGCAACCGTCGAGCGCGAGGTTCCGACCGCGCTCGGGCAGGGCCCCTTCGTTCATTACGAGATGCGCACGACCGACTTCAGTACCACCCAGCGCGTGGTCGACGTGATCAACCGGGAGATCGGTCCGGGGACCGCACAGGCGCTCGACGGCAGGCGGGTGCAGGTGATCGCCCCCGAAGATGCGAACAGCCGGGTGGCCTTCCTGGGGCGACTGGAGAGCCTGGAAGTGCGTCCGAGCAAAGGTATTGCCAAGGTGATCATCAACCCGCGTACGGGCTCGGTGGTGATGAACCAGACGGTGACCATCGAGTCCTGCGCGGTCGCGCACGGCAGCCTTTCGGTGGTCATCAACACCGAACAGAAGGTGAGTCAGCCGAACGCGCTGGCTGCCGGACAGACGGTCACCACGACGCAGAGCGAAATCGACATCAAGCAGGGGGGCGGATCGTTGATGCAGGTGAAGGCCGGGGTCAATCTCGCCGAGGTCGTCAAGGCGATCAATGCGCTCGGGGCCGGGCCACAGGATCTGCTCTCCATCCTGCAGTCCATGAAAGCGGCCGGCGCCTTGCGCGCCGAGCTCGAGATCATCTGAGTCGGCGTTCGAGACGCCCACCAACCGCCATTTTTCGCCCATGAAATCAATCGACCTTGCCAACACCCGCCTGGTTGTCGATCCGGCCGCCGCCGCCGATCTGCGCGCCAAGCTCAATCAGGACCCGCAAGGAGGCCTGAAGCAGGTGGCGCAGCAGTTCGAGGGCATGCTCCTGCAGTTGCTGCTGAAAAGCATGCGCGATGCGACGGCCAGCAGTGGCCTGCTCGATAGCCAGCAAAGCCGTTTCTTTACCGCCATTGGCGATCAGCAGATGGCGTTGAACCTGGCCAGCCAGATGCCCATGGGGCTCGCCGGTTTGATCGAGCAGCAATCGGGGCAGGCGGCCAAGGCCGACGCCGGCAGTGGAGCCCTCGACGCCTTGCAGCAGTCGCTGGCTTCCCTGTCGCCGGCAAGTGAGGCAAGCTATCTGCTTGGCGCTCGCCAGCGCGCTGGCCTGCTTCCCGGGGTCAAGGCGGGCAGCAGCGCGGCGACGCTGGCCGCCGGATCGCCATCGGCGCCGCGCGATTTCGTCGAGCGCGTCTGGCCGCACGCTCAGGAAGCAGCGGCGGCCACCGGTGTGCCGGCACGTTTCCTGGTCGCCCACTCGGCGCTGGAAAGTGGCTGGGGAAGGCACGAGATCCGCAATGCCGACGGTTCGCCGAGTTTCAATGTCTTCGGCATCAAGGCCGGGCGCAACTGGTCGGGAGCGACCGTCGAGGTCGATACGACGGAGTTCGTCAATGGCGTGGCGCAGTCCGAGCGCGCGACATTCCGCGCCTATGCTTCGTACGCCGAGGCGTTTCGCGACTACGCCAGGCTGCTCGCCAGCAAGCCACGTTACGCGGGCGTGGTCGGACAGCAGGATGGCGTGCAGTTCGCCCGTTCATTGCAGCAGGCTGGCTACGCGACCGACCCGATGTACGCTGACAAGCTGGCGCGGATCATTGGCGGCAGCACTCTGCGCCAGGCGCTGGCCGGCTAGGGGCTCGACAGGGTGCGCGGGCGCCGGCTAAACATTCGCGCTGCGCTGCCGTTAACGGAATAATCCAACAGGAGTTCGCCTCATGGGCTCAGGAATCATCAGTACCGCGGTTACCGGCCTGAACGTGGCGCAGTACGGTCTGCTGACCACCGAACACAATATCGCCAACGCCAACACGCCGGGCTTCTCGCGGCAGCGGACCATTCAGGGGAGCAATCCCGCCTTGCTGACCGGCGCCGGCTTTATTGGCCAGGGTGCGCACGTGGCCACCGTCGAGCGCATGTACAGCCGTTTCCTGAGCGATCAGGTCGATCGTTCGCAGAGCAGCGCCGGCGAACTCGCGACCTACCACGCGCAAATCAGCCAGATCGACAACCTGCTCGCCGATCCGGGCACCGGACTGTCGCCGGTGCTGCAGGCCTTCTTTGGCAGCGTCCAGCAGCTCGCCGGCAATCCTTCGGACCTGCCCAGCCGCCAGGCAATGGTCTCGGCGGCGCAGTCCCTGAGCGCCCGCTATCAGTCGCTGAGCGATCAACTGGCGCAGATGTACGACGGTATCAACAGCGAGATCACCGCTGCCGTCGCCAGTGTCAATTCCTACGGCGAACAGATCGCCTTGCTGAACGGTCGCATCTCGGTCGCCGAAGCGTCGACCGGCCAACCGCCGAACGACTTGCTCGATACGCGCGACCGGATGGTGCTCGAACTGAATCAGCTGATCCGTACGCGAACGACGACCAATGCCGATGGCAGCTACAACGTTTTCGTCGGCAGCGGCCAGCAACTCGTTGTCGGCACGCAGCTGATCGGCATGACGACGACCTCGGCGGCTGACGATCCCTCACGACTGGTGGTCGGCCTGCGTACGGCGACCGGGATCCAGGAGATGCCCGAGTCGCTGGTCAGCGGTGGCAGTCTCAGCGGCCTGCTGGCTTTCCGTCGCGAGTCTCTCGACCGGGCGAGCAACGATCTGGGCAGCAACGCAGCTTCGTTGGCGCTGACCTTCAATGCGCAACATGCTCTCGGGCAGGACTTTTTTGGTCAGTCGCTGCTCGCCTCGACGCCGCCGACCAGTTTTACGCCGCAGTTCTTTTCGCTGGCGCAGCCGGCGGTGGTCAGCAACACCAGGAATCCGTCGGGCAGCCCCCTGGTCAGTGCCAGCTTTGACCCCACAACGCCGTTCAACGGCAATTTCTACACCGACCTGGGGAACAGCGACTACCGCCTGCGAGCCGACGCCGGCGGCGCTCTTACGCTGACTCGCCTTGCGGACAGCAGGCAGTGGTCCGGCGCCGACCTGGCAGCGGTGAATGCCGAGCTGAGCAGCGATCCGCAGGGTTTCGTCCTCGCCTCAACGGGCACGTTGCCGGCGGGTTCAAGCTACCTGATTCAGCCGACACGCGGCGCCGCCCGCGGCATCACGGTGAATCCGGCGCTGGTCGCCGATGCGCGCCTGATCGCCGCGGCGGGACCACTGCGCGCGTCGGCCGGGACGGCCAATACGGGCACTGCCACGGTCACCTCGGGTGAGGCCGGACCCGGTTATCAGGGCGCCTTTGCCGCACTGCCGATCAGCCTGCAATACAATGCCGGCGAACTGCTGGGTTTCCCGGTCAATACGCGCGTCTCGATCGATGGCGCTACAGCGGTGACCATCACCGCGCTCAACCCGGGCATCGCTTACACCAGCGGCGCGACCGTCACCGTGGTCGGTTCGGTCGCCGCCAGTCCGCCGGCGGGGTTCAGTTTCGTGATGACCGGTCTGCCGAACAACGGCGATCGGTTTTCGATTGAGGTCAACACCGGGGCCACGGCCGATGGGCGCAACGCGCTGACGCTGGCTCAGTTGCAGACGCAGCGGACGATGTCCGGGCAGACGGCGTCCTATCAGGACGCCTACGCGCGCCTGGTCAGCGAAACCGGTAACCGGACACGCCAGTTGCAGGTCAGCTCGGACGCGCAACAGAACCTGTTGGCGCAGGCACAGGCGAGTCGCGACTCGCTCTCGGCGGTCAATCTCGACGAGGAAGCGGCGAATCTCATTCGTTATCAGCAGGCCTACCAGGCTTCGGCGAGGGCCTTTCAGATTGGCGCCGCCTTGTTCGATACGATTCTCGAACTGGGACGTTAGGGAGACGCAGATGCGGATCAGTACCAATCAGCTTTATGATGCAGGCGTGCGCGGCATGGAGCGCAATCAGACCCAGATGCTCAAGCTGCAGGAGCAGATCTCCAGCGGCCGACGAATCCTCACCCCGGCAGACGACCCGATCGGTGCGGCGCGTGCGCTGACCGTGACGCAGACCCGGGAGGTCGCCGCGCAACACGCGCGCAACCAGGGTGCCGCCGCCGATCGCCTGGGACTGGTCGACAGTCGGCTGGCTGCGGTCACCGATCTCCTGCAGAGCGTCCGCGATCGTGTCATTCAGGCCGGCAACACGGTGCTCAGCGACAGTGATCGGAGGGCCGTGGCCAGCGAACTCGAGGCGCGCTTCGAGGAGCTGCTGGGAATAGCCAACAGCCAGAACGCCGAGGGCGATTATCTCTTTGCCGGCCACCAGGGGGCGACGACGCCATTCGTGCTCAGCGCGGCGACATCGTCGGCGGCACCGGCTTCGGTCAGCTACTTCGGTGACAACGGCGAACGTCTGATGCAGGTCGGCCCGACGCAGCAGATGGCGAGCAGCGTCGCCGGCAGCGATCTGTTCATGAATATCCGCGAAGGCAACGGCAGCTTCGTGACCGCCGCGGGCGGAGGTGGCGGCGGCACGCTGGCCAACCAGGGTGCCGGGGTGATCGACGGTGGTTCGGTGCTCGACCCGCAGAAGTGGCAACGCGCCTTGAATTCGGATTTCTGGCAGGGAAGCAGCAATCAGGTGCTGGAAATCAGGTTCTCGGCCGTTGCCGGGGTCAGCCACTACCAGTTGTTCGACGTGTCGACGGCGGTTTCGCCGGACCCTGCCCTACCGGCCAGGCCGGTCAGCGATCTGTTGCCATTCACCGCTGGACAGGCCATTCCGCTGTCGGCCAGTGTCGCGCCGGTGACCGACTTCGGTGCGCAGGTGGTGATCAACGGCCTGCCGGCCGACGGCGACAGCTTCAGCGTTACCCCGAGCGCCAACAAGAGCGTCTTCGCGACGATGCAGGAGCTGATCGGCCTGCTGCGCTCACCGCTGGGTTCGAGTGAAGCGCGCACCGAATTCACCGGCAAGCTGGCCGGACATCTGATCAATCTCGACCAGGCGCAGGCCAATGTGGGTCGTCTCCAGGCGTCGGTGGGCGCCCGCCTGCAGGCGCTGGATGGCCTCAGCAGCAGCTCGACCGCGGTCGATATTCTGTATGAGCAAAGCTTGTCGGACCTTCAGGATCTGGACTACGCCAAGGCGCTCTCCGACTTTACCCGCCAGCAGATGAGCCTCGAGGCCGCGCAAAGGTCTTTCGTGACCATCAGCGGACTGAGTCTGTTCAGCTATCTCTGAGCGATGATTACGCGCCGTCTGATCCCTGTCGCGCTTGTTCTGGTGGCCCTGTTGACCGCTTGCGGCACGGTCGACCGGCAGCCGCCGGCGCGCGCCGAGAACAGCCCGCCGGACAGCCGCTTCGCGCAGTCGCCCGATCCGACGGTCAGCGTCGAGCCGGGCAAGGCGGTGGCCCTGGTCGGCGCCGTCGGCTATGCCGCGTCCGAGTACACCGGGCCGGTGGCGAATCTGGGGATGGCGGCTGCCGCCGCGATCATTGCCTATGTGGTCTACGATCCGCTGGCTCCGAACTGGACCATCGAGGAGCGGATGGTGGGCAGCGATACCTACCTGCTATCGATGCGCGCCAAGAGTTTCCGCACCGGCGGCGACGGCGAGTCGGGGTTGATTCTCAAACGGCGAGCGTTGCAGTTGCAGCGTAAACGCGGTTTCCTGGACTACCGTATCCTGGATTACTCCGAGGGGGTCGAATCGAGCACGCCTTTTACGCATCGCTACGCGGAAGGCACTTTCCAGCTGGTCCATAGCCCCCCTGTCGACAAGCAGCCCTAGCCGCCGGCGGGCGAGAAATTGCCGAGCATCGACTGCAGGCCATATTCGAAAAGCTGCTGCAGGGGTTGGCTCAAATACGACAAACCGAACATCAATCCGGCGAAACCGAGGGTGATGGTCAGCGGGAAGCCGATCACGATCAGGTTGAGTTGCGGCGCGGCGCGGCTGAGGATGGCCAGGGCCAGGTTGGTGATCAGCAGGGCGACAAGAATGGGCAGCGCGAGGAGGAGTCCCGAGGAGAAGATCATGGCCCCGGAACGCGCCAGCTGCCACCAGCTGCCGGCATCGGGCAGTGCCGCGCCGACGGGAATGGCGGTGAAGCTGTGCGTCAAAGTGGCGATGACCATCAGGTGACCGTTGATGGCCATGAAAACCAGCAGTGCCAGCAGCCCGAGGAACTCCGAAACGACCCCCGTCTGACCGGCGGTCAGCGGGTCGTAGGAACTGGCGAAGCCGAGACCCATCTGCAGGCTGATCATGCTGCCAGCCAGGTCGACCGCGCCGAGCACGAGGCGCACGGCGAAACCCATGGCAAAACCGATGAGCATTTGTTGCGCGAGGATCAGCAGACCCGCAGCCGACGCCGGATCGATCGCCGGCATCGGTGGCAGCGCGGGCGAGATGGCGAGGGTGACCGCCAGGCCGAGGATCAGCCGGATGCGTACGTTCAAGGCCGGGTTGTTGAACGGCGGTGCGCTGACCAGGACGGCGAGGATGCGCGCCAGCGGAAAGAAAAAGGCAACGATCCAGGCATTGATCTCGGCCGACGTCAGGCTGATCATTGCCGCTTCAGCCGACCAGTAGAGGAATGCTCTCGAACAGTCGGCGCACGTAGTCGACCATCAGTCCCAGCATCCACGGGCCGGCCAGGAGAAGGATCAGGAATACGCCGACGAGCTTGGGAATGAACGACAGCGTCTGCTCGTTGATCTGCGTCGCCGCCTGAAAGATACTGACGATCAGGCCGATCAGCAGCGCCGCCAGGAGAAGGGGCGCCGCCAGCAGCAAGGTCATCTCGACCGCCTGGCGCCCGATGTCCATGACCAGTTCGGGCGTCATGTGGCGAAACTGGCGACCAGCGAGCCAAGGATCAGATGCCAGCCATCGACGAGCACGAAGAGCATCAGCTTGAAGGGCAGGGCGATCATTACCGGTGACATCATCATCATGCCCATCGACATCAGCACGCTGGCGACGACCATGTCGACGATGAGGAAGGGGATGAAGATGATGAAGCCGATCTGGAACGCTGTTTTCAGTTCGCTGGTGACGAAGGCCGGGACCAGCAAACGCATCGGAATGTCGTCGGAAGACTGGAAGCGGGGCGCGTTTGCCATGCGCGCGAAGAGCGCGATGTCCGATTCGCGCGTCTGCTTGAGCATGAACTTGCGCAGCGGCACGGCGCCGCGTTCGATCGCCTGCTGGTAGGTGATTCTGTTTTCCGACAGCGGCTGATAGGCTTCGCTGTAGACGCTGTCGAGCACTGGCGACATGATGAAGAAGGTCAGGAAAAGTGCCAGTCCAAGGAGCACCTGATTGGGCGGCGAGGTCTGCGTGCCGAGGGCGTGCCTGAGCAGCGACAGGACGATGATGATCCGGGTGAAGCTGGTCATCATCAGCAGAGCCGCCGGAATGAAGGTCAGCGCGGTGAGCGTCAGCAGCGTCTGGATCGACAGCGTGTAGGTCTGGCTGCCACCGGCACCCGGCGTGCTGGTCACCGCCGGCAGGCCTCCGGCTTGAGCCCAGGCCGCCAGTGGCGTGAGTAAAGCCAGCAGGGCGAGCAGGGTGCCGCAGCGGCTGAGTCTAGCGGCCTTCATGCTTGCGCTCGGCGACCTGCTTCAGCCATTGCGAAAATGGCTTATCGCCGTCGCCGGCCGCTGGCAGCTCGCCCTTCGGTAGCGTGTGCAAGGTGCGGATCTGGCCAGGCACCAGGCCGACAACGAGCCAGGTATCGCCAATCTCGACGAGAACGATGCGCTCCCGGGTGCCGATCATCAGCCCGCCAACGACGCGCAGCGGCCCGTTGCTGCCGAAACCACGACCGCCGTTGAGTCGACGCAGGAAGTACGCGGCGAGAAAGAGAACGGCGATGACCGCCGCCAGCCCGAAAACCGTTTGCAGCATCGTCGCCAGCGAAAGACCGGGTGGGTCCGGGAGCGCCGTCTGGGCGAGTGCGCCGCTCGAAGACAGCGCGCAGAGAAGCCAGCACGCATTGTGCGTCGGGTGTTCGGCGAGGGGCTTGAGGTGTCGAAGCAAGAGGGTCGGCCAGCTTTGGATGCTGGGCGCTATCTTAAAGCAAGCGTGGCGAAGCGCAAACGCCCGTCCGAGAGGGCTATGGCTTGAGGAGGGCGCAAGGACGCTCAGCGTCCGATCTGGCGAGCCCGTTCGGAGGGCGTGACGATATCCGTCAGCCGAATCCCGAATTTGTCGTTGACCACGACCACCTCGCCCTGCGCGATAAGCGTGCCGTTGACATAAACGCTCATCGGTTCGCCGGCCATGGCGTCGAGTTCGACGACTGAGCCATGCGCCAGCTGCAGGAGGTTCTTGATCGTGATCTTGGTGCGCCCGAGTTCGACGGCGATCTGCACCGGGATGTCCAGAATCATGTCCAGCTCGTTCATCAGCGAGGCCTTGTTCCCGGGTTCGTCGAAACTCGGGAAGATGTTGGCAGCCTTCTCGCTGGCGCTGGCGCTGGCGCTGGCGCTGGCGCTGGCGTTGGGCGTTGGGTCAGCCTGCGCCTGCTCGGCCATTGCCGCTGCCCAGTCGTCGTCAGCCGTGCTGTCGTCGGCAGCGCCGGCGTCCGCGTCATCTGGCAGGTCGAATTCGTCCTTTGCGTCCTTATCCATTACTTCCTCCGGCAGGGGCTTCCTGGTGATCGCTGGCCATGAAGCGTTCGACCTTGAGCGCGTATTGGCCATCCTGTTGCCCGTAGCGGCATTCCATCACCGGGACGTCGTCGACCAGGGCGATGATCTTGTCGGGAATGTCGATAGGAATGACGTCGCCGACTTTCATCTCCAGAATCTGGCGCAGAGCGACGCTCGTCGTGGCCAGCTTGGCCGTGATTTCCACCTCGGCATTCTTCAATTGCTTGCGCAACATGATGATCCAGCGTCGGTCGGTCGACAGTTGATCGCTTTGCAGGGTGCTGTACAGCAGATCGCGAATCGGTTCAATCATCGAGTAGGGAAAACAGATATGCATGTCTGCACTCGAACCGCCGAATTCCAGCGAAAAGCTCGTCGAGATGACGATCTCGGACGGGGTGGCAATATTGGCGAACTGTGAATTCATCTCCGAGCGGATGTATTCGAAAGTCATGTCGTAAACCGGTTTCCAGGAGCGCGAATACTCGGTAAATACGACCGTCAACAGGCCCTTGATGATCCGTTGTTCGGTGGCTGTGAAATCCCTTCCCTCGACCCGCGTATGGAAACGGCCATCGCCGCCGAACATGTTGTCGACGACCAGGAAGACCAGGCTGGGGTCGAAGACGAACAGTGCCGTGCCGCGCAGCGACTTGGCGGCAACCAGGTTGAGGTTGGTCGGCACCACGAGATTGCGCGTGAACTCGCTGTATTTCTGCACCCGTATCGAGCCCACCGATATTTCGGCGCTGCGATGCATGTAATTGAAGAGGCCGATGCGCAGGTAACGGGCGAAGCGTTCATTGACCAGTTCGAGCGTCGGCATGCGCCCGCGAACGATTCGTTCCTGCGTCCCGAGATTGTAGGGGCGTGGACCAGCGCCAAGATCTTCCGCTTCTTCCGGTTCGTCGGCTTCGCCGCTGACGCCCTTGAGCAGGGCGTCGACTTCATCCTGCGAGAGGAAATCGGCGCTCATCGCGGCTCACTGGATGATGAATGACGTGAATAGCACTTCCTTGACCGGCCAGTCATTGTTTTTCCCCCTGCCGGCGGGGTCGAGGACGCTGTTTATCCGCTCCTTGATTTCGTTGGCAAGGCTTTTCTTGCCGTCGGTGGTAATCAAGTCCGAGGCCTTCTTGCTGGATAGCAGCAGTGTCAGGTCGTTACGCAGTTTGGGCATGTACTGCTTGAGTTGTTCGTCGACCTGCTGATCCTCAACCTCGACCGAAAGAATCAATTGCAGATACTGGTCGCCGTTCTCGGGTACGAGATTGACCGTGAATGCGTCGAGGGCGACATAGACCGGCGGCGCGTTGTGGTCTGCCTTCTTCCTCTTGGCCGGCTTGGCCCGTTCACGGGGGGCGTCGGCGTACTCCTCGTCATATTCGCTGGCTGGCTTCAAGAGAAAGTAGGCGCCTGCGCCGCCGATCCCGATCACCAGGACCAGCACGGCGATGATGACGATGAGCAGCTTTTTCCTGCTTTTCACTGGCGCGGCGACTGCGCCGTCCGCTTCGGCTTTTGCATCCTTGGCCATTCAGCAACTCTCTCCCTGGTTGGTTCGCCCGGTGGTGGTTTTCAGCTCCCGTGTCGACGTGCTTCACGCAGGTCTGGCGCCAGCCTCGCTAGGCGAAAATGTCGACCAGTGCGCTGCCACGGTGCGTGACGATGCTTTGACCCACCAGGTCGCCGCGCGAATCGTTGCCAAGTATAGCGGTATCAGCCATCGGGCGGGGCGACCCCGCGGGCTGGCGTTGGCCGTCGCTCTGTTGGCGGAAGGATTCGCCGCCAACACTGACCTGCCCGAGGTCGATTCCGGCACTGGCGAACATTTCGCGCAGGCGCGGCAGGGCCGTCTCAATGGCCCCGCGAACCTCGGCGTTGGCCGAGACAAAGTGTGCGTTGGCGCTGTCCTTGTCGATCTTCAGGGTGATTTCCACCGTTCCCAATTGCGGCGGATTGAGCGTCAGTTGCGCAAGCTGCTTGTCGTTACCTGCGAACCACAACAGTTTCTGACCGAAATCGGTGGCCCACGAGGGGTCGCGGAGCGCTGTCTGCAGGCCCATGGACGTGTCCTGGACGATGCCTGCGCTGCCGTTATGCGCCTGGCTCGCGGGCCCGAGAGTGGCCAGGTTGCTGGCCGGCGACAGCGCTTGCTCCGCCCGCTTCGCCTCGCCTTGCGCAAGAGCCTGCGCGAGCAAGTCGCCGACGGCAAATTTTGCCGCTTTGCCGTCGCTGCTCAAGGTGGTAGACGCTGACGCCCCGCGCTCGTCGCTGCCGGGGTAGGGCCATTGCGCGGCATCACTTGCCGAGCTTGTCGCCGCCGAGGCGAGCAGCGCTGCGCTGCGAGTCTGCAAGGAGACGCTCAGCGGGGCGATCTCGCCACTGTCCGAGCCGCGCGCAGGATGGCTGGCCGGAGGCAGCGCGTTTGGCTGATTCAGGCCGAGCATGGCGAGGAACTGCAGGCCTGCCGAAGCGGGATCGGCTGCCGCGAGTGACGCCATGTCGCCAGCCGCGGCAGCGTTTCCGCTCTCCAGGGGGCGCGGCACGGCACTGACGGGCAGAGCCAGCAGAATGCTTGCAAAGTCGAGTCCGCCGCCAGCGTCATCAACAGCGGTCGGGCCGCTGGCGCCACCTTCGGCGGACGCTTCCAGGGCGGTTGCCTGGACGAAGCTTGAAACGATTGCAATGCTCATGAACGATCCCTTTCGGCGAGTGCTGCCGATATTCAAGCAAGTATCGTTCCATGTTCCAGCAGCCGCGCTTAATGGTCGTCCTGTCGGTCGTACTTCCGGCGCGCGGCAAACTCGTCCTGTTCCTTCTGCTCCTGGCGCCCTTCCAGCTTTGCTTCGCTGGCGCGATGGCGTTCAAAGAGGGCGTCAAAGGCTTGCAGTCGGGTCCGCTGCTGCTGCCATGCCGCCTGCCCCGCGGCCGTGTGCGCTTGTTGCCGGCGGACCGCCTGCAACTGCTCGCTGATGGCTTGGTCGAGCCGGCACAGGAATTCCTGATAGTTGCGCCATTCGGGCTGCCGCAGTCCCTCCTGCACGGCTCTGCGAAAGCGCTCGCTGTAGTCATCGCGATACTGTTCGAGCATGTCGAGCTTGCCCTGCGCATCGCGTTCCGTGGCAATCAGGCGCGCCAGACGTTGCGTCGCTTCGTCGCTGCGATTCTGCATCAGGTCGAGAACGGCTTGCAGGGAGAATGGTTTCGGCACGTTGGACTCGGGGAACGCGGCTGGCTAATTCAGCGAAGGGTCGGAGTCGGAAGTATGGCTGACTACCCTCAATCAGGGGTTGACGGCGAACAAGGACTGCAGATTTGCGATGCTGGTGTCGAAGTCGGCGCGCTCGGCGAGATTCTGTTGCAGCAGTACTTCGAATGCTGGATAGATGGCGATGGCCTGGTCGAGTTGCAGGTCGGAGCCGGCAGCGTAGGCGCCGACGCTGATCAGGTCGCGGGAGCGCTGGTAGCGTGAAAAGAGGCTCTTGAAACGGCGGATGTGATCGAGGTGCGCGGGGCTGACCAGGTTGACCATCGCGCGTGAGATCGACTGTTCGATATCGATTGCCGGGTAGTGGCCGGCGTCGGCCAGCGTCCTCGAGAGCACGATGTGACCGTCAAGAATCGCGCGCGCCGAATCGGCGATCGGATCCTGCTGGTCGTCGCCTTCGGCGAGCACGGTGTAGAAACCGGTGATCGAACCGCTGCCGTCGGCACCGTTGCCGGCACGCTCGACGAGCTGTGGCAGGCGAGCGAAAACCGACGGTGGGTAACCGCGGGTGACCGGCGGCTCGCCGATGGCCAGCGCAATCTCGCGTTGGGCCATGGCGTAGCGCGTCAGTGAGTCCATGATCAGCAGGACATGCTGGCCCCGGTCACGGAAGTACTCGGCGATGCTGGTTGCGTAGGCAGCGCCTTGCAGGCGCATCAGCGGGCTGACGTCGGCCGGTGCGGCGACGACTACCGACCGGCGCAGGCCTTCCTCACCCAGAATCTGCTCGATGAACTCCTTGACTTCCCGACCACGCTCGCCGATCAGTCCAACGACAATGACGTCAGCTTCGGTATAGCGAGCCATCATGCCAAGCAGGACGCTCTTGCCGACCCCCGAGCCGGCGAACAGGCCCATGCGCTGGCCACGGCCGACGCAGAGCAGGGCGTTGATGGCGCGTACCCCGACATCGAGCGGGCGCTCGATCGGCGCTCTGGACATCGGGTTGACCGGTCGGCTTTGCAGCGGCCGCAGCGAGCTGGCCTCCAGCGGGCCCAACTTGTCGAGTGGGCGGCCGGCGCCATCGAGGACACGACCGAGGAGTGATTCGCCGACCGGGACCAGCTTTGCACGGTCAATCGAGCGCCGCCGTGCCGGCGGTGGCTGACCGATGCGCGGTGGCTGCTGCGGCGCTTCGAGAGCGACGACCCGGGCTCCCGGGGGCAGGCCATAGACGTCTTCCGAGGGCATCAGGAAGAGCCGCTCACCGTTGAAACCGACGACCTCGGCTTCGATTGGCGAGCCGCCCAGCGGCATGATGCGGCAAGAGCTGCCGAGCGGCAGGCGCAACCCCGATGCCTCCATTACCAGGCCGTTGATGCGTGTCAGGTGGCCACTGGGAAGCAGCGAATTGACCTGATGGGCCGCTTGTCCGCAGCCATCGAGAAAGCGCCGCCAGTCAGCGAGGTGCCGATTGTCCGCGTGCTCGCTCATCTTGGCTTGGCCTTTGCCTCGGGCTCCTTGCCATCGAGCCAGTCCTGGCTGATGCCGATGCCTTCGACGACACGCCGCCAGCGCGTTTCCAGCGTCGCGTCGACTTCGCTGGCCCCGAGTTCGACGCGGCAGCCACCAGGCGTCAGCGCGCCATCCTCGACGATTCGCCAGTTGATGTGCGGCAGTTGATCGCCCAGATGCTCGCGTACCAGCGCAGCGTCGTCGGGGTGAACGAACAGCAGGGGCTGTCCGTGAAGCGGGTGCAGGGTGCCCACGGCCTCCCTGACCACTGCCAGCAGCAACTCCGGCTGTACGCGCAGACTTTGCCGCAAGACCTGGTTGGCGACCTCCATTGCCAGGGTCAGCAATTGATCGGCGACACCCTGATCAATACCGCTCATGGCCTGCTGCAGGTTGTCCATCAGGGTTGCCAGGGCGTCCGCCGAGGATTTTGCCGCAGCGATGCCCTCCTGATAGCCGGCGGCATAGCCTTCCTCGTGCGCTTCCTGATGCATGCGCTCGATGTCTTCGGCGGTCGGCAGGACCAGCGGCGGCTCTGCCGGCACTTCGTCGCCGCGGCTATCCGCGACTTCGGCAGCCGCTTCTTCGGCCGGCGTGGCGTCGGCAGGCGGTTGCTCGGCAGGTGGTTGCTCAGCAGGCGGGCGGTCGGGAGGCGGGGCTGCGCCGGCCTCTTGCTGCTCGTCGAAAGCGGCAACCTCCCAGCGCTGGTAGGCGGTCAGTTTCTCCTTGGGGATCCAGTTGCTCATGCGCCTGGCTTACTCAGAGCATTTCCTCGCCGCCGGCGCCGCCAAGCACGATCTGCCCTTCGTCTGCCAGGCGGCGGACAATTTTGAGAATCTCCTTTTGCTCGCTTTCGACTTCGGAAAGCCGCACCGGCCCGCGCGAGTCGAGGTCTTCGCGAAGCATTTCGGCGGCGCGTTGCGACATGTTCTTGAAGATCTTTTCGCGCAGCGATTCGGTGGCTCCCTTCATTGCCAGGATCAGCGATTCCGACTGGATTTCGCGCAGCAGGAGCTGGATCGCCCGATCGTCCAGATCCATGAGGTTCTCGAAGACGAACATCTCGTCGAGGATCTTCTGTGCCAGATCGGGGTCGTACTCGCGGATCGAGTCAACCACCGAAGACTCGTTGGCGGTACCCATGAAGTTGAGGATTTCGGCAACCGCGCGCACGCCGCCCATCGCCGACTGTTTGACGCTCGCGGAACCGGAAAGAAGGCGCAGCATGACGTCGTTCAACTCCTTCAGGGCTTCGGGCTGGATACCTTCGAGTGTCGCGATGCGCAAGACCACGTCGTTGCGCAGGCGCTCGGGGAACTGGTTGAGAATGTCGCTCGCATGGTCATGGGCGAGGTGGACGAGAATCGTGGCGATGATCTGCGGATGCTCGTTCTTGATCAGGTCGGCGACGGTTGGCGCATCCATCCACTTCAGGCCTTCGATACCGTTGGTATCGCCCGGCTGGAGGATACGGGAAATCAGGTTGGACGCCTTGTCGTCACCGAGGGCCTTGGTGAGGACCGAGCGAACGTAGGCATCCGTATCGTAGTTGACTGCGGCAGACTCCTCGGCAGTGGTCTGGAACTCGGCGAGCACTTCGCCGACGCGCGCGCGCGGTACCGATTTCAGTGCGGCCATGGCGTGCCCCAGCTTCTGCACTTCCTTGGGCCCCAGGTGCTTGAGCACCTCGACCGCATAGTCTTCGCCAAGCGCGATCAGCAGAATGGCGCTTTTCTCGATGCCGTCGTCAGCTGGCATTGGTGCCGGTCCATGCCCTGATGATGTTGGCCACCGCCCGTGGATCTTGCTGCGCCAGCTCACGCGCCTTGGCAAGTTGCTGCTCGAGCAGCTTGGCGGCTGTCGGCGCCTGCTCCTCGCCCTCGCCTTCGCCTTCGTCGCCAGCAAGGAGGTCGATGGTGCCGCCGACGCTGCCTTCGCTGGCCGCTCCCGGTTGCAGGATGGTCTTCAATAGAGGCCGAACGACGCCGAGCAGGAGATAGGCGAGGATGCCGGCAAGCGCTCCGTACTTGAGCAGGTCCTTGACCAGCGAAAGCATTTCCTGGTCTCGCCACAGCGGCAGGCCGTCCTCTTTCTCGAGGGTGGTGAATGGCGCATTGGCCACTGAAATGGTGTCGCCACGATCCTTGTTGAAGCCCATCGCTTCCTTGACGAGGTCGCTGATCTGTTTGATCTCGGCGTCGGACAGCGGCTTGCTGACACTCTTGCCGTCCTTGTCGATTTCCTGCCGCTGATTGACCACCACCGCGCCGGAGAGGCGCCTGATTGTTCCGACGGCGTTCTTGGTGTGGCGGATGGTCTTGTCCACCTCGTAGTTGATCGTCGCGTTCTTGCTCGTGCTCAGTGGCTGTCCGACGCCTGCGATGACCGCCTGCACCCCGGCGGCGTTGATCTGTCCGGGGACCGGAGGCTGGCCCGGGGCGGCGGGGCCGGCGCCTGCCACGGCGGGTTGGGTCAACGGGGCCGTCGGCGGTACCGGCGGCTGATTGCTGAGGGCACCGGGAACTCCTTGCGCGCTCGGGTTGGTGCTCGCGGTTTCAGCGGTCTGCTGGCTGCGAATACTGATATCGGGCGGGGTGGTGTTGGGGCGATGCGTTTCGGCAGTCTGCTCGCTTTGCGAGAAGTCGATGTCGGCGGCTATCTGGACGCGTGCATTGTCGGGGCCGACAATCGGTGCCAGGATGTCCTCGACGCGCTTGATGATGCTCGCCTCGACCTGATGAATGTAGCTCGCCTGCGTTGGGTCGAGACCGGCTTCCAGGAGAGCGTTCTTCTTTCTCGACAGCAAGGCGCCGCTCTGGTCGAGCAGGGTGACGCTGGCCGGCGTCAATTGCGGGACGCTGGCGGCGACCAGATTCTGGATGCCGGCGACCTGGGTCGGATCGAGCGTGCGTCCCGGATAGAGATTGAGCATGACCGACGCCGATGGCCTTTGCTCCTCGCGCATGAAGACGCTTGGCTTCGGGATCGCCAGGTGTACGCGTGCCGCCTGCACGGCGGCGATCGACTGGATGGTCCGCGCTAGCTCTCCTTCCAGGCCACGTTGATAATTGACCTGTTCGGCAAACTGGCTGACGCCGAACTTCTGCGCTTCCATCAACTCGAAGCCGACGGCGCCACCGCGTGGCAGTCCCTGCGACGCTAGGCGCAGGCGGACATCGTGCACCCTGCTCTCGGGGACCAGGATCGCACTGCCCGAGTTGCTGAACTGGTAGGGGATGTTCATCTGCTCGAGCGCAGCGATGATTGCGCCGCCGTCGCGCTCGGAGATATTGGAGAAAAGTACCTTGAACTCGCTTTGCCTGAGCCAGGTGCCGGCGACGACGAGCAGCGCAAAAATCGCGGCAATCGAGACTATCAGCACCACTTTCTGCTTGTCGCTCAAGCGCGCCAGCGCCTCGCGAGCGCGATCCAGCGGTTTGCCCGCGCCTGCTATCTCGGTGGTTTCGGTTCCGGCTGCAGCCATGCGCCCGATACGGTGAAAGCCTGCGTTGGCGCAGGCGAAAAGCGAAAAATGATGACAATTACTCTGCTATTGTAGCTGTTAAATGCACGGGACTTTCCATCGGATGAAGCAAGTCGTACAAACGCCGGGCCCTGAACTCAAGGCGCAGGAACTGCAACGGGCATTCGACGCCTTCAACCAGGTTTCGCTGGCGCTGACCCAGTCGTACCAGGGATTGCAGGGCCGTGTCGAATCCCTGGCCGCTGAACTGGCGCTTGCCAATGGCGAGCTGCGTCGGCAATACGAAGAGAAGGAAGCGCTTTCCGAACGCCTGTCGCTGTTGCTCAAGGCCTTGCCGGCTGGCGTCGTGGTGCTCGACAGCGCGGCTCGGGTCAGCGAAGCCAATCCGGCGGCCACCGAAATGTTTGCCCAGGCGATGATCGGCGAAGCCTGGCCGACGCTGGCTCAGGCCAGTCTGGTTGCCGCCGAGGCGCCCGACGAGTGGCAGCTTGGCGCGCGCCGTCTGGCGATCGTCGAGAGCCCCCTTGATTCTGCCGGCGGGCGAATTCTGCTCATCCACGACGTCACCGCAGCGCACGCTCTCAAGGCGGAACTGGAACGTAACCAGCGCCTCGTGGCCATGGGCGAGATGGCCGCTTCGCTGGCCCATCAGTTGCGTACGCCGCTGGCGACGGCCTTGCTCTACAGCGCCAACCTGGCGCAGCCGGGGCTTGCCGACTCTGCGCGGCTTCGTTTCGCGGACAAGACGACTGCCCAGCTGAAGCGCCTCGAGCGCCTGATCCAGGAAGTGCTGCTCTTTGCCCGTGGCGAAAGCATCGGTCGCGATTCGACGCCGGCCAGCCAGCTGCTCGCCGAAGCTGCGCAGACCGTTGAGCCCCTGTTCCTGGAGGGGAGGATTGCTTTCCGGGTGGTAGGCGACGCTGCCGGCATCATTGTCACCGGCAGCCGCAAGGCGCTGGTCGGCGCCCTGGTGAATCTGCTCGAGAACGCTCTGCAGGCCTGTACGACCGTCGGGGAAGGTGGCAGACGTCCAGTCGTCACCATTGGCGCCGATCTGGTCGACGCCCAGCTACGCATTGCCGTGCGCGATACGGGTGCCGGCATTGCCCCCGAAATCCAGGCGCGCGTATTCGAGCCTTTCTTTACCACCAGCGGGCAGGGAACCGGACTTGGTCTGGCCATTGCGCTGGGCGTCGTACGCGCGCACGGTGGGGCGATGACAGTGCACTCGGTGCCGGGCGAAGGCTCGGAATTCGTGATCATGCTGCCGGTCGCTCTGGCGGCCGAGCGGGCGGTCTGAGGGCCACAGCCCATGCGGCCCGGTCTGCCGATACTGGTGGTCGAAGACGACGCCGCCCTGCGCGAGGCGGTGTGCGATACCCTCGAACTGGCTGGCCAGGCGGTCGTCTCCGCCGGCGGCGGGAACGAGGCCCTGCAGCTCCTCGCCGAACGCACCGTCGCGCTGGTGGTCAGCGATGTGCGAATGCTGCCCATCGATGGCATCACCTTGCTCAAGGAGATCCGCATTCGCCATCCCTACCTGCCGGTGGTGCTGATGACCGCTTTCGCCGACGTCGACCGCGCCGTCGAAGCCATGCGCGCGGGTGCCTGCGACTTTCTGCTCAAGCCGTTCGAGCCGAAGGCTCTGCTCGAACACGTGCAGCGCTATCGTCTGCCGGAAGTCCACGATGACGCGCGGGCGATCGCCATCGATCCGCTGAGTGTCAACCTTTTTGCACTTGCCCGGCGGGTCGCACAGAGTGACAGCACGGTCCTGCTGACCGGCGAAAGCGGCGTTGGCAAGGAGGTCGTGGCGCGCTTCATTCACCAGCACTCGGCGCGCAGCAAGGGCCCGTTCGTGGCCATCAATTGCGCGGCCATTCCGGACAGTCTGCTCGAGGCCACCCTGTTTGGTTACGAAAAGGGCGCCTTCAGCGGCGCGCAGCGCGCACAGGCCGGCAAATTCGAGCAGGCGCAGAACGGCAGTCTGCTGCTCGACGAGATCACCGAAATGCCGCTCGGACTGCAAGCCAAGCTGTTGCGGGTCTTGCAGGAGCGCGAAGTGGAGCGCGTCGGCGGCAAGCAGCCGGTGGTCCTCGATATCCGCGTCATCGCCACTTCCAATCGCGACATGGCCGACGCCGTGGCCAGGGGTCACTTTCGTGAGGACCTGTTCTACCGCCTGAACGTCTTTCCCCTGCTCATTCCGGCGCTGCGGCAACGAGGCGAGGATATTGCTCCGCTGGCGCGTCATTTTCTTGCCGATCACGGCGCTCGCGCCGGTCGCCCCGCTCTCCGCCTGTCTGCCGCTGCGGATGCGGCGCTGCGTCAGCATCCCTGGCCGGGCAATGTCCGTGAGCTGGAGAACGTCATGCAGCGGGCGGTCATTCTGGCCCCCGGCGACATCGTCGAACTCGAGGCCCTGCATCTGGCGGCAGCGGCACCGCTGGCGCCGAGCGCCGCGCGGCGACCAGAACCGGCTGCGCCGGCAATGACCACCGTCGCGTCCCCGGCGCAGCCCCGGAAAGCCAACAAGATGAGCGAAGTGGAGCGAGAGCATATACTGGCGACACTGGCGTCGGTCGGCGGCTCCCGAACCCTTGCCGGGCAGCGCCTGGGGATGTCGGAGCGGACCTTGCGCCACAAGTTGCGACAGTATCGTCTCGACGGTTTTCTGAAGGCTTGAAGGTCTGCTCAGCCTGGCCGTTGAGCTGGCGGGATTTTTGCTTTAATAGGTTAGGCAGTGAACGGAGAAGAGAATGGACAGCAAGGGTATCGAGCAAGTGTTGAGCGTCTTGAAGGCGACGTCAGCAACCGCTGGCGGTCGTGTTGCCGAGGCGCAGAGCCCGGCAACGGGGGCCGACTTCGCGCAGGTGTTGCAGAATTCGATCGCCCAGGTCAGTCAGACGCAGCAGCAGGCGGAGGCCATGGCGGCAAATTTTGCCGCCGGCAACAGCACCGAGAACCTGCACGAAGTCATGATCGCGCTGCAAACGGCCAGCCTTTCCTTCCAGGAGATGATTCAGGTGCGCAACAAGCTCGTCTCTGCGTATCAGGACGTCATGAACATGCAGGTCTAGCGGGTTGGATCGAACGCCGGCACGCTGGCTTCTTTGCAGTGTACAGTTCTGCGCTCGGCTGCAGCTTGGCGCTCGTCTGCCACCGGTCATGGGACCTTGTATTCCAGCTGCGCTGCACCCATAATGCTTTCCATGGTCGTAATTCCGGCAAACCGGAAGCGTTCTGGACGCGGGTTCGATTCCCGCCACCTCCACCACTGCGGGGGTGCACCGGTTTCGACAGGGTGACAGATGGCGAGCAGGCGGCCCGAGAGGCGACGGACGTAATCCGCGCAAAACCACAAACGCCAATGATGAGCGTTTCGCAATGGCCGCTTAAGGCCTGCTGAGGACATAGCCGTCCAATAAACAGAATGGCTATCGGTGGGGGCTTCGGCCCCCATCGTCATTTCAAACTGCGGCGTGCTTGCCCCGCCTGATCGCCGGATGGTCGGCGGCCTTCTTCTCGCGCGACGTTCCGCGCCGCTTTGCGCGCGACTGACACTTGCCGGATCGCGGACGAATCACGGTATATTGTCGTTACACCTCTTCCTTCGGGAGCCTCATACATGAAAGCTGGCGCTCTATCTGCGTTACTGGGATCTGGATTGCCCTTGCTCGCGACGCTGCGGGACTATCGACTTGCATGGCTCGGCAAGGACTCGATCGCCGGCCTTTCGGCGTGCATCGTCTCGATTCCGTCGGTGATCGCCTATGCCGAGCTGGTACACCTGCCGGCGATCACCGGCTTGTACGCGGCGCTGGCAGCGGCCATCGGCTACGCCCTGTTTTCAAGTTCGCGGCACGTTATCGCCGGGCCAGATGCGGCGATCGGTCTGCTCGCTGGTTCGGCAATCCTGCCGTTGTCGGGCGGGGATCCGGCGCGCATCGTCGTTCTCGCGGCGGTGCTCAGTCTCCTGTCGGGTGTCGTGCTGCTCCTCGCCGCGCGACTGAAGCTCGGCGTCATTGCCGATCTGCTGTCCCGGCCGGTGCTGATCGGTTACCTGAACGGTGCTTCGCTGGTTCTGATTGCCACGCAGCTCGGGAAGATGTTCGGCATCAAGACCGAGGGCGAAGAATTCTTCCACATTGTTAATACGGTATTCCAGAAGTTGCCCGAGACGCATCTGGCGACTTTCTTTTTCGGCGTGCTGCTGGTTGCTCTGCTGGTTGCGCTGGCGCGCTGGCGGCCACGCGTACCTGGTGCGCTGGCGGTCTGCGCGGTGGCGATCACAGCCACTTTCGCTCTTGACTTGGGCAGCTACGGCATCGCTCTGGTCGGTGAGGTGCCGTCGGGATTTCCGCATCTGACGATTCCCTCGATCCGCTGGGCAGATCTCGCGGCACTCGCGCCGGCTGCCGTGGCGATTGCCTTCCTGGCGTTTTCAGACGGCATTCTTCTGGCGCAGACCTTTGCCGAGAAGAACGGCTACGAGGTGCGTCCGAACCGCGAGTTGGTCGCCCTGGGCTCGGCGAACATACTGGCCGGGCTTTGGCAGGGCTTTCCCGTTTCGGCCAGTCAGTCGCGTACCTCGATCGTCGATTCCGCCGGTGGCAGGACACAGCTCGCGCAGGTGATTCTGGCCCTCGGCCTGCTCTTGTTCCTGTTCTTCCTCACCGGTCTCATCGCCCTGCTGCCGAAAGTCGCTCTCGGTGCGATCCTCATCGTCACCGCCATCGGCATGCTGGAAGTGGCGTCCCTGAAGGGCTTGTACAAGATCGACCGGGTCGAGGCCGGCATTGCCCTGGGCGTCACGGCTGCGATCCTGCTGGCCGGTGTCGTGCCCGGGATCATTCTCGGTCTGCTGCTGTCGCTGGTCGCCGTGCTGGTCGAGGTTTCGCGTCCCGATGACGCGGTGCTGCGCCGCCTGCGCAGCGACGGCAAGTTCCACGACTGTCTTGAGGACGAGGAAGCGGAGAGCGTTCCGGGCCTGCTCGTCTACCGGCTCTATGCGCCGCTGATCTTCGCCAACGCCAGGCACGTCGTGAACCGCCTGCGGACGCTGGTCGACGAGGCGCAGCCGCCGGTCAAATGGCTGGTCATCGACGCCCAGGCGATCCACGACATGGATGTCACGGCAGGGCAGCGCTTTGCGGAGCTGCATCGCGAACTGGTCGCCAGGGGTATTGACGTCAAGATCGCCGACGCGCCGAGGCCGTTCCGGGAGGAACTCGCCAAGGTTGGTCTATCCGAGGAAATCGGCGGCGCGGACTTCTACGTTTCCGTCAAGCAAGCGACCCAGGACTTCGAGCGCCAGGTCGCTGCCGCGAAAGAGGAACCTGGTAGCGCGCCCGTGTAAGGGAGGGCGCCCGCTTGTTGTCGGCGGAGTTGGCGCATTCAGCCGGTGCGCGTCGGCAGCACCTCGTGCAGCAATCGGGCCGCGTCGCGAATCATCTTTTCGGTGCTCTCCCAGTCGACGCAGGCGTCGGTGACCGAGCAGCCGTACTTCAGCTGTGACAGGTCTTCGGGGATCGCCTGGTTGCCGGCGACGAGGTTCGATTCGACCATCATGCCGACCAGCGACTGGTTGCCCAGGCGTACCTGGTTGACCACGTCGGCCATCACCAGCGGCTGCAGCTCGGGCTTCTTGTAGCTGTTGGCGTGCGAGCAGTCGATCACGATATTGCGCGGCAAACCGGCCTTGCCCAGCGCCTGCTCGGCCATCTGCACGCTGACCGTGTCGTAGTTCGGTCGGCCGTCGCCGCCACGCAGTACCAGGTGGCCGTAACGATTGCCCCGTGTGCGAACGATCGACGTGCGCCCCTGGCCGTTGATGCCCAGGAAACTGTGCGGCCGCGAGGCGGAAAGGATGGCGTTGATGGCGATGGCGACGTCGCCGTTGGTGCCGTTCTTGAAACCGACCGGGGTCGATAGCCCCGACGAAATTTCACGGTGCGTCTGCGACTCGGTCGTGCGCGCGCCGATGGCCGTCCAGGCGATCAGATCGCCCAGGTACTGCGGCGAGATCGGGTCGAGAGCCTCGGTTCCGGCCGGCAGGCCGATTTCGGCGAGCTCGAGCAGGAACTCGCGCGCCAGTTGCATGCCCTGATCGACGCGGAAAGAATCGTCCATGTCCGGGTCATTGATGTAGCCTTTCCAGCCGGTGGTGGTGCGCGGCTTTTCGAAGTAGACGCGCATGACCAGGTACAGCGTTTCGCTGACTTCGTCGGCGAGCGTCTTCAGGCGGCGCGCGTAATCGAGACCGGCGATCGGGTCATGGATCGAGCACGGTCCGACGACGACAAACAAGCGGCGGTCCCGGCGGTCGAGAATATTGCGCAGGACCTCGCGGCCGTTCATCACCAGGCTTGCGGCGGCTGGCGAAAGCGGCAGGCGGGCGTGGATTTCTTCGGGGGAAGGCATGGCGTCGAAGGCGCTGACGTTGATGTTTTCGATGGCGAAATGGGTCATGGTTTTGGCAGACAGCTTAGTTGATGAATCAGGTCCTTGACCGCGGCGACGCGGTCGGAAAGCGTTGCGCACTGGCGTTTGAGGAGCAGTTTGTCGGGTCCGGACAGACGGTAGTTGCGGTCTCTCTGAATCAGATTGATGATGCGCAGCGGGTCGATTGGCGGTTCGGCGCCGAATTGCACGATGATCTGTTCGGCCGTGGCGTCGAGCTTGCTCACCCCGAGAGGCTTGCACAGCAGGCGCAGCCGGTGGCTGTCGAGAAGCGCGCGGGCCTGTGGCGGAAGCGCGCCGAAACGATCGACCAGCTCTTCCTGCAGGTCGGCGATGTCGTCGCCGGTGGTGCAGTTGGCCAGACGCTTGTAGAGCGCCAGCCGCTGGTGGACGTCGGGCGCGTAGTCGTTGGGCAGCAGCGCCGGGGTATGCAGGTTGATCTCGGTGGCGATCGCCAGCGGCTGTAGCAGGTCCGGTTCCTTGCCCTGTTTGAGCGCCGCGACAGCGCGGTTGAGCATCTCGGTGAACATGTTGAAGCCGACTTCCTGCATCTCCCCGGACTGGCTGTCGCCGAGGACCTCGCCGGCACCGCGAATTTCGAGGTCGTGCATGGCGAGGTAGAAGCCGGCACCCAGTTCATCCATCATCTGGATCGCTTCCAGGCGCTGCCTGGCCTGCTTGTTGAGTGCCGCGTCGTCGTGGGTCAGCAGATAGGCGTAGGCCTGGTGGTGCGAGCGGCCGACGCGACCGCGCAGCTGATGCAACTGCGCCAGGCCGAACTTGTCGGCACGATTGATGACGATGGTGTTGGCATGCGGGTTGTCGATGCCGGTTTCGATGATCGTCGTGCACAGCAGGACGTTGACGCGTTGTTGCGTGAAGTCGCGCATTACCCGCTCCAGCTCACGCTCTTTCATCTGGCCGTGGCCGACGACGATGCGTGCTTCGGGCAACAGTTTTTCGAGCTTGCTGCGCATGTTCTCGATGGTGTTGACTTCGTTGTGCAGGAAATACACTTGTCCGCCGCGTTTGAATTCGCGCAGCAGCGCTTCGCGGATGATGCCGTCGGAGAAGCGGGTGACGAAGGTCTTGATCGCCAGGCGCTTCTGTGGCGCCGTGGCGATGACCGAGAAGTCGCGCAGGCCTTCGAGCGACATTGACAGCGTGCGCGGGATCGGTGTCGCGGTGAGTGTCAGTACGTCGACTTCGGCGCGCAGCGCTTTCAGCGCTTCTTTCTGGCGGACGCCGAAGCGGTGCTCCTCGTCGATGACCACCAGTCCGAGACGGCTGAACTTGACGTCTTTTTGCAACAGGCGATGCGTCCCGATGACGATGTCGAGCTTGCCGTCGGCCAGTTCGCGCAGCGCCTGCGCTACCTCGGCGTTGGTCTTGAAGCGGGACAACTCGGCGATTCTTACCGGCCAGTCGGCGAAGCGGTCGTTGAAAGTCTGGAAATGCTGTTCGCAGAGCAGGGTCGTCGGGCAAAGGATGGCCGCCTGCCGACCGCCAGCGACTGCGCAGAAGACGGCGCGCAAGGCGACCTCTGTCTTGCCGAAACCGACGTCGCCGCAGACCAGGCGATCCATCGGCCGGCCGGATTTCATGTCTTCGATCACCGCCTCGATCGCCGTCGCCTGATCGGCAGTCTCTTCAAAACCGAAGCCGTCGGCGAAGGCGTCGTGGTCGTGCGCCTTGAACTCGCAAGGGTGCCCCTGGCGTGCGGCGCGCAGAGCGTAGAGTGCGAGCAGCTCGGCAGCCGTATCGCGGGCCTGCAGCGCCGCGCGCCGTTTCGCTTTTTCCCATTGTTGCGAGCCGAGTGTGTGCAGCGGCGCGGCGTCGGGATCGGCACCCGAGTAACGCGAGATGACGTGCAGTTGTGACACCGGGACGTAGAGTTTGGCGTCGCCGGCGTAGTGCAGTTCGAGAAATTCCATCTCGCCTTCACCGAGGTCGAGGTGAATCAGACCCCGGTAGCGGGCGATGCCATGCTGCTCATGGACAACCGGCGAACCGACCTTCAGCTCGGTGAGGTCGCGCAACCAGTTGTCGACCGTTGCCTTGCGCTGCGCCGCGTGCCGGGAGCGGCGCGAGGGACTGTCGGCGTAAAGCTCGGCTTCGGTGATGATGGCCAGTTGCGCGAGCTGGAAACCGTCGTGCAGCGGCGCGACCGCCAGAGCGAGCTTGCTGTCGGCGGCCAGGAACGTGGCAAAGTCGCCACCCGCGGTCGGCGCCAGCCCGTATTCGGCGAACAGTTCGCTCAGCGTTTCGCGGCGTCCGGCGGTTTCGGCGAGCAGCAGGACGCGGCCCGGGAAGTCGTCGATGAAGCCCTTCAGGACGTGCAGCGGGTCCTGGGCGCGGCGGTCAACGGCCAGCGGCGGCAGGTTTTGTGCGGGGCCGTCGTTGCCGGCGGCGAGGTTCACGCGGGCGTACGATTTCGCGGCGACGAAAAACGGCTCCTCGGCGAGGAACAGTTCAGCCGGCTGCAGCAGGGGGTGGCTGCGGTCGCCGGAGAGCATGTCGTAGCGCGATTGTGCCTCGCGCCAGAAGGCACGGATCGCCGCCGCTACGTCGTTGTGGAGGACGAGAACGGTCTCTTTGGGCAGGTAGTCGAAAAGGCTTGCCGTCTCTTCAAAGAACAGCGGCAGCCAGTATTCGATGCCGGCCGCCGCGACGCCGTTCGAGACATCCTTGTAAATCCGCGACTTGCCGGGGTCGCCTTCGAAAATCTCCCGGAAACGTTGGCGGAAGCGCGCGCGGCCCTTCTCGTCGAGAGGGAACTCGCGTGCGGGTAGCAGGCGAACTTCCGGGACCGGGTAGAGGGTGCGCTGACTATCGACGTCGAAGGTCTTGATGCTTTCGATCTCGTCGTCGAAGAGATCCAGCCGGTAAGGCAGTTGCGAGCCCATCGGGAAGAGGTCGACGATGCCGCCGCGGATCGAGTATTCACCCGGCGCCACGACCTGGGTGACGTGCGCGTAGCCGGCCAGGGTCAGCTGCGCTCGGAACGGAACGGCGTCGAGTGGCTCGCCCTGCTTCAGAAAAAAGGTATAGGCGGCCAGATACGCCGGCGGCGCCAGGCGATAAGCCGCCGTTGCCGCAGGAACCAGCAGCACGTCGCAATCGCCACGCATGACCGCGTAGAGTGTCGCCAGACGCTCGGAAACCAGGTCGTGATGCGGCGAAAAACTGTCGTAAGGCAGCGTTTCCCAGTCCGGCAACAGGCGGATGCACAGATCTGGAGCAAACCAGGCAATTTCCGCGAGCAGGCGCTGCGCGTCGGTGGCATCGGCCGTGAGCACGGCGAGCATGCGCTGCCCGGCGCTCGCGGCGGTTGCCGCCTGGGCGATCAGCAGCGCGTCGGCTGAGCCTGCAAAGGAGGGAAGCTGAAGCCTTTCGCCGACTTTGGGCAGCGGCGCGCGGGGAAGCGGTAAGAACAATGAATACGACTCGCGACTCGATGGCTGAAGTGAAGTGAAGTGAGCTGCGCGACCCGGTCAGGGCAAGGCAGCAAAAGGGCGAAATTATAGCCGATCAGTCGGCGTCGCCGACATCGTCCCCGCAGCGCAGGTGTTTTGGCGTAATCGGGCGCTTCACGCCTGCCGTGCTGCGAGTTTCGCACTCAGAGCAGTGAAGAACTCCGAAGCGCCGCTGCGGATCGAGTAATCCGCGAGGGCTGAAAGCGATGTCGGGTGCGGGTTGACCCCCACCACCGTCGCCCCGGCCCGTTTGGCCCACACCGGCAGCAGCGCGGCCGGTTGGACGGTGAACGAGGTGCCAACACAAAAGAACAGATCGGCGGTCATGCTGCACGTTTCGGCAGCCGCAAAGACCTCCTCGTCGAGCATTTCTCCGAACAACACCAGATCCGGGCGCACCGGCGCACCGCAGCGGGGGCAGCGAAAAGGTTCGGCGGCGCTTTGCTCCCAGTCGGCCGAGAAGCCGCAACGCTGCTGGCAGCGGAGGCGGTGTATGGTGCCGTGAACTTCGAGCACTGGCGCGTTCCCGGCGCGGCTATGGTAGCCGTCGATGTTCTGCGTAATGACCGTCAGTTGTTTTGCCCGACAGATTTCCTGCAGCCGGGCGAGGGCTTGGTGGCCGGCGTTCGGCTGTCGTTCGTCGACCAGCCTTTTCAATTGCAGCAGCCAGTTCCATACGCGTTCCGGATTGCGCAGGAAACCCTCAATGCTGGCGACCTCATCAGGATCGACCTTGTTCCACAGTCCGGTCGCGCCGTCGCGAAAGGTTGGAATGCCACTGTCGGCGGACAGACCTGCCCCTGAGAAAACAACGATTTCCTTCGCCTCGCGCACCACGGAAGCGACTGATTCCAGGCTGCCTGAGTGCATTGTCCTCTCCTTTCCGGTACCCGGACTGGTTGGCCAGATCCCGCCTCCGAGGAAGTGGACCTCAGGGCGCCTCATGCTCGCTTGATTCTCGCATATTCCCGATTGTTGACCATCCCGGTCCGCACGGGGCCGACACGCGCTTGGCGAATTCCCTCAGGCGGCGGTGGGCAGCTTGTCAGCACGGGGTGCGGGGGCGGGCGTGGCAGCGTCTCGACGCACGCAGCGGAGTGCCGCGAACGGGCAATCGTTGTATAAATGCAACACAATGCCAAACCAATGCTTGAAGCCGCCGAAGTTTGTATGCTTAAATCCGCCGACTGCGCAAAAATCGCATCGCGTGACACGCATTCGGACCTAACAGAGATTAATCGAGGAGGAATATCTTGAAATCGAAAATCATTACTACCCTGCTGGCCTCAATCGGCCTTTTTGCTGCAGTTGGCGCCGCACAAGCGCAAACCGCGGCTGATCGCGTTTATGTGATCGACTCACGCGGTGAAGTCGCGATGAGCGGCGCCGGCCTCTGCTGGCGGACCGGCTTCTGGACGCCTGCAGCTGCGGCCAAGGACCCGGCTGGTTGCAAGTGTGACAAGGACCTGCTGCCGAAGGAAGTCTGCGAGCCGCCGATGGCCAAGGCTGCTGCTGCGACGGCCAAGCCGTCCGGTGACAAGGTGACCGTCGCTGCCGACGCGCTGTTTGATTTCAACAAGGCCACGCTGCGTCCGGCCGGCAAGGCGAAGCTCGACGAAGTCGTCGCCATGTCCAAGCAGATCAAGCTGGAAGTGATCATCGCCGTCGGTCACACGGACCGTATTGGCTCCGATGCCTATAACCAGAAACTGTCCGAGCGGCGTGCCGCGTCGGTCAAGGCCTATCTGGTGAGCAAGGGTGTCGAAGCCAACCGCGTCTACACCGAAGGCAAGGGCGAGAAGCAGCCGGTGACCCAGCCTGGTCAGTGCCCGGGTGGCAAGAGCGCGAAAGTCATCGAGTGCTTGCAGCCTGACCGTCGTGTCGATATCGAACTCATCGGCACCAAGTAATTCAGAGAAGGCGTAAGAAAACCCCGCTCCGGCGGGGTTTTTTTTCAGCCAGCACATTCCTGATTACGCAGGGATCATGCCCATGGAAGTTGTCGATCTGCTCATCGAGGCGCGCTGGATAGTTCCGGTCGACCCCGCTGGTGTGGTTCTTGAAAGTCACGCTGTAGTGATCAACGATGGCCGCATCGTGGCCGTCGTTCCCCAGAGCGAGGCGGCGAGCTGCTTTTCGGCAAGGAGCCACAAGCGGCTGGAGCAGCACGTCCTCATTCCGGGGCTGGTCAATTTGCATACCCACGCGGCGATGACCCTTCTGCGCGGTCTTGCCGACGACCTGCCGCTCATGGAATGGTTGCAGCGGCACGTCTGGCCAGCCGAGGCGCAGCACGTCTCGGAGCAGTTCGTCTATGACGGAACCTTGCTCGCCTGCGCCGAAATGTTGCGCGGTGGCATCACCTGTTTCAATGACATGTACTTCTTCCCCGGCGCCGCGGCGGACGCGGCGCTGGCGTCGGGCATGCGCGCCGCAATCGGTCTGATCACCGTCGACTTTCCGAGTAGCTACGCGACCGACGCCGACGACTATCTGGCCAAGGGGCTCGCCGCCCGCGACCAGCGGCTCGAAGAGCCGCTGCTGTCCTTCTGCCTGGCGCCACATGCGCCGTACACAGTAGGCGACGGGGGCTTTTCCCGGGTGCTGACGCTTGCCGAGCAGGTCGAATTGCCGATACACGTACATCTGCATGAAACCATCCAGGAAATCGAAGAGAGCGTGCAGCGTTTCGGGATACGCCCGATCGAGCGCCTCCGTCGCCTGGGAATGTTGAGCCCGGCACTGATTGCCGTACACGCGGTGCACCTCGACGCGCACGAAATCGAACTGCTCGCCCAGCAGGGCTGTTCCATCGCGCATTGCCCCAGCTCCAACCTCAAACTTGCCAGCGGCATTGCCCCGCTTGCCGAGCTGGCGGCAAAGGGAATCAATATTGGTCTGGGTACTGACGGTGCGGCCAGCAACAACCGGCTCGACCTGCTACAGGAGATGCGGCTGGCCGCATTGCTTGCCAAGGCGCAGAGTGGCCGTGCCGACGCGATCAAGGCCCATCAGGTACTGCACATGGCGACCCTCGGTGGCGCCCGAGCCCTGGGTCTCGAGGCACGGATCGGCTCGATCACTCCCGGCAAGGCGGCCGATCTGTGCGCCGTCGCGCTCGACGAGTTTGCCCTTGCCCCCTGCTATGAGCCGGTTTCACACCTCACCTACGCTGTAGCCCGAGAGCATGTTTCTGCGGTGTGGGTCGCTGGTCGCATGCTTGTCGAAAACGGCCAACTGATTGAAAGCAACGAAACCGGATTGATAAAGCTGGCGCTCTTGTGGCAGAATAAAATCCGTCCGTGACGAGTTCAGTGAACAACGAGGCATAACAGGCCATGCGGACCCGCTCCGCAGCCTTCAATTAACGAGGGAAACCTAGATGAAAAGAATTGCAAGAACAAGCACCATCGTGGCTGCGTTCGCCGCCGCTCTCGGCTTCGGCGCCTCGCTGGCTCAGGCACAAACTTCGATTCCCCTGGATCGCGTGTATGTGATTGACTCCCGCGGCGAAGTCGCGATGAGCGGCGCCGGCCTCTGCTGGCGGACCGGTTTCTGGACTCCTGCGGGCGCGGCCAAGGACCCGGCTGGTTGCAAGTGCGACAAGGATCTGCTGCCGAAGGAAGTCTGCGAGCCGCCGATGGCCAAGGCTGCTGCTGCGACGGCCAAGCCGTCCGGTGACAAGGTGACCGTCGCTGCCGACGCGCTGTTTGATTTCAACAAGGCCACGCTGCGTCCGGCCGGCAAGGCGAAGCTCGACGAAGTCGTCGCCATGTCCAAGCAGATCAAGCTGGAAGTGATCATCGCCGTCGGTCACACGGACCGTATTGGCTCCGATGCCTATAACCAGAAACTGTCCGAGCGGCGTGCCGCGTCGGTCAAGGCCTATCTGGTGAGCAAGGGTGTCGAGGCCAACCGCGTCTACACCGAAGGCAAGGGCGAGAAGCAGCCGGTGACCAAGCCTGGTCAGTGCCCGGGTGGCAAGAGCGCGAAAGTCATCGAGTGCCTGCAGCCTGACCGTCGTGTCGATATCGAACTCATCGGCACCAAGTAATCCGGTAGTTTTACGGGAGAAGCCCTGCTTCGGCAGGGCTTTTTCGTTGGTGCCTGCCGCCTGGCATACTCACCGGTGCACGCCGGTACGGTGGCCCACTCTCGCCTGCTTCCCGCCTCTCGCCATGGAAACCGCTTCATGATGATCAACGCCGACCAGAAGGAACTCGAGAAATTCAGCCAGCTTGCCCATCGCTGGTGGGACCCGGGCAGCGACTTCAAGCCCTTGCACGACATCAACCCCTTGCGCCTTGAGTGGATCGACCGTCACTGCCAACTGGCTGGCAAGAGCGTGCTTGACGTCGGTTGCGGCGGAGGCCTGCTTTCGGAAGCCATGTGTGAGAGAGGGGCGACGGTGACCGGCATCGACCTCTCCGAAAAGGCGCTGAGTGTGGCCCGATTGCATTTACTCGAAAGCGGTCGCCAGGTCGACTATCGGCAGGTTTCCGCCGAAGAACTTGCCGCCGAGCAGGGCAGCCGGTATGACGTGGTGACGTGTATGGAAATGCTCGAGCATGTTCCCGATCCGGCCAGTACCGTTGCCGCCTGCGCGGCCCTGGCCAAACCCGGCGGGCACGTTTTCTTCTCGACCATCAACCGCAATCCGAAAGCCTACCTGTTTGCGGTGATTGGCGCCGAATATGTGCTGCAGATGTTGCCGAAAGGCACTCACGACTATGCGCGATTCATAAAACCATCAGAGCTTTCGCGTTGGCTGCGAAACGTCGGCCTCGATCCCGATGAGCTGCGCGGGATGACTTACAACCCCTTCACGCAGCACTACGCTCTCGGTCACGACACGGACGTGAATTACCTTCTGCATAGCATAAAGAATGTTTGACACAGTACTCTTCGACCTCGACGGCACCTTTGCCGATACCGCCCCCGATCTGGCTGCCGCCCTCAACCGATTGCGCGCCGATCTGGGACTGCCGCGGGTGTCGCCAGAGCAGCTCCGCCCTTTGACGTCGCAGGGCGTACGGGGCATGCTCAAGGGTGGGCTCGACATGCAGCCGAGCGATGCCGGCTACGCGCAATTCTACGATCGCTTCCTGCGCTACTACAGTCAGGACATCTGTGTCGAAACACGGCTGTTTCCCGGAATTGAGCAACTCCTCGACGTCCTTGAGGGGCGCCGTTCGCTGTGGGGTATCGTCACCAACAAAGCGCAGCGCTTCACCCTGCCGCTGCTGGCCCGGCTTGGCTTCGCCAAGCGCGCAGCCTGTGTCGTCAGCGGTGATTCGGCGCGACGTGCCAAGCCGGCAGCGCACCCGATGCGGCTGGCGTGTTCCCTGCTTGCCAGGCATCCGGCGCGTTGCCTCTACGTTGGTGACGATCTGCGTGATATCCAGGCCGGTCGCGCTGCCGGCATGGTCACCGTGGCGGTGCGCTACGGCTATCTCGGTGATGGCGATCCGATAGAGAAGTGGGGTGCCGATCATGTCGTCGATCACGCGCGGGAAATTGCCGTCCTCGCCGGTATCCACCGAGCGTGAAAGACGCTCGCCATCCTTGAGAAAAGCTCGCCATGCCCAAGACAGCCCTGATCCTTTTTGCCCATGGCGCTCGTGATCCCGATTGGGCCGAGCCAATGCGCCGCGTCTGCGCGTTTGTGCGCGAACAGGCTCCGGATCGGCGCGTCGAACTCGCCTTCCTGGAGTTCATGACGCCCGAGTTGCGCGAATGCGCCGAGTTGCTCCTCGGCGAGGGCTTCGAACGGATCGTCGTGCTGCCGATGTTCATTGCCCGTGGCGGACATCTGAAACGCGACGTGCCCCTGTTGCTCGACGAGTTGCGGCGTTGCCATCCGCAGGCGCAGTTTGAGTTGGGCGCTGCGGTGGGCGAAGCCGACAGCGTCGTGCAGGCCATGGCCCGGCACGCGCTGGCGCTGGTCGAGGGCTAGTTGCCGGTGGCCAGCGCCAGCCCAACGGCTGCCGGTCATCGACGATTGCTGTTCTGTGCTGCGGCCGACGCGGAGCACATCGGTGTCTGAGGTCAGCTTTTCGCCGATCGGATTTCTGGCGACGCCGTTTCGCGATCGCTTCGGCATCCCCCGGCAGGGGCAACTGGCGCCGCATGCCCACGGCCAGTTGCGCCTGCTGCGACCGTATGATCGAGAAGAGGCGGTGCGTGGCCTGGACGAGTTCTCGCACGTCTGGCTCAGTTTCGTTTTCCACCGTAGCGCAGATCAGTGGAGCCCGACGGTCCGCCCACCGCGCCTTGGCGGCAACGCGCGGGTCGGTGTTTTCGCCAGCCGTAGCCCATTTCGCCCCAACCCCCTGGGCCTGTCGCTGGTCGAGTTGCTGGCGATCGATACGCGCGCCGGCGTGCTGCTCACTTTCGGCGGCGTTGACCTGCTCGACGGGACTCCCGTTCTCGATATCAAACCGTACCTTCCGTTTGCCGAAAGCCAGCCGGCCGCACGCGCTGGCTTCGTTGCCGGCCCGCCGCGGCAGCTGGCCGTCGAATTCAGTGCGCAGGCGGCTGCGCAGCTGCCGCTCCATGAGCGGCGCTGGCCTGATCTGGCGGACCTGTTGCGCGAGGTTTTGGCACAGGATCCGCGCCCGGCATACGCGGACGATCCGTTACGGCATTACGGCTTTCGCCTCTATGATCTGGAAATCAAGTGGCGTTGTACGGCGGCGGTCGCCATTGTCGAAGACATCGTTGGACCGTCGTCAGGTGCGTAGGGGTGAACTGCGCGAGCCGGAACCAGCGGCAGTTGCCAACTGCCTTCTCGCGAAGGTCTGCGCGCGTGCATTGTCGCCGACCTCTCGCTGATCTCCGGTCGGCTGCTGGGGCGTGTCAGCGTAGCCGCGCTGGCTGCGTTAGTAGGGGATCATCGTCACGCATCTGGCGGCGCATTTGTTGCGAGCAAGCTGTCGCCACTTGATCGGCCCGCAATTCTGCGACCGCAGGCGATCGCTCTGGAGAATATCACCTTGGAGATCCGTCCATGAAAAGCTTGATCGGAGCGTTGCTCCTGCTGGCCCTGGTTCAACCGAACACCGTTTTGGCCGACCGCGGTGCCCCTGCTGCTTACTATCCGGTATCCGGCGCGGTGGTTGTGGGGGGCGCTTACGGGCGGCGCGGCGGCTATTACGGGCCGAGATGGGGTTACCCGGCCCCGAGCGTCGGCGTCTATTTTGGCGGTCCGGTGGGTTGGGGAGGTCCGTGGGGGCCTCCGGTGTACTATCCGCAGCCCCTCTATCCGCCGGTCGTTGCCGTGCCACCGCCGGTCGTGTACGTGGAGAGGGGCGAAAGAAGCGGCGCGCGCGAGTACGGCAGCGGCGAAGCTCTGGAGCCCGGCTATTGGTACTACTGCCGGGAAAACGCTGGCTACTTCCCGGCAGTGACGCAGTGCCCCGGCTCCTGGGAGCAGGTCGCGCCACGCCCGGATTAGGACCGCGCTGAGTGGATGGAATGTTTGCCGCGACGCCAGAAGGAGGTGTCGAGAAGGGATGGGGGGCCTCGATGCGGCAGGCGTTTACGGGGCGAGTCGCTCGCGAGTCCATCGCCGATCGGCGTCGAGTTGGTAGCGCAAGCGGTCGTGCAAACGGCTCTTGCGCCCCTGCCAGAATTCCCAGCAATCCGGTTGCAGGCGGTAGCCGCCCCAGTGCGGCGGGCGCGGCGGGTGGAGAAGAAAGCGGGTGCCGTAGCGAGCGGCGTTGGCGACGAGTAGCGCACGGCTGGGAATGACCTGACTCTGTGGGCTGGCCCAGGCGCCGATTCTTGAATCAAGCGGGCGGCTGGCAAAGTAGGCGTCGCTCTCAGCTTCAGCGACCTTGTCGACCCGGCCTTCGATACGCACCACCCGTTCCAGTTCGACCCAGTGGAACTGCAGCGCCGCCCAGGGATTGGTGGCCAGCTCGCGGCCCTTGCGGCTTTCGTAGTTGGTAAACCAGGTGATGCCCTGAGCGTCGAAGCCCTTGATCAGAACCACCCGGGTGGACGGGCGCATGCTGCTGTCGACCGTGGCCAGGGTCATCGCATTCGGCTCGGGTACCTGGGCAGCGATTGCCTCGGCGAGCCATTTCGAAAACTGCTCGAAAGGGTCGGCGAGCGACGCGTCCTCGCTGAGTTCGGCACGCTCGTAGCTTTTTCGGAGGTCAGTGAGTTGGGTCATCGTCGGCGAGGGGGACAAACAAGGGTTTAAGGAGGCTGGCCGGGCGCAAGCGGGACGCCTTGGGGCCGGGCAGGGTGAGTGCGCCGACCGCCATTGTCGAGGCGCGCGGCAAGCGACGAGCAATGTTCCATGCGTGGGGGGTCAGCACTTTGCAGCATCCTGCAGCCAGCCGTCGCGCAGGGTATTGCGCTTTTTTTTCAAGACCAGCTTGTGCTTGTCGCTGGCTGGCGAACCGAGTTGCACCGTGAAGTCCATCAGCTCGTCGCGTCGGAAAGCATGTACGCGGATGGTTTCTCCTGCATGCCGCCGGCACAACAGGGGCTCGAGCGAATCCGGCGTAACCCGCAGACCGTCGATGGCGACCAGGAGGTCGCCGGCCGAGAGGCCGGCAGCTTGCGCAGGACTGTCCTGGTAGACGGTCGCCAGGCGTACTTCGTTACCATCAGTGCTGGTTTTTGCGCCCAGTGTCGGCGTCATCGACGTTTTCTGGCGCCGCAGCCGGATGCCAAAAGGTTTCAGCAGTGGTGCCAGCGCAAGCTCGGCTGTGCCATGGATTGCTGCTGCGAAAAACGGCTCCAGTTCGAGCCCGGAAAGCTCCTCGGCGAGCAGTCGAATGTCGTCGTCGCCGACGCCTACGCCGTCGTGTCCAGCACGTTCGCCGTGCCGCAGCCAGAGGGCACGCATGACGTCGTCGAGCGAAACCCGGCCGTTGGTGCCGGCACGCAGGGTGAGGTCCAGAGCAAGGGCGACCAGGGCGCCCTTGGCATAGTAGCTGACCACAGCGTTGGGCGTGTTCTCGTCGGGCCGGTAGTACTTGGTCCACGCGTCGAAGCTCGACTCGGCCAGTGTCTGGCGCTTTCGGCCTGGATCGCGGCGCACCTTGCCGATCGTGCGGGCGACCAATCGCAGCCACTCCTTCTGGTCGATCAAACCGCAGCGCAGGAGAGCCAGGTCGTCATAGTACGAGGTGAAGCCTTCGAAGGCCCAGAGCAGGGTGGTGTAGTTCTCGGCGTCGAGATTGCCGGCAGTGAATGCGTCCGGGCGGATGCGCTTGATGTTCCAGCTGTGAAAATACTCGTGGCTGCACAGACCCAGGAAAGCCACGTAGCGCTCGGGCGTGCCTTTCATCCCCGCGTAGGGGAGATCGTTGCGGGCACAGAGCAGCGCCGTCGAGGCGCGGTGCTCGAGGCCGCCGTAGCCGTCCGCGACGGCGGTGACGAGAAACAGGTAGGAGGGCATTGGCGCGGGCTCGCCGAAAAAGCGAATCTGCCATGCGCAAAGGCGCTCCAGGTCGCCGGTGAGACGTGCCAGATCGCAGTCATGGCGACCGCTAATAACCACTTCGTGGGGCACTCCGCAAGCGCTGAAAGCGGCCAGCGTGAAGTCGCCCAGCTCCACCGGGTGGTCGATCAGTTCGGCATAACTGGCGGCCCGGTAGGTGCCGAAGCCGTGGCGGTGGGCCGTGCCTCGCTCGCCTTCGGCCGGCGACAGCGCGGTTGCCACGCGCCAGTTGTGATAGCGCTTGCCAAGCGGCCGCTGGATATCGACCAGGCAGGGCAGATGCTCGTGACCGACGGCGCGCAGGAAGACGCTGCTGCCGTTGAAGAAGGCATGCGTTTGGTCGAGGTGCGCGCCGCGCACGGAGAGATCCCAGGCGTAGACCTCACAGCTGACCGTCAGTGAGGAGCGCTTTTCGCCTGTCGGAATGGCCTGCCAGGTGTGCTTGTCGATCTTGGTGAGGGTGACCGCCTTGCCGGCCGACTCGGCCCGTATGGAGACGATGTGACGCGCGAAGTCACGAATCAGGTAGCTGCCGGGGATCCAGGCGGGAAGAGCAAAGCGCTGCCCGGCCGGATTGGCTGTTGAAACGGTGCACCGCACTTCGAAGAGGTGTGCTTCCGGATTGCTCGCGCGGATGGCGTAATGGATCGTGGCCGGCTTCATTGGCTGTTTTTTCCTCTTCGCAGGGCGTGACCGGAATTGTACGGGTTCTTTCCGGTCCAACGACATGGGATGTTCGGGTAGCTCGATGCGGTCGACGGCAGGGTATTTGCTTCCCTTCCCGATCCTCGTCTGCGTTCATTTCATGCATTGATCATTCCTTGGATCCGGATTGAAGCCGTGCCACAATGCTTCGTCGGGCATAGCCCCGACCTACTGTTAATCCCGTCAAAGAGGAAGGAGACAAGGAAGTGATTAGCCATACAAGGTGCTTTTTGTTCGCTGCCACACTGGCCGCCGCACTGCTGTCCGCGCCGGTTCTGGCGAAGGAACTGACCGGCACGCTGAAGAAGATCAAGGATACGGGCGTAATCACGCTGGGGCATCGCGAGTCATCGATTCCTTTCTCCTACTACGATGAAAAGCAGCAGGTCATTGGCTATTCGCAGGACTTGGCGCTCAAGGTGGTTGAGGCGATCAAGGTCGAGCTGAAAATGGCGAAGCTCGATATCAAGCTGGTGCCGATCGCCTCGTCCAATCGCATTGAACTGATCGAGGAGGGATCGGTCGACCTCGAATGCGGGTCGACAACCAACAACGCCGAACGCCAGAAGCTGGTCAGTTTCTCCAACAGCATCTTTGTCGTCGAGACCCGTCTGCTGACCAAGGTCGACTCGGGCATCAAGGATTTCCCCGATCTGGCCGGCCGGAACGTGGTGACCACTGCCGGAACCACTTCGGAGCGCCTTTTGCGCAAGATGAACAAAGAGAAGAAGATGAACATGAGCATCATCAGCGCCAAGGACCACGGCGAGGCATTCCTGACCCTGCAAACCGGGCGTGCCGTCGCTTTCATGATGGATGACGCGCTGCTTTACGGCGAAATGGCGAAAGCCAAGCGGGTCGGTGATTGGGCCGTAGTCGGTACGCCACAGTCGCTCGAGGCCTACGGCTGCATGATGCGCAAGGGTGACCCGGCGTTCAAGAAGGTCGTCGACACGGCGCTGGCCAAGGTGATGAAGTCCGGCGAAGCCACGAAGATCTACGACAAGTGGTTTCAGCAACCGATTCCGCCAAAAGGCTTGAACCTCAACTTCCCGCTCTCGGCCGCCGTCAAGGCCATGTACAAGTCGCCAAACGACAAAGCGTTCGAGTAAGGGTGCATCACCCGGGGGCCGCACGGCCTTCGGAATCGCAATTGAAGGAGAAGCCGATGTTGAACAGAGTGCTTACCCGCTGGCTGGTAGCAGTCGCCTCGTTGCTCGTGCTCAGCGCCGCGTCGCTGGCGGCCGAGAAGCCGAATGTCGTGATCCTCGCCACTGGCGGCACCATTGCCGGTGCCGGTGCCGATGTCACCAACAGCGCTACTTACCAGGCGGCGAAGGTGCCGGTGGACAAGCTCATCGCCGCCATTCCGCAGCTGCAGACGATTGCCAACGTGCGCGGCGAACAGGTTTTCCAGATTGCTTCGGAGAGCTTCACCAACGACCATCTGCTGACTCTTGGCAAACGCGTGGCAGCGCTCGTCAAGCAGAGTGACGTCGATGGGGTGGTCATTACGCACGGCACCGACACGCTCGAAGAGACCGCCTACTTTCTGACCCTGGTGGTGCACACCGAGAAGCCAATCGTTCTGGTTGGCTCGATGCGACCCGGCACAGCCATGTCGGCAGACGGCACTCTGAACCTGTACAACGCGGTCAGCGTGGCAGCCAGCAAGGACGCGCGCGGCAAGGGAGTGCTGGTGACCATGAACGACGAGATCAACAGTGGCCGGGACGTCGCCAAAGTGGTCAACCTCAAGACCGAGGCATTCAAGAGTCCGTGGGGTCCCCTGGGCATGGTCGTCGAAGGCAAGAACTACTGGTTCCGTCTGCCGGTCAAGCGGCATACCATGAACTCGGAATTCGATATCGAGAAGATCGACGTTCTGCCCTCCGTGGGCATCGCGTATGGAGCGGGCAACGTGTCCGATACCGCCTACCGCGCCCTGGCAGAGAAAGGCGCCAAGGCGATCGTCCATGCCGGGACCGGCAATGGCTCGGTTGCCAAGGCCGTTGTGCCGGCGCTGCAGGAACTACGCGGACAGGGCATCCAGATCATCCGTTCCTCGCACGTCAATGCGGGCGGCTTCGTGCTGCGTAACGCCGAACAGCCCGACGACAAGTACGACTGGGTGGTGGCGCACGACCTCAATCCGCAGAAGGCAAAGATTCTCGCCTCGGTGGCCTTGACCCAGACGCAGGACAGCAAGGAGCTGCAGCGCATCTTCTGGGAGTACTGATCCCGCACTCGACTTGTTGTGGCCTGCGGGCAGGGCGGCAGGCGCTCTGTCAGGCCCCTGCGCCAGAGAAAGCGGCCGATCGAAGCCGGGCAACCCGGTGCGTCGTTGGGCAGCCAGCGGCGGCGAGTGCCACCGATTCCTGCGCGGCATGGCCAGGTGGCGCCTCGTCTCGGTCGCCGTTTCCCCGCGCAGCCAGACACCGACGTCGACGAGCCGCTCGTCCGACGCTCGGCTGGCGTCGTGCCTCGATCCACTTGATCAGCACGGCGCTTCCTGCCGCGCAGGGGCTGGGGCTTGCCCGATAGCGCCAGAATGCCCTAGTCTGGTGCCTGGATGCTTCCCCGATGGTTTGTCAATTGGCTTGTGGCTGGGCCGGGCCCTTGCCTGCGGGAGCAGTGCCTGCCGCGTCGCAGAGGTGCGAGGAGAGCGCGGTCCGACTTGCAGTTCAGGCATGGCTTGCCTTGGCCGAAGTCCGGTCGAGCCGAGCTGAGTACCCTTGGATCGATAAAGAAAACAGGAGAGCGGCATGGCAATGACCAATGAATCCACCGTCAATCTGCGGCGCAACCTGCGCGAAATAGCCGAGCAACAGAATCTGCCCGCGCGCGTGGACGAGTATCTCGAATGCTACTTCGCCGATGGCGAGCTCAGCGACGCCAGTGACGCCAGCCCGGAAGAACTTCTCGGCGCGGCCGTCCAGCATTTTCGCCTGGGCGACGTGCGACCGCCGGGACAAGCTGCCGTCGCTCTGTACACTCCGGATTTCGACCGGCACGGCTGGCATTCTCCGCATACCGTAATCGATGTCGTGACCGACGACATGCCGTTCCTGGTCGATTCGATCACCATGGTCGTCTACCGCCATGGCCTGGTCATCCATCGCTTGCTGCATCCTCTGCTGGCCACCGAGAGGAATACCGAGGGCCACCTGCAACGCACCTTGGCACGCGGCGCCACGGGCAGTCAGCCCGAGTCGTGGATTCACCTCGAGATCGACCGTGTCGGCGACGCCGCACTGCTTGAGCAACTGCGTCAGGAGATTGCCGGCGTCCTCGTCGATGTGCGTGCTGCAGTCGAAGACGTCGCAGCCATACAGAGCTGCATGCAACAAGCGTACGACGAGATGATCGCCGTACCAGGTCCAGAGAGTGATGAAGCGGGGGCCTATCTGCGCTGGATCGGCGTCAATAATTTTGTCTTTCTCGGCTATGCCGATTACGTCGTAAACGCGCAAGGCAGTGCGCTTGCTCGTGTCGATGAGAGCGGGCGCGGCATCCTCCGTCACGACGATCACCCGGGATTTGGTCATTGCCTGGCGGGATTTCAGGGGGCCGTCGCCGAGTTGGGCAGAGATCCGTCGCCGCTGATTCTGGTCAAGACCGACGCGCGCTCGACCGTTCATCGCTCGGCCTACCTCGACTTCATCGGCGTCAAGCGCTATGGCGCCGCCGGCAACGTCGTCGGCCTGCGCGCGCTGGTCGGCCTGTACACGGCGCACGTCTATCACGTGGCGGCCACCGACATTCCCATCCTGCGGCGCAAGATAACGGCGGTCAGGGAAGCCATCGGCTTCATCCCGCGCAGTCACCGCGACAAGACCCTGCTCAATGTTCTCGAAACCTATCCGCGCGATGAGTTGATCGAGATCGCGCAGGACGACCTGATGGCCATTGCGCGTGGCATTGTTTCTCTGCACGAACGCGAGCAGGTGCGGGTCTTCATGCGCAACGATGCATGGGGGCGCTACGTCTCGGTGATGGTCTACATGCCGCGCGATCATTTCGACACCCGCCTGCGCAAGCGAATTTCAGCGCTGCTCAACGAAACGCTTGCTGCCGAGAATGTCGATTTCTTCATCATGCTCGGCGAATCGCGGCTGGCGCGTATCCACTTCATTGTTCACACTCCGGTTGGCACGACCTACGACTACGATGCCGAGGCCATCGAAAGACAGGTTGCGCGCATCGTTCGTGGCTGGGCCGACGAACTGAAGCACAATCTCATCGGGCATTACGGTGAGGAGCGCGGTAACGCTCTCTTGCGTCGCTACGCTTCAGAATTACCACAGTTTTATCAGGAGCGTGTCACGCCCGCCTCGGCGGTGTCCGACCTCGAACGTCTGGAGGCGGCCGAAAGCAGTGGGCGGGTGGAAGTGAAGCTCAGCGCTGCGCAAGGAGACGATGGCTCACACCAGCACGTAAAACTGTTCCGCCGTGGTCGCCCGCGACCGCTTTCGGCGATCCTGCCGATTCTCGAGAATCTGGGCCTGACGGTGCTTTCGGAGCAGCCGTTCAACCTGCCACAGAGCGATCTGCACGTCGCCGACTTTGCCGTCCAGTTGCCTGACCCGGCTGCGCTCGACGACGACGGTACGCGGCGGGCCTTCGTCGACCTGCTCGAAAGCCTGCTTCGCGACGAGGCCGAGAATGACGGCTTCAACCGCTTGGTCCTGCTCGCGGGTCTCAATGGCCGCCAGATCGGCATCCTGCGCGCCTACCGCCGCTACCTGCGGCAAGCTGGATTGCCTTTCAGCCAGGCCTACATCGAGCAATGTCTGGCGACGCACTCGAGCATTACGCGCGGTCTGGTCGACCTCTTCGAAGCCTTGTTCTCGCCAAGCGCCGACGATGCGCGTGCCAAAGCCATTTCCGACGAGCTGAGCGCGGCTCTGCTGCAGGTCAGCAATCCCAACGACGATCGCATCCTTGCGGCCATGCAGACGGTCATCGAGGCGACTCTGCGCACCAACGCCTATCAGGCGGCCGGCGACGGCAAAGCCCGCGACTACCTGGCCATGAAGCTTTCGTCGCGCGATATTCCGTTCCTGCCCGAGCCTGCGCCGCTGTACGAAATCTTCGTCTATAGCGATCGCGTCGAAGGCGTGCACCTGCGTGGCGCACGCGTGGCGCGTGGCGGTCTGCGCTGGTCCGACCGGATGGAGGACTTCCGTACCGAGGTACTCGGTCTGGTCAAGGCCCAGATGGTGAAGAACGCAGTGATCGTTCCGCTGGGTTCGAAGGGCGGCTTCGTCTGCAAGCGCCCGCCACCGGCCACGGACCGCGAAGCCTTCCAGGCCGAAGGGATCGCCTGCTACTCGACTTTCATCCGCGGTCTGCTCGATCTGACCGACAACCTGGTCGATGGCCAGGTCGTTCCGCCACGCGGCGTACGCCGTCGTGACGGCGACGATGCCTACCTGGTGGTTGCCGCCGACAAGGGGACAGCCACCTTCTCCGACATCGCCAACGGGATCGCCATCGAGTACGGTTTCTGGCTCGGCGATGCATTTGCCTCAGGTGGGTCGGTGGGTTACGACCACAAGAAAATGGGCATCACCGCCCGCGGCGCCTGGGAAGCGGTCAAGCGGCATTTCCGCGAGCTGGGGCTGGATACGCAAACGCAGCCATTCACCGTCGTTGGCGTTGGCGACATGTCCGGGGACGTATTTGGCAATGGCATGTTGCTCTCGCCGCAGATCAAGCTGATTGCCGCTTTCGATCACCGCCACCTGTTCCTCGACCCGAACCCCGACCCGGCGACCAGCTACGCAGAGCGGCAACGTCTTTTCGCGCTGCCGCGCTCGTCGTGGGCGGACTACGACGCGGCCTTGATTTCCGCCGGTGGTGGCGTCTGGTCGCGCAGCGCCAAGACCATCCCGCTGTCGCCCGAGGTACGTTCGTGGCTGGGGACCGCAGCCATCCAGTTGCCTCCGCACGAGCTGATCAAGATCATTCTGCAGGCGCCGGTCGATTTGCTCTACAACGGCGGTATCGGGACCTACGTCAAAGCCAGTAGCGAAAGTCATCAAGAAGCCAACGACCGGGGCAACGACATTCTCCGGGTCGACGCCAGTCAACTGCAGGCGCGGGTGATCGGTGAAGGCGGCAACCTCGGGCTGACCCAGCCCGGCCGTATCGAGTTTGCGTTGCACGGTGGCCGCATATTCACCGACGCCATCGACAACTCGGCCGGCGTGGACTGCTCCGACCACGAGGTCAACATCAAGATCCTGCTCGCCGGGCTGATCAGCCGTGGTGACGTGACCGGCAAGCAGCGCGACGCGCTGCTTGCGTCGATGACCGACGAGGTCGGGCGCCTGGTCCTGGCCGACAACTATCAGCAGACGCAGGCCATTGCGCTTGAAGCAGCGGCCGGGCGTGAATTGATCGAAGCGCATGGCCGTTTCATTCGCAATCTGGAGGCCAAAGGCGCTTTGCGACGCGCCATCGAGGCGCTGCCCGATGACAAGCGCCTGGCCGAGCGCGCGCAGCAGGGACGGGGTCTCAGTGCGCCGGAACTCTCGGTACTCCTGGCCTACGCCAAGATCACGCTGAAGGAAGCCATCCTGGCTTCGGAGTTGCCCGACAGCAAAGACGTCTACGAGTTGCTGGTGAACTACTTCCCGGCGGCCGTGCTCGGACCGTGCAGCGAATTGCTGCCGACGCACCCCTTGAAGCGCGACATCATCACCACGCAACTGGTCAATCGCCTGGTTAACCGGATGGGGACGATTTTTGTCATGGAAGTCAGCGACGAGACCGGTGCTTCGCCGGCGGAGGTGGCCGGCGCCTGGTACGCAGCCAGCAGCGTGCTCGACGCTGAAGCGCTATGGCGAGACGTCGAATCCATGGATCTGGTGGTCGACGCGGCTACCCAGATGGCGCTGATGGTCGACCTGCGGACGATGACCGGGGCGGCGACTCGGCTGCTGGTCACGCAGCATGTCGGCGGTGCATCGATCGGCGACATGATCGCCGAGTACCGCCCGGCGGTGGTCGACGCCATGGAGCGCATTCGTGCCGGCGGCAGTGGTGCGCAGGGGGTCGCGCAACTGCTCGAAGCGCGTGCGCAGATCGTCGCCGCATTCGAGCTGGTGAATCTTGCCCGCGCCTGCGCTTACCCCTTGAGTCAGGTTGCCGGCGCGCTTGGCGAACTGGCGGAGCAGCTTGACCTCGACTGGCTCGGCACGGCCATCAACCGGCTTCCGGCGGGCAACCGCTGGCAGGCACGGGCACGCGCTCAGCTCTCCGCCGAGTTGACCAGTCTTCGCCAGCAGCTCTTGCAGCAGGTGTTGGGCGGCTCCCTGCCGGCGACCGACCAGGCCGGTGCCGTGATTGACGAGCTCAAGAGCAACGTCCCTCAGGACCTGGCCATGCTTTCTGCCGGTCTGGCAGAAGCCAGGCGGCTGCTGGCCTCCTGACGCGTTTGCGGCAGGCGCTTCCGCTCGTCGCGAGCGGGGACAGCGCCTGCGCCGGCGCGTGCGGTGAGTGCCGGGCAGGCGGGTCAATGCGGCGTCTTGGCGGCCATAATTATGAATTTCGCGGAGACCGTTGAAGGGTTTTGGTGTAGAATTGCTTGCCAGCTGCGAAGCCTTGATGGGCTCGCAAATCCCCTCAGGATCCTCGATGCCGCTGCCCCCCCCCACCGCCGAACGCACCCGCATGCACGTCCGCAGCGTTCAGCTCGAGGGCTACAAGCGCAATGACGGCTGCTGGGACATCGAGGCGCGCCTACGGGACGTCAAGGATCACGACTATCCCCTGTCGTCGGGTCTGCGCAAGCAGGGCGAAGCGGTACACGACATGTGGGTGCGGGTGACCATTGATGCGCAGATGAACATCCTGGATGCGGCTGCCTGCGTCGATGCCATGCCGTATGTCGGCTACTGCGATCGGATTGCCCCGGATTACACGCAGCTGATCGGGCTCAATCTTTTTCATGGTTTCCGTACGGCAGTCAAGAATCTGTTTCGTAGCACGCGCGGTTGCTCGCATGTCAGCGAGCTGGTGACCTTTCTGCCGACTGCCGCGCTGCAGACCTTCGCCAGTGACGTACATGACAACGACGATAATGGGCATAAGCCATATCAGCTTGATCGTTGCCACGCGCTGGAGTCGCATTCGGACGCGGTTCAGCGCTATTACCCGCGCTGGTACCGTGGCCAGAAGCCCGGGTAGGACGTTCTGCCTGCGGTTCGTTACATTCGTTACCGTTCGTTACACTTCGCAACCTTAACTCAAGCAAGGAAAGCGCATGAAAATTCACGAATATCAGGGTAAGCAACTCCTGAAGAAATTCGGCGTTGCCGTTCCGCGCGGGGTCTTCTGCCAATCCGTCGATGAAGCGGTCAAGGCAGCCGAATCCCTGGGAGGCAATCTCTGGGTCGTCAAGGCCCAGATCCACGCAGGCGGCCGTGGCAAAGGCGGAGGTGTCAAGGTCGCCAAGTCGCTGGACGAAGTCCGCGAATTTGCCGGCCAGATCCTCGGCATGCAGTTGGTGACGCACCAGACCGGGCCGGTCGGCCAGAAGGTCCGTCGCTTGCTGATCGAAGAGGGTGCCGACATCCGCAAGGAGTACTACGTTGCTGCGCTGACCGATCGCACCACCCAGACCGTGGCGATGATGGCCTCTTCCGAAGGCGGCATGGATATCGAGAAGGTCGCCCACGATACGCCGGAGAAAATCCTCAAGGTCTTCGTCGACCCCGAGGAAGGTTTGAGCGCCAAGCAAGCGGCCGAACTGGCCACCGGCATCGGCGTTCCCGCCGCGTCGGTCGACAGCGCGGTCGCCGCGCTGCAGGGGCTTTTCAAGTGCTACATGGAAACCGACGCTTCGCTGGCCGAGATCAACCCGCTGATTCTCGAAGGCGATGGCAACATCAAGGCGATCGACGCCAAGTTCAACTTCGACTCCAACGCCCTTTATCGTCAGCCCGAGATCGTGGCTTTCCGCGACCTCGACGAAGAGGATCCTGACGAGCTCGAAGCGTCCAAGCACGACCTTTCCTACATTTCGCTCGATGGCAACATCGGCTGCCTGGTGAATGGTGCCGGCCTGGCGATGGCGACCATGGACACCATCAAGTACTTCGGTGCCGAGCCTGCCAATTTCCTCGACGTCGGCGGCGGTGCAACCACCGACAAAGTCACCTCGGCCTTCCAGATCATGCTCAAGAATCCCAAGGTCAAGGGCATTCTGGTTAACATTTTTGGCGGCATCATGCGTTGCGACACGATCGCCACCGGCGTCGTCGCGGCAGCCAGGGAAACGCATCTCTCCGTCCCGCTGGTGGTGCGCATGAAGGGGACCAACGAAGATATCGGCAAGAAGATCCTGAGCGATTCCGGATTGCCGATCATCACTGCGGATTCAATGGCTGACGCCGCCACCAAGATCGTTGCTGCGGTCAAGTAAGGAGCCAACATGTCGATTCTGATCAACAAAGACACCAAAATCATCACCCAGGGCATGACCGGCAAGACCGGGCAGTTTCACACCGAGAAGTGCCAGGAATACGCTAACGGCAAGTACTGCTTCGTTGCCGGCGTCAACCCCAAGAAGGCCGGCGAGAGCCTGCTGGGCATCCCAATCTTTGGCTCGGTAAAGGACGCTGCTGCCGAGACCGGCGCCACTGTTTCGGTGATCTACGTACCGCCGCCAGGTGCCGCCGCTGCAATCTGGGAAGCCGTCGAAGCCGACCTCGACCTGGTGGTCTGTATTACCGAGGGTATTCCGGTTCGTGACATGCTCGTCGTGCGCAACCGGATGAAAAAGCGCGAAGCCGCCGGCGGCAAGAAGACCCTGTTGCTTGGCCCGAACTGCCCCGGCCTGATTACCCCGGATGAAGTCAAGATCGGGATCATGCCAGGTCACATCCATCGCAAGGGCCGCATCGGCGTCGTTTCACGTTCCGGCACCTTGACCTACGAAGCCGTTGGCCAGTTGACCGAAATTGGTCTTGGTCAGTCGACGGCCGTCGGTACAGGCGGCGATCCGATCAATGGTCTCAAGCACATCGACATCATGCGCTTGTTCAACGACGATCCCGATACCGATGCCGTGATCATGATTGGCGAAATCGGCGGCCCCGACGAAGCTGACGCCGCGATGTGGTGCAAGGCCAACATGAAGAAGCCCATCGTCGGCTTCATTGCTGGCGTTACCGCTCCGGCCGGCAAGCGCATGGGTCATGCCGGCGCGCTGATCTCCGGCGGCGCAGACACTGCCGATGCCAAGCTGGCGATCATGGAAGAGTGTGGTTTCACGGTGACGCGCGATCCGTCGGAAATGGGCAAACTGATCAAGAAACTGATCTAGGCGCAGCCGTTTGGCTGAAGTCCAGGCAAGAAGGGCAGACCGCGGTCTGCCCTTTTTTGTGGGCAAGCGCCGTGCGCCGATTGGGCGAGGCCATTTCCCGGTAGAATCGACGATGCAGGTTTGCCGTGTGGGTCATCGTGCAAGCAGGACAATGCCTGCGCATCGTCAAACGACAAGTGTTACGAGTGCGAGAAGAAAATGGCACTGTTTCTGAGTGAAAAGGATGTTGAGCAGCTGTTGACCATGCCGCTGGCGCTGGAGGCGGTCGAGGCAGCACATCGCCAGCTTTCGACCACGGCGGCCTGCGACGTGCCACGGCAGCGAACGCGCCTGCCGCAGACGACGCTGCATATCCTGCAGGGTGCCTTGCCGCAGCTGGACGCCATTGGCTACAAGGCCTATACCAGCAACCGCTCCGGCGTGCGCTTCCTGGTACACCTCTTCCAAGCGTCGACGGGCCGCCTGCAGGCGGTGATCGAGGCCGACCGCCTGGGCATGATGCGTACCGGGGCCGCCTCCGGCGTCGCCACCCGCTGGCTGGCCAGAGCCGATGCGCAGGTCGCGGGTGTCTTTGGTGCCGGCTGGCAAGCCGAAGGGCATATCGAAGCGATTGCTGCCGTGCGACCACTACGGCGCGTGAAAGTGTACGCGCGGCGTGCCGATCGGCTGGCGGCATTCTGCACACGGCTGGCAGAACGGCTGGGTATCGAAATCGTGGCCGCAGCGTCGCCGGAAGAGGTGGTGCGCGGCAGCGATATCGTCAGTACGGTCACCACCGCCTCTGCGCCGCTGTTCGCCGCCGAGTGGCTATCGCCGGGCACGCACGTCAATGGCGCCGGCTCCAATTCGCTGATCCGCCGCGAAATCGGCGAAGACGTTCTGAAACGCTGCTCGGCGATCGTCGTCGACAGCGTTCAGACGGCGCTTTGCGAAGCCGGCGACCTGTTGCCCTTGCTCGAGAAAGGGCGCCTGCAGGCGCGCTCCCTGATCGAGCTCGGCGACGTGATCTGCGGCCGCCATGCGGGGCGTTCGACGGCAGACGAGATCACGCTCTTCGAGTCACAGGGCATGGCCGTCCAGGACCTGGCGCTCGCCGTGCGCCTCGAGGCTCTGGCACGTGAGCGTGGCCTGGGTCTCGAATTGCCTTATGGCGGCTAGTGTTGGCACAATGTCTGCCTGAGGGCGTTTCTGAGCGGTCGCAGCGTTGGCGGCACCGTACGCGCCGGCGCGCGGCGCGCAGCGAATGCCCGCTCGCCGGCGAGCCGCAGGAGGCGGGCGAAGTGAAGGGTAGCCGCCCTGGCTGGCCGACCAGTTTGGTGGAGAAGAGGTGACGAACAGTCTCTTGGGCGCGCTGGCAATGGTCATGCGTACCGACCCCGGACTGGTGCGGGGACAGAACGAGGATTCGGTCTTCGTCGACGCCGATCGGGGCCTGGCCATTCTGGCCGACGGCATGGGTGGCTATCAGGCAGGCGAAGTCGCCAGCAACATGGCGACGACGCTCCTGTCGAGTGGCCTGCAACGAGCATTCAAGACCTGTGCCGCACATACCATCGACCAGGGTAGCGGGCAATTGTTTGCGCAGCGAGCGCTGGTTGAACAGATCGCCGCGGTCAACTCGGCGATCTATCGTGCGGCCGAGGATCAGTCGCGCTTCGGCGGCATGGGCACCACGCTTGTCGCTGCCGTCTTTTGCGACGATCGGATGGTCGTCGCGCATATCGGTGATTCGCGTCTCTATCGCTTGCGGGGTGACGAGTTCGTGGCTTTGACGCGCGACCACTCCTTGTTGCAGGAACAACTCGACTGTGGCCAAATCTCGCCCGAAGAGGCGCGCTACTCGGTCAATCGCAATCTGGTGACCCGTGCCGTCGGCGTCGATCCGCAGGTAGAGGCAGAGGTGCACACCCACGTGGTTCACCCGGGTGACGTTTACCTGCTCTGCTCGGATGGCCTCTACGACTTGCTGGAAACAGCCGAGATTCAACACCTGCTGGAGATGTTCGGCGCCAACCTTGACCTTGCGGCAATGCAGTTGATACAGCTCGCCAACGACAACGGTGGAGACGACAACATCTCGGTGGTGGTGGTCAAGGTCTTGCGGGAGTTCCCCGCGCCTCCCGGGCGCTGGTCGAAACTCTTGTCATTGTTTAGATAAGGACGAAAAAGGCGATGGCAAAGCTCATACTCAGCATGGATGGTCTGGTACTCAAGGAGATCCCGCTGCTCAAGGAGCGCATGAGTATTGGCCGCAAGGCGCATAACGACATCCAGATCGACAACATGGCGATCAGCGGTGAACATGCAGCAGTGGTGACCATACTCAATGATTCCTTCCTCGAGGACCTGAACAGTACCAACGGTACGCTGGTCAACGGCCAGTCGGTCAAGAAGCATTTCCTCAAGGACGGTGATGTGATCGAACTGGGCAAGTACAAGATGAAATACCTCGCCGCGCCGGTAACCCAGGGCGATACGGCAGACTACGACAAAAGCATGTTGTTTCAGTCCGGGCCGCTCCCCGATGTAGCCACTCTGGGCGATCCCATGGTCGCTGCAGCAGGGCACAGGTCGGTTGCCGCAGTGGCCAGCGCGGCCCCTTCTGGCGCGGCCATCCAGTTGCTCAATGGCGCCAACGCTGGCCGACAACTGTTGCTGACCAAGACGCTGACCACGCTTGGCAAGCCTGGCTTGCAGGTGGCAGTGATCGCCAGGAAGCCGAACGGTTACTTCCTGACGCACGTTGAGGGCGCCAGCTTTCCGACGGTGAACGGAAAGACCATTGGCGCGCAGGCCCATCCTCTGGCGGACCATGATGTGATCGAACTTGCCGGTGTGAAAATGCATTTCTCCATCAAAGTCTGATGGGCGATCATTGCTGCCTGCGCGGAGCCTCTGGGCGCCGGCGCAACGGCAGCAGGCAGCAGGTCCCAAGAACGGAGGGTGCGGCGGAGCGATCATGAAAGTCAGGGTGCTGGGCTGTAGTGGCGGAATTGGCGGGCGCCACCTGCGGACGACGTCAATGCTCGTCGACGATGACATCCTGGTCGATGCAGGAACCGGGGTCGCCGATCTGTCGCGTTCACAGCTGGCCTGCATCGACCATGTCTTTCTGACCCATTCGCATCTCGATCACATTGCTTCGCTGCCATTGCTGATCGATTCGGTCAGCGACCTGCGCGCGAAGCCACTGATCGTCTATGCGACGGCAGCCACCCTGGCCATCATTGCCAAGCATATTTTCAACTGGGCCATCTGGCCTGATTTCAGTGTCATTCCGAGTCGCGAGCACCCGGTCATGCAGTACCAGACGATCGAGATTGGCCACTCTGTCCGCCTCGGCGAGCGAACGATCACCGCGTTGCCCGCCGAGCATACCGTTCCAGCGGTTGGTTATCAGCTCGACTCGGGGTCTGGAAGTCTGGTGTTTACCGGCGATACGACCGTCAATGACTCGTTCTGGCCGGTGGTCAACGGCATTGCTAATCTACGCTATCTGTTGATCGAAACGGCCTTCGCCAATCGGGAACAGCGGCTGGCCGAGATTTCGAAACACCTTTGCCCGAGTATGCTCGCCGGCGAACTGCGCAAGCTGGCGATCACTGCAGAGATCCATATCAGCCATCTCAAGCCCGGCCAGGCCGAACTGACCATGGCCGAGATTCAGGCCTGTGCCGGCCACTTGCGGCCGACGATGTTGCAGAACAATCAGGTTTTCGAATTCTGAGGTCTTGCCGGTCGGGGCACAGGATGAGGCTCGGCGCGCAGCGCTGGTGTATGTCCGGGCGCGGCGCATCTTCAGGAATAGGCCTCGGCGAGCCTGAGCGGCGTCCCCAACTGGTCCTTGGCGGACAGGCATGGCGCCTCATCCAGGGGCCAGTCGACGCCGATTTCCGGGTCGTTCCACAGCACACAGCGCTCGTGTTCCGGCGCGTAATACTCGGTCGTCTTGTAGAGAAAATCAGCCGTTTCCGAAAGCACCAGGAAGCCGTGCGCGAAGCCGGGTGGAACCCACAACATGCGTTGATTCTCGTCGGAAAGCTCGACTCCCTCCCAGCGGCCGAAGTGCGGCGAAGAGCGGCGCAGATCGACGGCGACGTCGAAGACCGCGCCGCTGGTGACCCGTACCAGCTTCCCCTGTGGTTGCAGAAGCTGATAATGCAGCCCGCGTAACACGCCCTTGCGCGAGCGGGAATGGTTATCCTGGACAAAATTCAGGTTCAGTCCCAGGGCAGCGAAAGCCTTGCCGTTCCAGCTCTCCAGGAAGAAGCCGCGAGCGTCGCCGAAAACCTTGGGTTCGACGATCATCACGTCGGGCAGGCGGGTGGAAATCAGTTTCATCGGTCATGCGCTCGCAGGAAGTTAAGGGAGCGAGTGGCGGGCAGCAGTCACCTTGCCAGTGGCGGCGGCAGGAACAGGCCTTACTCGTCCAGCAGCGCCAGCAGGTACTGCCCATAGAGGTTCTTCTTCATCGGTTCGGCCAGTGCTTGCAGCTGTTCGGCGGTGATACAGCCCTGGTGGAAAGCGATCTCCTCCGGGCAGGCGATCTTCAGGCCCTGCCGTTTTTCGATCGTCTGAATGAACATGCTGGCTTCGAGCAGTGACTCGTGGGTGCCCGTATCCAGCCAGGCATGGCCACGCCCCATGATCGAAACGCCCAGTTCGCCCCATTCCAGGTACTGGCGGTTGACGTCGGTGATTTCGAGCTCGCCGCGTGGCGAAGGCTTCAGACTGCGCGCCACGTCGACCACCCGATCGTCATAAAAATACAAGCCGGTGACGGCGTAGTGCGATTTCGGTCTGGCCGGTTTCTCTTCCAGGCTGATGGCGCGTCCCTCCTTGTCGAACTCGACGACGCCGTAACGTTCGGGATCATGGACGCGGTAGGCAAACACCGTTGCACCCTGCTGCTGCGCATTCACGGCCTGCAGATCGTTGGCAATCTCGTGCCCGTAGAAAATGTTGTCGCCGAGCACCAGCGCCGAAGGTCCGTTGCCGACAAAATCGGCGCCGATGATGAATGCCTGCGCCAGCCCGTCCGGGCTTGGCTGCACCGCGTACTGGATGTCCAATCCCCATTGCTGGCCATCGCCCAGCAACTGCTGGAAGCGCGGCGTATCGATCGGCGTCGAGATGATCAGAAAATCGCGAATGCCGGCCAGCATCAGCGTGGTCAGCGGATAGTAGATCATCGGCTTGTCGTAGATCGGCAACATCTGCTTCGATACCGCCAGGGTCGCCGGGTAGAGGCGGGTGCCGGAGCCGCCGGCGAGGATGATCCCCTTGCGCCGTGGCAAGCTGTTGCCGAGCGTCGAGTGGCCGAGCGTCGTAGTCATTTTGCGATCCTGATGTAAAGGCCAGCTCAAGTCGGTGACGAACTGGCAAGGCGCCGTGGCGCGCGCTGCTGGCGTCAAGTCAATCAGCCAACGGGGAGCAGTATACCGATTGCAGGCTGCGCGCAGGAGGCACTATTTCACCGTTGCTTGCACCTTGCACCCTGCGCACCGGCGGACGCCTTTCCGGGACGTTCGCGACGATCGCCCCGGCTTCCCTGCGGCCAAGCGCGGGTGTCTTGAGTTACGATGGCTTGATGACTAATGCACATATCCCATCAGCGCAGGCCGGCAGCGCAGCCGTCGAGCCGCCGGAACTGGAACTTGACGTCGTGATCGAGGTGCCACGCGGCAGCTTTCTGAAACGCGGCTCCATCGGCCGCATCGATTTCGTTTCGCCTTTTCCCTGTCCGTTCAACTACGGCTCCGTTCCCAACTATCTCGGGCTGGAAGGCGACCTACTCGATGCCCTGGTACTCGGGCCGCGCCTGCCCGTCGGCACACGCATTCGGGTCAAGGCCTGGGGCGCGGTAACGCAGACCGACCGCGGCATGGTCGACGACAAGCTGGTGTGCTGCACCCACCCGCCGACCCCTGCGCAGAAAGCGTTCGTGCTCCGCTTTTTCGGTTTCTACGCCAAGTGCAAGGGCCTGCTCAATCTGCTGCGCGGTCGGCCGGGGCGCAACGGCTGCGATGGCTGGTGTTCAGCCGCCCAGGCCATGGCTCGGGCGCGCCCGCGGCAGCAGTCCTGGAAAGGGTCGGCGGTCAAATACTGAAGCGCACTGACGAGCGAGCGGGGGCTCTTCTCGATATCCCCACCCTGCGGCTATCCCGTTCTGACGCCGGCTGCCTGTCCCGTATCAGTTGCCGGTCAGCATGAAGCGCGAGGCCAGCGGCGGGGAGCGGGGACAACGCCGTCATGGAGAGCTTCGTCATGAACCTCAAGAGCGCGCGTGGCCGGCCGCCCGCAGGCACAGAAGTCGACACGCGCCCAAGCAGGCCCGCGGCAACTGATTTGTGTATAGTGCTTCCATCGCGGCGGTTGTCGCCAGACCCTCTCCCGGAGTGCGCCTTGAACGTCCAGTCCCTGCTCGCCAAGTCGATGACCAGCGGCACCCTGCTGCTTGTCCTGCTGTTCTCGGCTTGTTCCGAAAATCTGCTCTTGAGCTACGGCGACGACACGAATTTCCTGCTCTTTGATCACCCGAACTCCGAAAAAGCCATTGCCGATGTTCGTGCCCGCGCCGAAGCCCTATGCGCGGGGCGCAAGCAACTGGCTGTCAAGACGGAGAGTGTCTGCTCGCTCAGCAACTGTACGACGAACTATCAGTGCATGGACAAGGCCGGCGTCGCCAGGGACGCGCATTGAGGGGGGATTCGCGCTTCAGCCCTGTTTGAGGGCGACGATGACGGTGCCGGGGGTGAGGACGTGCCCGGCAAAGCGTAGTGATGGTATTGCTCGTGCGCCATTGATCAGCAGTTTTTTCAGACCGCCAAGCTGTTCGCTGTCGATCATGTCGAAGCGATCCAGGCAGCGAAAGCCGTGCTTTTCCAGGTAGGCAACGAGCGAATAGGCCGTGAACCAATTCACTGCCGGGTAGGTGGCGTGGTTGGCGATCTCCGGTCGTGTGCTCACGGCGAGGCGCTCGCAGTGGTGTTTCAGGACGCCCGGATACCAGCTGTACAGGGGCAGGGAAAACGCTTCCTGCAGCGGGCACAGACGGTTGGTCGTACTGAGGAAGAGCAGGCCCCCCGGCTTCAGCACGCGCGCCGCTTCAATGAGGCAAGTTCGCCAGTCCGTGACGTGTTCCAGGATTTCCGTGAGCAGGCTGACGTCCATCGAGCCATCATCGTAGGGAAGCTCGGTGGCCGAGCCGACCTTGAACGCGATGTCAAACTGCTCTTGCCGCGCCCGCCTCGCGGCAACTTCGATCAAGGCCTCATTGACGTCTATGCCGTGGACACGATGTCCCGACTGCGCCCACAAGCGGCACTGAGTGCCGGCTCCGCAGCCGATATCGACGACTTCCAGCGTGCGTGCGGGGCCGTTCGCTTGGGCGAGGAGCGTGAGGGCCTTGTCGCGTACGCGGGTAAAGCGCTCGAGAGTTTCGCAGGACAGGCTTTTTCGCGCGTAGTAGTTGAAGAAATCCGGGTGGCTGGAATGGTCCCAAGCAGCGCGGTTGGTGCTTGTCGATGTGCTGTTGGCCATTCCAGTCATTTCCATGCAGGTCTGCACCGCCAGCGCGGCGTGCCGTGGCTTGTGTTGTCGAGCCGGGGCGAGACAAGGGATCGTGTGCGGTGGGCAGCGCGGAAGATCGCCAGGCGATCTGTAGAGGTCACTATAGAGTATTTCTATCGGGATGGGTATATGTCCTGGCGGCCGGTATGGGCATGCGGGTGCGCGCCTCGGACAGCGGACGACGCTCCACGGTGCAAAACGACTACCGCGGGACGACGGCAGCGCCGCCAGCGGATGGCTGCTACGCAGCCGCATCGGGCATTTGTTGTCCGGGTGGGGGAAAGAGCGGGTGTCCGCGCTTTTCCCTGGCGGCGCGATTGACGATGTCCACCCGCCCAAGTCTGTTCGTCGAGTACGTGGCGGTCCTCTGAAAAGGCAGAAAGGCAAATCTATCAGAGCGCTATGCTTGGCCGCGGGAAGGCTTCCCGAGAGTGAGCGGCGATCTCGCCACCGCCACGACGACGGCATCAAAGTTAATAGCAGCGAATCGTTTCGGGGCTGGAACACGATTCATTCTTCTGTGGTAGATTGCCGCAGGAGGAACGACATTGGCAGAACGCAAGTTACGTTACGGCGTCTATCTTGGCGCTGTACAGCGCCACAAACGACGGATCAGCTTCGCCGCGCTTCTGGAAGCCGAGCGCTTACGGCCCAAGGGCCCGCCGTTGCGGGCCATTGATCTGCATCGTTTGCTGACTCCTTACGTTTCTGTCCGCTTCAGCGAACAGCTGCGCGCAGTCCTGCCGCTGGCGCTGATGCTGATCGGTTTTCAGGCACTTGCTTTACGCAGCTCGCTGCTCGACGCCGAGTCCGTCGCGCTGGGTATCGTGGCGGTCATGGTCGGTCTGATGTTCTTCATGGAAGGGGTCAAGATCGGCTTGATGCCCTTCGCCGAGAACGTCGGTTTTCAGATGCCGGGCAAGACGCACCCCACGGTCTTGCTCGCTTTTAGCCTGCTGCTGGGCGCCGCCGCAACCTTTGCCGAGCCGGCGATCGGGGCGCTGCAGGCTGCCGCCAGCGCCATTTCTCCCGAGCGTTCGCCGTGGCTGCGCCAGCTGCTCGGCCCGTATGCGCATTGGCTGGTGCTGGCGGTTGCCGGCGGCGTTGGCCTGGCGGTGAGTCTGGGGATGCTGCGCACAATGTTCGGCTGGCAACTCAAGACCATGGTCCTGCTGATCATGCCGCCGACTCTCGGCCTGACCGCCTGGTGCGCCCAGCAGCCGGAGCTGGCGCCGATCATCGGCCTGGCCTGGGACTGCGGCGCGGTGACCACCGGTCCGGTAACCGTGCCGCTGGTACTCGCGGTCGGCGTCGGCGTGGCCGCCTCTACGGGGCGTAGCGATAACCCGCTGTCGGGGTTCGGGATCGTCACCCTGGCGTCGATTTTCCCGATTCTTGCCGTTCTCGGCACGGCCATCTATCTCACCGGGCTGGGCGCCGAAGCGATGCTGCCGGTGCTGCCTCCGGCGGTCGATGGATGGTACAACCGAACGCCTTTTGCCGAGATTCTTGGTGCATTGCGGGCCATCGTGCCGCTGGTTTTGCTGCTGGTACTGGTGCAGACGCGCCTGCTCGGGCAGAAGATTCGCCAGCACAACATCTTTATCTATGGCGTGGCCATGGCTCTGACCGGCATGTTGCTCTTCAATCTCGGTCTGACCGCGGGGCTGGTGGCCCTCGGCGAGCAAGCCGGCAACAACGTTCCCTGGGCCTTCTCGCCGCACCGCGACACCGGCGCGCCGGCGCTCTATCCGTTCGCCCTGGGAATTGCCATGACCCTGACCTTTGCTTTCGCCATCGGTTTTGGCGCAACCGTCGCCGAGCCGGCGCTCAACGCCATGGGCATGACAGTCGAGAACCTCACCGACGGCGCGTTCCGCAAGCGCATGCTGATCCACGCCGTTGCCATTGGAGTCGGCGTTGGCGCCGCCCTCGGGGTTGCCCGTATCCTGTTTCACTTGCCAGTGTGGATGTTGCTGCTCGGTGGTTATACGATTGCGCTGGCGTTGACCGCCGTTTCGCGCGAAGAGATCGTCAACCTCGCCTGGGACAGCGCCGGCGTGACCACCGGACCGGTGACCGTGCCGCTGTTGCTGGCCCTGGGCATCGGCCTCGGCGAGGTGGTGGGTGCTGCCGAGGGCTTCGGCATCCTCGCCATGTGTTCGGTTGGCCCGATCATCTCGGTTCTGGCTACTGGCCTGTGGATCGACATGAAGACTCGCGGACACAAGAGAAGGAGCAATAAGGCATGAGCAATAAGAATGAGTTGATTGTCCTCACCGATGTGATGTTGATCACGGTCATTGTCCAGCGCGGGGTCGCCGATCAGGTGGTCCAGGTCGCGGTTGAAGCCGGTGCCCAGGGAGCGACCGTTTTCCATGCGCACGGGACTGGCGTTCGCCAGAAGCGTCTCGGCATCCTCGGCCTGACGGTGAACACCGAAAAGGAGATCATCTACATCGTCGTGCCGTCGGAGCAGGCGGACACCTTGTTCGAACGTATCTTCGTTTCGGCAAAGATGGACACGCCGGGTATGGGAATCCTGTGGATGACTCGACTCGACAAGATGTCCACTTACGTCCCGCATGATGTGGCGGCCCGCTTTGGCGTGCACACCGAGCGTGCCGGATGAGCGTCCTGGCGCACATCGGCTACGGCGTCGAGAAGAAGCTGATCACGGCGATTCTCGTCAGCGGCCAAGGCATGAAGCTGATGAAGCTGCTCGAGAACGAAGCTGGCGTGCTGTCGGTCACCCATCACCATGCGCGCGGTACCGGTCGGCGGCAGCCCGGCACCCTTCGCTGGAGCGAGCAGGACGTACTCATGGTGCTCGTCGAAGCACCGCAGGCGGACGCGGTCTTCGCGCAGGTTTTCGCGGCGGGGGAGCTTGGCGAGCCGAATCGGGGCATTATCTTCATGGAGCCCGTCTGCCGTGGCCATCCGATGATGCCTTTCGACGTTTGACGCCGGCCAGCGGCGTGCCGCGGTCGACCGTTGCCGTGGTTCCGCGACCCGCAGCCTCTTGCTACCATTGGCGTGGCTCGATCTGAACCGTGCCTTGCCCGGCTGCGCGGCAAGGACAAGAATGCCAGCGGCTGTCGCGCCGGGCGTACGCCTACCCCTGGCGAGCCTTGTCGGTCGGCGAACCCCGGCCGACGACCTCTGTTGTCAAAACCACTCTCCACTGGGACGGACTTCACATGCCTTCATTTGATTTTTCTTCAGAAGCCGATATGGCGGCCCTGCACAACGCGGTAGACGTCACCAAGCGGGCCATCGACAATCGTTACGACTTCAAGGCGACGAGTGCCAAGGTCGAGTTGAACGAGAAGGACAAGCTGATCACGCTGCACGGCGACTCGGATTTTCAGCTTGGCCAGATCAAGGATCTGCTCTTTCCCGCCATGGAGAAAAAGGAGAAAGAGAGCACCAAACGCCTGGATGCCCAGCCGGTTCAACAGGTTTCGGGCAACAAGGTCAAACAGGAGCTGAAGATCAAGATCGGCATCGAGTCCGAGCTGGCGAAGAAGATCGTCAAGCTGATCAAGGATTCGAAGCTCAAGGTGCAGGCGTCGATTCAGGGCGATGCGGTGCGCGTCAGTGGTGCCAAGCGCGACGAACTGCAGGCCTGCATCGCCACGATCACCAAGGCGATCACCGATTTTCCGATCAAGTACGGCAATTTTCGCGATTGATTGCCGGCTCGCCACGACGCGGCTCGGGTCGGCCGCGGCGCGGTTCCCGGTTCACGCGGCAGTTGGCGCCCCTCGGCAAGCACCGAGGCGTCGTCACGCGTCGCGACGAACTCCCTTTGCCGCGCATTCTTGCCGCAACCCGGGCCCCCGTTGTGCTACCCTAGCTGGTTCTCGTTCGTGCCAGAAACGCGCCGTTGGGCGCTCTGCAACCGCGGACAGCCGATGACTCTTGTGTTGCGAGTCCAGATTTTGAAAGCATTTCCGAGTCGTTTCTTGCAGCGTCGATTTACTTGCCGACTGTGCAGCAGTGCTTCCTGCCGTCGCGGCCTTCGCCATGTATAAGCCTGGCGATACTCACGAGCCGGTGGAGCGAGTCGAACTGGGAGTTCTTTCCTGGACCGAGGAGTTGCGCCGGGTGGCGATGGCGGTCAGCAAGAAGGATCGCAGTCCAGCCGCCAATCGCCAGCGCCTCTTCTATCTTCTGCAGTGGACGACAGACGCGCGCGGTTTCGGGGTGACCGTTAACAAGGGCCGCGATCCGGAGAGTGCCGAGGAGTTGTGGAGCCTGGATCGTGCGTTGAGCAAGCCGCCGCGTTTCGTCAGCGACGAGGATCGGGTGATTCTTGGCCTCCTGTGGAGCGAGCGCTCGTTCGATACCGGCCTGCGCGCCTTTGGCCTCGGCCCCGTGCATGGCAGCGAAGTGCTGCGGCTGATGGCCGAGACTGGCCGTCTGTGCCGCAGGGATGACTTTTCCAGCCTGACGCTGGCCGTGGCGCGTCCAGCCGCGCTCAGTTGGCGGATCAACGAGCAGGGGCGTCGGGTGCCGCTGCTCACTCCGGAGCCGGGGGGCTGTCTGGTCGTCCCCTTGCCGGCACCCTGGTACATCGACCTCGACAGGCGACTGATCGGGCCCTTGCAGGTCGATGGCAATCCGGCAGTCGTTGCTCGCCTGTTCTCCTTGCCACCCCTCTCGGCCACCGCCGCCGCGCTGGTCGGCGAGGCGTTGAGCGAACCGGCACGCGAATTGCCGAGCGCTGCCGAAACCGCGAGCGTCAATCTGCGCAGCATCGTTGCCGATCCCGTTCCGGTGCTTCGCCTGCAGACGCTGAACACGCACGGCAACCGCAGTTGGCGAGAATACGCAGCCACTTTCAGCGGTGGCGCTTTCGACGTAGCCTTGCCGGTCTTTCGCTACGCCGATGTCGAGGTGAAACCCGACGATACGCGCGATTTCTCGATCCTGGCGAGCGGCGAGATGGTTCGTATCGAGCGTAAGCGCGCGCGCGAAGCGCAGTTGATGGACGAATCCGCTGCCTGCGGTCTCGAGAAGGTCCCCGGCTACGTGCTGCAGACTTTCGGCCGGCCGCCGGACAACGCCTACGGTCTGGCGCTCGAAAGCCACTGGTCGCCATTCATGCACGACGAGTTGCCGCGTCTGCGACGTGCCGGCTGGCAGGTCGAGTTTGCCGATGATTTTCGCCATCGTCAGCTCGAAGTCGAGGCCTGGGATGCCGATCTCGTCGAGTCCGAGAATGGCTGGTTCGACCTCGACATGGGAATCTTCGTCGAAGGCGAGCGCCTGCCGCTGGCGCCACTGCTGGCCACCCTTTTTCGCCGTGACGCACGCTGGCTGGATGTCAGCCTGCTGGCGGAAATTGCCGACGACGACATGATCGAGCTGGTAACGCCGAGCGGGCAGCGCGTGCGCGCTCCGGCCTGGCGCTTGAAACCGCTGGCGGCGACGCTGATCGACCTCTTCGACGGCTTTTCCGGTGGCACGACGCTGCGCCTGTCGCGCTTCGACGCGCCGCGTCTGGCCGAGCTCAACGACGACCGCCGCTGGCAGTTCCGGGGGCAACGCGATGTCCTGGCGCTGGCTGACCAGCTGAGCGCCGCGCAGGGAATTGCGCACATCGATCCACCCGCCGGGCTCGGCCTCGAATTGCGTCACTACCAGACCGAAGGGGTCGCCTGGCTGCAGTTCCTGCGGGCCCAGAACCTCTCCGGGATTCTTGCCGACGACATGGGCCTGGGCAAGACCGCGCAGACGCTGGCGCACCTGCTGCTCGAAAAGGAAGGCGGGCGGCTCGATCGCCCGGCCTTGATCGTTCTGCCGACCTCGTTGATTTTCAACTGGAAGAACGAAGCCGCACGGTTTGCGCCTGGCCTGTCGATCCTCTCGCTGCACGGACCGGAACGCAAGAGCCGCTTTGCCGAGATCGCGCAGCACGACGTGGTGCTGACCACCTACCCCCTGCTGTGGCGTGATGCCGGGCAGCTGACCAAGCACCGCTATCACCTGCTGATTCTCGACGAGGCGCAAACGGTCAAGAACGCGCGCAGTCAGGGCGCCGAGGTGGTGCGCAAGATCACCACCCGGCATCGCCTGTGCCTGACCGGAACGCCCCTGGAAAACCACCTCGGCGAGCTGTGGAGTCAGTTCGATTTCCTCTTGCCCGGCTTTCTGGGCAGCAACCAGAACTTCACCAAGTACTGGCGGACGCCGATCGAAAAACAGGACGACGGGCAACGTCGCGAGCTGCTCTCGCGCCGACTGCGCCCCTTCATCCTGCGTCGCAAGAAAGAGGAGGTGGCGCGCGAGCTGCCCCCCAAAACGATCATCGTGCGCAAGGTCGAACTCGCCGGTAGCCAGCGCGATCTGTACGAAACGGTGCGCGTGGCGATGGACGAGAAGGTGCGTGTCGAAATCGCCAGCAAGGGTTTTAATCGCAGCCAGATCGTCATTCTCGATGCGCTGCTCAAGTTGCGCCAGGTTTGCTGCGATCCGCGCCTGGTCAAGGCCAAGGCGGCACAGAAAGTCAGGGAGCGTGCGAAGCTCGATCTGTTGATGACCATGCTCCCGGAGCAGGTCGAGGAGGGAAGGCGGATCCTGCTCTTCTCGCAGTTCACCAGCATGCTGGCGTTGATTGAGAGGGAACTCAAGCTGGCCGGCATTGGCTACGTTCTGCTCACCGGCGACACCAGGGATCGCGAAGAGCAGATCGACCGCTTTCAGGGCGGTGACGTGCCGGTTTTCCTGATCAGCCTGAAGACCGGGGGGGTCGGACTCAACCTGACCGCTGCCGATACCGTGATCCACTACGATCCCTGGTGGAACCCGGCGGTGGAGAACCAGGCCACCGATCGCGCCCATCGTCTCGGGCAGGACAAGCCGGTGTTCGTCTACAAGTTGATCGTCGCCGGCAGCATCGAGGAAAAGATCCTCGCCCTCCAGGAACGCAAGGCGGCACTTGCGGCGAGCATCCTCACGGCAGACAGCAGCGTGCGCGCCAAGTTCGGCAGCGAAGACATTGCCGCGCTTTTCGCCCCGCTTCCCCATTGAAGCCTTGGTGCCGCGGCGGCTGCTGGCGCAGTTTCTTTCCTTTGCCCTGATCGGTGTGCTCGGTACGGCAGCCCATTTCGTCGTTCTCTACGCGCTCGTTTCGTGCTTTGACTTTGGCCCTGTCCTGGCGTCGAGCCTGGGCGCCGCGAGCGGAGCGTTGCTCAATTACGGGCTCAACTACCGCTGGACTTTTCGTAGCCGCAAGCGGCATCGCGAGGCACTGCCCAAATTCATTGTTGTCGCCGGTGGGGGCTGGTTGCTGAACGCGCTGCTCATGGCTATCCTGTTGTCCCGACTCGACATTCATTATCTGCTGGTGCAGCTTGTCGTGACCGGCCTGGTTCTGGTCTGGAACTTCCTGGCCAACCGCTTCTGGACTTTCGGCGGGCTTTGAGAGGTCGGGTTCAGGGCTGACGGCCGCTGGCCGATGCTTGCCGAGCAGCCGAAAAGGACTGCTTTTCCATCCAACCTCGCCAGGTGCCGTCGATGATCGCAGAACCACAGATTTGCCAGCCTTCGCCCGCAGCGGTGGCTGAACACCCGCGCCTCAGCCCGCGAGCGGACGATGCCCTGCCCAGTATTTCGATCGTCGCGCCTGCTTACAACGAGCAGGAAGCAATCGCTGAGTTTCACCGGCGGGTGAGCGAGGTCCTCAGGGCCATCGGTGCTCCCTACGAACTGGTGCTGGTCAATGATGGCAGCACCGACCATACCCTGGCGCTGATGCACGCCTTGCAGGCGGACGATGCGCAGGTGATGGTGGTTGACCTGTCGCGAAACTTTGGCAAGGAGATCGCGCTCAGTGCAGGCCTCGACCACAGCAGCGGCGAGGTGGTGATCGTTCTCGATGCCGACTTGCAGGACCCCCCCGAGCTGATTCCGGAGATGCTCAGGGGCTGGCGCGAAGGCTACGACGTCATTTACGGCGTGCGCAGCCACCGCGACGGGGAAAGCTGGCTGAAGAAGGCGACGGCCCACCTCTTCTATCGACTGATCGGCAGCGTCAGCCGCGTGGAAATACCGCGCGACACTGGCGATTTCCGTCTGATGACGCGGCGCGTGGTACGCGAGCTGTCGCGGCTGCGCGAGGAACATCGTTTCATGAAAGGGCTGTTCGCCTGGGTGGGCTTCCCCTCCCGGCCGCTCGTCTATCGGCGCAGTCCGCGCCTGGCCGGGAGCACCAAATGGAGTTACTGGAAGCTGTGGAACCTGGCGCTCGAGGGAATCACCTCGTTCACCATCGGGCCGCTGAAAATCGCCAGCTACCTGGGGCTCTCGGTCGCCTTCCTGTCTCTGTTGTACGCCGCCTTCGTGATCTGGAAGACCTTGATGTACGGTGACCCGGTGCGCGGCTACCCGTCGCTGCTGGTGGTGGTGCTGTTCCTTGGCGGCGTGCAGCTGATCTCGGTGGGGGTTCTCGGCGAGTACATCGGACGGATTTTCAACGAGGTCAAGGGACGTCCGCTGTATCTGGTCAATCGCATTATCCCCTCGCAGTTGCACACGAAGACGAGCGCTTCCCCGCCCGAGGCGCGCTGATCGTCGCGCGCCACATGCTGGTCCGGCGGTGGTGCCGGCTGTGCGCGGCCAGCGGGCGATCGCCTTGCAGCGTGATAAAATCGCCGCTCTATGGAACTCGTGATCAACGGCGAAAGCCGCCAATTTCCCTCGCCGCTGACGGTCGCCGAACTGGTGGCCGCGCTGCACCACGCGGGCAAGCGGATCGCCGTCGAACGCAACGGCGACATCGTTCCCCGCGGCCGGCACGCCGAAACGGCGCTGGTTGACGGTGATCGTATCGAGATCGTCGTTGCCGTCGGCGGTGGCTAGCCTCATTCGGAAGAACAGGACGCATGCAAGCTTCTCCCCACAGCCTGACGATTGCCGGCAAGACCTATCGTTCGCGTCTGCTCGTCGGCACCGGCAAGTACAAGGACTTCAGCGAAACGCGAGCGGCCATCGACGCCTCCGGCGCCGAGATCGTCACCGTCGCCATCCGGCGCACCAACATCGGCCAGAACGCCGGCGAGCCGAACCTGCTCGACGTGCTGCCGCCGGCGCAGTTCACCATCCTGCCGAACACCGCCGGCTGCTATACGGCTGCCGACGCGGTGCGCACCCTGCGCCTGGCGCGCGAACTGCTCGACGGTCATCCGCTGTGCAAGCTGGAAGTCCTGGGCGATCCGAGCAACCTATTCCCGAACATGCCGGAAACGCTCAAGGCGGCGGAAACGCTGGTCAAGGAGGGCTTCGAGGTGATGGTCTACTGCGCCGACGACCCCATCCAGGCGACCATGCTCGAGGACATCGGCTGCGTCGCGGTGATGCCACTGGCTTCGCTGATCGGCTCGGGGATGGGCATCGTCAATCCCTGGAATCTGCGCCTGATCATCGACAGGGCCAGGGTGCCGGTGCTGGTCGACGCCGGTGTCGGTACCGCCTCGGATGCGGCGATCGCCATGGAGCTGGGCTGCGACGGCGTGCTGATGAATACCGCCATCGCCCACGCCCGCCAGCCACTGCTGATGGCCAGCGCCATGAAGAAGGCGGTCGAGGCCGGGCGCGAGGCCTTTCTCGCCGGGCGCATGGCGCGCAAGTTCTACTCGGCCGATCCCTCGTCGCCGACGACCGGTCTGATCGGTTCCTAGGCGTGGACGATCAGCAGGCCGAGCGCAGCGTCGATCGGCCCGGGCATATCCGCAGCTTCGTGCGCCGCCAGGGGCGCGTCTCCGCCGCCCAGCAGCGCTATCGCGAGCAGATGATGGGCAGCATCGGCGTTCCCTACGTCGCCGAGCGCGTCGATCTCGACGCACTCTTCGGACGTTCGGCGCCGCAGATCCTGGAAATCGGTTTCGGCATGGGCGAGACTTCGGCGGCGATTGCCGCCCGCCATCCCGAGCAGGATTACCTGGGCATCGAAGTGCATACCCCGGGCGTCGGCAGCCTGTGCAAGCTGATTGCCGAGATGGGACTGGCCAACCAGCGCATCATCCAGCACGACGCCGTCGAGGTGCTGCGCGAAATGATCGCTCCCGCGACGCTCGCCGGCGTTCACGTCTTTTTTCCGGATCCCTGGCCGAAGAAGCGCCACCACAAGCGGCGCCTGCTGCAGCCGGCGCTGGTCAGCCTGCTGGCCAGCCGCCTGCGCCCGGGTGGCTACCTGCACACCGCCACCGATTGGCAGGACTACGCCGAGCAGATGCTCGCCGTGCTGTCGTCCGAGGCGCTGCTCGAAAACACCGCGCCAGGCTTTGCGCCGCGCCCGGACTATCGCCCGCAAACCAAGTTCGAACAGCGTGGTCTGCGGCTTGGGCACGGCGTCTGGGATGTGGTTTTTCGGCGCCGGCCGGAGAACGTCCCGCCGCGGTCACTCGAGGCGGAAAATGACCGGCAGGATCAACTCGCCTGAATGCGCCCAGTCTACCCTGCCCATTGCCCATGCCGCGCGCACGGCGGCGTTGTCGAGAATCGCGTGGCCGCTGCTGACGCCGACATGAACGTCGCTGATGCGTCCGCTTTCGCTCACCGTCAGGATCAGGCGGACTTCACCCTCGATGCCACGGGCGACGGCGTCCGGCGGGTAGTAAACATGTTCCGAGAGTTTTCGTTGCGCCGCCTGTACGTCCCGTCTGGCGGCTGCCCTGGCCTCCGGTTGGCTGCGCCGAACGACAACTTTCGGCGGCGGTGGTGGCTTGACCGCTTCCTCGGCGCTCGCCACGGTGTCCTTCAACAGCGGCTCGGCGCTCGCTTCCGGTTGCTCGGCCGGCATGCGTAGCCGGGCCTGCAGTGCGGGCGGTGGTGGCGGCGTGCCGTGCTTGAACGCTTGCGGAAGGAGGAGGCTGGCGTGCAGCGCGAGCGACAGGGCGAGGGCAAGAATCAGGCTGGACGGCATGGGCCTGCCATTGTGAACCAAAAAGCGGGCAACAGAACACATGCAATCGAGGCGGCGAACGCTGCCCGGTCGGGAGGGAGAAAGCGGATGAGCTACGGCGAGCGTTTCCTGGGCTGCACGGCGCGCCGATGGCTGCTGCTGGTCTGCTGGCTGCTGGCCGGAGCGGCCGTCGCGCAGGCGCCGGCGCCGGACCCAATTACCTTTGGCTACGCGATCGAGCGTGGCGACCTGCGCACGGTGACCCGCTGGCTCGACGAAGGGCTGGACCCGGAGTACCAGGCCGCGCAGGTGGGTAGCGGCCTGATGGTCGCCGCCTGGCACGGCAACGTCGAGATGATGGCCCTGTTCGTCGCCCGTGGCGCCGACCCGCGGCGCAGCAACCGCAACGGCGAGCAGCCCCTGCAACTGGCGGCCTGGGGCGGGCATCTCGAAGCGGTGCGCTGGCTCCTGGATCATGGCGCGCCCCTCGAACGCCAGGGAAACAACTGGGGGGCCCTGCATTACGCGGTGTTCAACGGCCACCAGCAACTGGTCGAGGAACTCATTGCGCGTGGGGCCAACGTCAACGCCGCTTCGCCGAATCTGTCGACGCCGCTCATCCTGGCCGCGCGCGAAGGCCGCGACGATCTGGCCCGGCGGCTGCTCGAAGCAGGGGCCGATACGCAAGCCAGGAACGACTGGGGCGACAGCGCGCTGACCATGGCCATGCGTTACGACCATCTGCGCCTGGCGAAAATGATTTCGTCGCCGGAGGAATTCGAGATTGCGGTCAAGGCGCCGAAGGAAAGTTTCGGCCAAGCCGTGCGCTCGGCGGCCGTTCCGCGCGAGATCGACGAAATCCTGAAGGAAATTCGCGCGGCGGAAGCCGAAGGGCGGCCCAGCGTGGACCTGCACAGGAAGCTCCTGGCGACCGCCAAGGCCCTGCAGAGTGCCCACCCCAGGCCCGCAGTCCAGAAACCGATGCCGCGGCCCTACATGCCCCCGTCAATGGTCATCACCGCCCGGCGCGGGCAGCCGGGTGCCGAGCGTGCGCAACTGATGGTCGATGGGAAACCGGCCGCGGTCGGCGCAGGCAAGGCGGCGAGTCCTGTCAAGCAGTCGCCGGCGCAAAGGGCGGCAGCGGTTCAGGTCGCCGATTTGCTGCGCCAGATTCGCCTCGTCGAAGCGCAGGGGCAGCCGGCAGACGACCTTCGCGAGCAGCTCTACCGGGCGGTCGAAGGCATTCAGTAGTCGCCGGCGCCAGCGTGGCGCGGTCGGTTCACGTCAAGCGCGGTCGACGAGAAAGCGTTCGAGCAGCTGATTGAGGAAACGGCGCCCACGGTCGCTCGGCGCGATGCGTTGCGGCTGTCGCTCGATCAGGCCCTCGCGCTCGGCCTGGCGCAGCTCGTTCTCGATGCTGAGCAGCGGCAGGGAGGTGCGCAACTCGAACAACTGCTCGTCGAAACCCTGGATCAGGCGCAGGGCGTTGATCATGAACTCGAACGGCAGGTCGGCGGCGGCGACGGCGAACTCCTGCTGGATCGGCGTTCCCGCCGCTACTTTGGCCAGGTACTGCTCGGGACGTTTCCAGCGCATCTGGCGCAGGACGCGGTCGTGCAGCGTCAGTTTGCCGTGCGCGCCGGCGCCGATTCCGAGGTAGTCGCCGAAATGCCAGTAGTTGAGGTTGTGCTGGCACTGCCGGCCGCTGCGGGCGAAGGCCGAGGTTTCGTAATGCGCGTAGCCGGCGGCGGCCAGGCGGGCTTCGATGGCGTCCTGCATGTCGGCACAGGTGTCGGCTGCGGGCAGGGTCGGCGGCTGCGCGGCAAAGGCCGTGTTCGCTTCAATCGTCAACTGATAGCACGAGAGGTGCGGCGGGGCGAAGGCGAGGGCGACATCGAGGTCGGCCAGGGCTTCGCTCAGCGTCTGCCCGGGCAGGCCGTAAATCAGGTCGATATTGAAATTGTCGAAGTGTCGGGCGGCAATCTCGATCGCCTGCCTGGCTTGGCGATCGTCGTGGGCACGGCCGAGCGCCTTGAGGTGGCGCGGGTTGAAGCTCTGGATGCCGATCGACAGGCGGTTCACGCCAGCGGCGCGAAAGGCGGCGAATTTTCCGGCTTCGACGCTGTCCGGATTGGCCTCCAGGGTGATTTCGCCGTTGGGCAGCAGCGGCAGCCGGCTGCGCAGGGCAGTGAGCAGCCGATCGACGGCCTCGCCGGAGAGCAGGCTGGGCGTGCCGCCACCCAGGAATATACTGTCCACCCGACGTCCCCAGACCGTCGGCAGGGCCGATTCGAGGTCGGCGATCAACGCCGTGACGTAGTCGTCTTCGGGAATCGCCGGCACTCGGCGATCGCCCTTCTGTGCCGCTACGGCATGCGAGTTGAAGTCGCAGTAGGGGCACTTCTGTACGCACCAGGGAACATGGACGTAGAGCGCCAGCGGCGGCGGCTTGCGAAAGTCGATCTGTCGCTGACCTGTCGCTGCAGCGTTGCGGGCCGGGACCAGCGGAATGATCCTGCGCCCCGTCCGCTCGGGCATCAGCGCCGTGCCAGCAGGCGCTCGACGAGGCGGGCCAGCGCCTGGCCGCGGTGCGAGCGGCGGTTCTTTTCGGCGGCGTCGAGTTCGGCGGCGCTCTTGTCGAGTTCACGGACGTAGAACAGCGGATCGTATCCGAAGCCGCTTTCGCCACGGGCTGCCGTGAGGATCTCGCCGTGCCACTCGCCCTCGGCAATGATCGGTTGCGGGTCGTCGGCGTGACGGACGAAAACGATCACCGCAACATAGTGAGCGGCGCGCTGGCGGCTGTTGCCGAGTTCGGCCAGCAGCTTTTCGTTGTTGCGTGCGTCCGATCGCGGTTCGCCGGCGTAGCGCGCCGAGTACACGCCAGGCGCACCGCCGAAGGCCTCGACACACAGGCCGGAGTCGTCGGCCAGCGCCGGCAGACCGGTCAGCTGCGCTGCGTGGCGCGCTTTGACCAGGGCGTTTTCGACGAAGGTGCAGTGCGGTTCCTCGACTTCGGGAACGTCGAGCAGACCCTGCGGAACGAGTTCCCAGCCCAGTGGGGCGAGAATGGCGTCGAGTTCCTTCAGTTTCTTGGTGTTGTTGGAAGCGAGGACGAGTTTCATGATTTCATAGGGCCAGCGATGCTTTCTGGTGGGCGATCAGGCGGCCGATGCCGGCGTCGGCCAGGTCGAGCAGTTCGATCATCTGGGCGCGCGTGAACGGCTCGCCTTCGGCGGTGCCCTGCACTTCGACGATGCCACCGCTGCCGGTCATCACGACGTTCATGTCGGTATCGCAGTTGGCGTCCTCGGCGTAGTCGAGGTCGAGCACCGCCAGGCCCTTATAGACACCGACGGAGACCGCAGCGACATGATCGCGCAAGGGGTTGCTGGCCACCTTCCCCTTGCTCAGCAAGTGTTCGCAGGCGTCGTTGAGCGCCAGCCAGGCGCCGGTGATGGCCGCACAGCGCGTGCCGCCATCGGCCTGCAGGACATCGCAATCGAGCGTGATCTGGCGTTCACCGAGCAGCGTGAGGTCGGTGACCGCACGCAGCGCACGACCGATCAGGCGCTGAATCTCCTGCGTGCGACCGGACTGCTTGCCCTTGGCTGCTTCGCGGCCGCTGCGGGTGTGTGTCGAGCGCGGCAACATGCCGTATTCGGCGGTGACCCAGCCCTGTCCGCCACCACGGAGAAAAGCGGGAACGGAGTCCTCGATACTGGCCGTGCACAGCACTCGCGTGTCGCCCATTTCGATCAACACCGAGCCTTCGGCGTGGCGGGTGAATCGGCGCGCAATGCTGACCTTGCGCAGCTGCGAAGCTTGACGGTGACTGGGGCGCATGCAGGTTCCTATTTGGCGTACTTCTGGATCGTCGAGCGGATCTCTTCGATGGCCAGTTCGATCTCCTCATCGCTGAGTTCGGTCTTGTGGCTCGGGTTGCGCCCGAACTCGTCGAGGCGGGTGGTTACCGTGTCGCGAGGCATGGATCGGGTCGAAATCACGCTGCTTCCGCCGCTGCTTTCGTCCGCGTAAGTGTCCTGCCAGCGTACGGCAATCATCGACAGGTTGTCGGCGTGCGGGCCGCCGTTGGCTTCCGCCTGGTCGAGCAAGGTCGGCACGGCGCGCATCAGAGCGTTGGTTTTCAGCGCCGTGGCCATGGTGTCGCCAGGCAGGCCGCTCCAGGCGCCGTCGGTGCACAGGACGAGGACGTCTTCGGCTTCGAGCGTCGTCTTCCGGGAAAACTCGATCTCCGGCGTCTGCTGGCCGCCGAGGCAGCCGTAGATCTTGTTGCGGTCCGGGTGCGTGCTCGCCTCTGCTTCGCTGATCGCGCCCTGTTCGAGCAGCAGCCGCACGCGCGAGTGGTCCTTGGTCTGGGTCAGGATTCTGCCCTTGCGCAGCAGGTAGAGCCGAGAATCACCCGAGTGCGCCCAGTAGGCGACGTTGTTCTGCACGAGGCAGGCGACGCAGGTGGTGCGCGGCGAGTCCTCGAGGTGATGCGTGCCGGCGAAGTCGAGAATCGCGCTGTGCGCGCTGAGCATGCCCGTCTGCAGAAAGAGGAACGGGTCGCGAATGCGCGTCGTGCCCTGGCGCTGAAAGGACTCGGAGAGCGTCTGGACGGCGATCTGCGCGGCCACTTCACCGAAGTAGTGACCACCCATGCCGTCGGCGACGACCATCAGCAGGCTGTCGCGCGAGTAGCAGTGCGCCAGTCGGTCTTCGTTGTTGGCGCGCTTGCCGGTGCGGGTCTCCTGGTAGATCGTGAATTTCATGGATTTCGGGATTTCTTCAGTTTGCCGACCATCTGGTCGAGCCAGGTTGCTTTAGGCTGTGGCAGCGGCGCGACGACCGGTTCGGTGAGCGCCTTCTGCAGCGCGAAGACGCTCTGCGGCCGGTAGCGATGATTCAGGCACAGGCACCAGTCGATCGTTTCCAGCAGCTGGTCCGAGTACTGACCTTCCCAGCGCACCATCGCCGGTACCAGGCGATCCTTGTCGAGGCGGCTGTCGGCCGCTTGCGGGGTGCTCGCCGAAATGCACGCATACATCGAAGCGCCGACGCTGTAGATGTCGCTCCACGGGCCGAGCAGTTCGCGCTGGCTGTAGTGCTCCGGCGAGGCGAAGCCCGGCGTGTACATCGGCTTGAGCATTGGCGTGTCGCAGGCCAGCGTCTGGCGTGCCGCACCAAAGTCGATCAGTACCGGGATGTGGTTGTTGCGCATGTAGATGTTCGACGGCTTGAGGTCGAGGTGCAGCAAGCGGTGCGAGTGCACCTCGCGCAGACCGTTGAGCATCTTGGTGAACACATTGCGAATGAAGTTCTCGGTGACCCCCGCCCGATGCTTCTGAATGAGCTCCTGCAGGGTGCGGCCCTGCTCGTACTCCATGACCATGTAGACCGTGTCGTTGGCACGAAAGAAGTTCAGGACGCGGATCACGTTCGGATGCGACAGGCCGGCAAGTGCCCGCCCTTCTTCGAAGAAACACTTCATCCCGTAGCGGAAAGCCGGTAGATGGTCTTCGGCGATGATCGGTGCAGTTCTTCCTTCGCTGCGCAGGGCCAGCGTATTGGGCAGGTACTCCTTGATGGCCACGCGCTTGCCCTCCCCATCCGTGGCCACATAGACGATCGAAAAGCCACCCAGGGAGAGCTGATGCTCGATGCAGTACTCATCAAGTTGGAACGCTGCAGGAAGGGGGTGGTTTGCTTGTTGCACCATCGCTGTCGAAGCTATCATTCGGAGTGTCGGCCATTGTCCGGTCTTTCGGGGTAGGCTGTAAAGCCGGCTGCAGACCTGCCTCCGTCCACACATCAGGATTCCGATGATCTACAGCATGACCGGCTATGCCGTGGCGGCGTGTGCCGTCAAGGGCGGCGCCCTGCAAATCGAGTTGAAGAGTGTCAATTCGCGCTACCTCGACTATCACTTTCGCGTCAGCGACGAGCTGCGTATTGCCGAACCTGCGCTGCGCGAACTGATCGGCGCGCGCCTGGTGCGCGGCAAGCTGGAATGTCGGCTCAGCTTTGTTCCCACCGCCAGCGCTGCGCAGCAGGCGAGTCTGAACGCCGACCTGCTCGAAAGCCTCGCCCTGCTCGATGCGCAGGTCCGCGCCGTGCTGCCCCTTGCCGCTCCGCTGGCGGTCAGCGACGTGCTGCGCTGGCCGGGCATTTTCGGCGACGACGCGCTGGATGGCGAGGCCGTGCTCCCGGCTTGCCGGGCGCTGGCCTGCGACGCGCTCGACGAGTTCGTCGCCAGTCGCGCGCGCGAGGGCGGGAAACTGGCCGCGGTGATCCTCGAAAAGGTTGCTCGCATGCGCGTTCTGTTACGCGACATCGAGCCACGGATTCCGGCTGCTCTGGCCGCCTTCAACGAGAAACTGCGCCAGCGCCTGCTCGACGCACTCGACACGGTGAGCGACGACCGGATTCGACAGGAGGTGGCGGTCTTCGCCGCGCGTATCGATGTGGCCGAGGAACTGGCGCGCCTGGCGACTCATCTGGACGAGGTTGAGCGCGTTCTCGGAGCCGGCGGCGTCAGCGGCAAACGCCTGGATTTTCTGATGCAGGAGCTGACTCGTGAGGCCAATACCTTCGGCTCCAAGTCGCTGGTTGCCGAGCTGTCGCAGCTGGCCATCGAGTTCAAGTTGCTCATCGAACAGATGCGTGAGCAGGTGCAGAATCTGGAGTGAGCGGCGAGGGCTGGCGAATGGCCCGGGGTTTGGCGATCGGCTCGTCGCTGGAAAACGTTTTGCTTCAAACCGCCAGCGAGCTGTGATAGTTTGGCGATTCCTGCCATGGAGGGACAGATCATGCCTATAGAATTGGGTCGTTCGAAATTGAGAAAGGTCGCATCCGCCGCGTGCGCCGCCTTGCTGGTGACCTGCGGCACGGTTGGCGCCGCCGAGGAGGTGCCGCTGGTCGATGGTACGCACTGGACCAAGTCGTCTCCGGAGATCAAGAAGGCGTATCTGGTCGGCCTGTCCAATGCCATTCAGGTCGACGTAGCGTATCAAGCGGATAACCCGAAGGCGAGCGCGAGTGACTTTTCACCGAAAGTGGTGAAGGGGATGAAGGGTCATACCCTGGAAACGGCGCTGGCCAGCATTGACAACTGGTACGCGGCCCATCCCGATCAGCTGCAGCGCCCGGTGGTCGAGACGATCTGGTTCGAGATGGTCGTGCCCGGACTGAACAAGAACAAATAACGGAGGCGAGGAATGAAAAGAACTGGACTGGCTTTGGCGACGGCTGCCACATTGACCGTTCTCGGTTGTACCAATATGACGCCGCGCGAGCAGGGGACGGTCAGTGGCGCGGCGATCGGGGCTGCTGCGGGGGCGGGAATTGCCGCCATCTCGGGCGGAAACGGCTGGACCGGGGCGGCCATCGGCGGCGTTCTTGGCGGCACCGTCGGCAACATCAAGGGCAAGAACCAGCAGTAGCGACGCCGATCCCGAGGGCGGTGCGGCCTTGCTCTCGGCGCGGGCCGACGGCCCGTATGAGATCCGCCGTCGCGGCTCTCCTATTTGGTGATCGCGGCATTGCGACCGGAAAACTTATCGCTCAGGCGAAAGGCCGCATCGCTGAGGTCGCTCCGCGGGTTGTCGTTGCAGTAGCGGGTGACGTGTTTCTCGATGGTTCCGCTGGACATCGTCGACACCTGCTGGCTGCGGAGGGCGTAGTTATGGCCGGTGAGCACGCCGCGTATCCAGGCGACGTACAGCGCGCGCTCGTCGGCGTCGGTTCTTGACTCGGTCCACGCGCGGCACGACAGGTCATCGGGGCCGAGAATCTTGACCGGAATCTCGGCGGCGCAGGCAGTGCCTGTCGCCACGGCAGCCAGCACGATGAGGGCGCGTGGCGTGAACTTGCTTCGGGACATCGGGTGGCTCCTCGCCAAGTGAAAACTGGAAGGCTTCGATTCTCCCCTGTACCGGCCGGCGAGTCCATGCCGTCGAGCAAGCTGCCTGCGCGGCGCCCGCAGTCGTGTGGCGGGTACAATGGCGCCTTCACATTCGCTGGCCGACAAGACCATGTGCGGACATCTCTATATCGTCACGGCGCCGTCAGGCGCCGGCAAGACGACGCTGGTGCGGCATTTGCTCGCGAACGATCCGGGGATCCGGGTGTCAGTTTCTCATACCACGCGGGCGTCGCGCGCGGGTGAGCGCGATGGTTTCGAATACCACTTCATCGGCGTCCAGGACTTTCTTGACAAGATTGCCAATAATGACTTCCTTGAGTGGGCGCAGGTGCATGGCAACTATTACGGCACATCGGCAAGCGGCATCGAAGTGGCCTTGCAGGCCGGACAGGACGTGCTCCTGGAGATCGACTGGCAGGGTGCACAACAGGTTCGTCGCCAATTTCCGGCCGCCAGCGGCATCTTCATCGTGCCGCCGTCGATCGACGAACTCGGTCGCCGCCTGCGCGAACGCGCCACCGACAGTGACGAGACGATTGCCCGCCGCGTCGCTGCTGCCCGGGAAGAGATGCGCCACGTCGACGAATTCGACTATGTTATTATCAACGACGATCTGCAGCGAGCGCTGCACGACCTTTTGGCGGTGGTTCGCGCCACGCGTCTTCGCTGCCCCGCACAGCGTCAGCGCCATTCCATCCTGTTCGCGACAATGCTTTGATTCCATTGGGAGATTTCTGTATGGCACGAGTGACCGTAGACGACTGTTTGCACCGCATTTCAAATCGGTTTCAGATGACCCTGGCCGCCACCTACCGTGCTCGTCAGCTGGCTGCCGGAGCAACGCCGCTGGTCGATGGCGGCCGCGACAAGCCGACGGTGATCGCCCTGCGCGAGCTGGCCGCTGGCAAGGTCGGTCTGGAAGTCCTCAACCGCGGTCAAGCCTGACTCTCGCCGACTGGTTTTCCCGTGTTTGACGGTGGATCCAGTGGCCGCCACAGGCATTCCGACGATTCCGGCTGAGCTGGCCGTGGCTGACGAACCCGCGGACATCCTCTCTCCCGAGGACGATCCGGCATATCGCGTTTTTCTCGACAGCCTGAATTACCTGTCGCCGGAAGAAATCGACCTGGTTCGCAAGGCCTATCTGTTTGGCGAGGAAGCGCACCGCGGGCAGGTTCGCAAGTCGGGAGAACCGTACATCACCCATCCGCTGGCCGTGGCCGGGGCGATTGCCGACTGGAAAATCGATGTCGAGGGCGTGATTGCCGCGCTGTTGCACGACGTGATGGAGGATACCGCGGTCGGCAAGGCGGAGATCGTCGAACACTTCGGCAAGCCGGTCGCCGATCTGGTCGACGGCCTCTCGAAACTCGACAGGATCGAATTCCAGTCTCAGGAAGACGCCCAGGCGGAGAACTTCCGCAAGATGCTCATGGCCATGGCGCGCGACTTGCGCGTGGTGCTGATCAAACTGGCCGACCGTCACCACAACCTGCAGACGATGGCAGCGGTTCGCGCCGAGAAGCGCCGTCGCATTGCCAGAGAGACGCTGGAAATCTATGCCCCGATTGCCGGTCGCCTTGGTCTCAGTACGCTGTTCAACGAGTTGCAGGACCTTTCGTTCCAGCTGATCTATCCGATGCGCGCGCGCGTTCTCGGGCGGGCGCTGAAAGCGGCGCGTGGCAACCGGCGCGAGCTGCTGTCGCGAATTCTCGACGGCATCAAGGGCAAGCTCGGCGCGGCCAATATCGAGGCCGAAGTTTTCGGCCGCGAGAAGAGCCTCTATTCGATCTATCGCAAGATGCTCGACAAGCGCCTGTCGTTTTCCCAGGTGCTCGACGTCTATGGATTCCGCGTCGTCGTCAAGGACGTGCCGACCACCTATCTCGCCCTCGGTTCGCTGCATGCGCTGTACAAGCCGGTGCCGGGGAAGTTCAAGGACTACATCGCGATCCCCAAGCCGAACGGCTACCAGTCCCTGCACACCACCTTGATCGGTCCGCATGGGACCCCGTTTGAGGTGCAGATTCGTACCGCGGCAATGGACAAGGTGGCGCAGGAAGGAATCGCTTCGCACTGGTTGTACAAGGACAGCGAGTCGCTCGGCGAGGAGTTGCAGCAGAAAACGACCAAATGGTTTCACTCCTTGCTGGAATTGCAGAGCACCGCCGTTGATTCTTCGGAGTTTCTCGAACACGTCAAGGTCGACCTCTTCCCGCACGAGATTTACGTTTTCACGCCGAAGGGGAAGATCATCCCCTTGCCGCGCGGCGCGACGGCGGTCGACCTGGCCTACGCGGTGCACACCGACATCGGCAATCACAGCGCTTTTGCGCGCATCAATTTCAACCTGATGCCATTGGCCACCGAGCTGACCAATGGCGATCGCGTCGATATCGTCACCTCCGCCGATGCCCATCCGAGTGCCGAGTGGCTGACGCACGTAAAGACCGGCCGGGCGCGCAGCAAGATCCGCCACTACCTGAAAACCGCGCACGTCGATGAATCGACGGCGCTGGGGGAAAAGATGCTTGGACAGGAGTTGCGGGCGCTTGGCATCAGTGCCGCCGAGGTGCCGGTAGCGCGCTGGAGGAGTGTCCTGCGCGATTCGGGAAACCGGCTGGTCAAGGAGGTCTACACCGACATTGGCCTCGGTTTCCGTCTGGCGGGTGTTGTCGCGCGCCGCCTGTTGAGCAAGGAGCATGCGGCGCTGCCGGCCGGCCAGGAAACGCCGGGCACTTCGCTGGTCATTCGTGGCAGCGAAGGCATGGCCGTGCAGTTTGCGCCGTGCTGCCAGCCGATTCCCGGTGACCCGGTCATCGGTTCGATCTGGAAGGGCAAGGGGCTGGTCATTCATACCCACGATTGTCCGGCGATCCGCAAGGCGCGCAGTGCCAAGCCGGCGAAGTGGATCGACGTCGACTGGGAACCGGAAGCCGGGCAACTGTTCAGCGTCCGCGTCCAGGTCGTCGTGCAGAATACCCTCGGCGCCCTGGGCAGGATTGCCACCGAGATATCGAGTTCCGGAACCAATATCCTGAACGTGCATATGGACGAGAAGGATTCCGGGCTGTACACGACCTTGCATTTCACCGTCCAGGTCGCCGATCGCACCTCGCTGGCGCGCCTGATGCGCAGCCTGCGCCGCATTCCGGAAGTGGTCCGTATCTCGCGGGAGCAAGGGCTCCCTGCGGCCTGAATCCGGAAGCAGCGGTTTTGAGCAGTCCTTCCCTTTCCCCGCTGGAGCCGACTGCCATGCGCCCTGAGCTTGCAAGCTGCCTGCGCTTCTCCTGGTGGCGTTGCGGCCGGTCGGCCGAGCGTCGCGTCGGACTTCTCGCGCGGCGGTTCCCGGCTTGAAGGTTCTCGTCCTCGGCGCCGGTGTCGTGGGCGTCACCAGCGCCTGGTATCTGGCCAGGGCGGGGCATCAGGTGACGGTACTCGAGCGTCAGGATGCGGCCGGACTGGAAACCAGTTTTGCCAACGGCGGCCAGATTTCGGTCTCCCACGCCGAGCCCTGGGCGAACCCGCATGCGCCGCTGCGCGCGCTGGCCTGGATGCGCCGCGAGGACGCCCCGCTGCTCTTTCGCTTGCGTCGGGATGCGGCCTTGCTGGAGTGGAGTCTGCGCTTCCTGCGCGAGTGCACCGCGCGGCGCACGCAGGCCAATATCCGCGACATCGTCACCCTGGCCCTGTACAGCCGCCGCCAGCTGCAGGCCCTGCGCGCTGAAACCGCGCTCGACTACGACCATCTCGAACGCGGCATTCTGCATATCTACACCGATCACCGCGACTTCAGGCTCGCCTGCGAGGCGGCGGCCGTGATGCGCAGCTTTGGTTGTGAGCGGCGCACGGTGAGCATCGACGAGTGCCTGGCCATCGAGCCGGCGCTGGCCGCCGCCAGGCAGCGCCTGGTCGGCGGCGACTACACCCGCGACGACGAATCCGGCGACGCACATCGTTTCACGCAACAGCTCGCCACCCGTTGCGCGGCGCAGGGGGTCGTCTTTCGCTACGGCGCCAGAATAGAGCAGCTGCTTGCCGACGCCGGGCGCGTTGCCGGCGTACGGCTTGCCGGCGAGGTGCTCCAGGCCGACGCCTACGTCGCGGCGCTGGGCAGCTACACCCCGCTCCTGCTGCGTCCCCTTGGCCTGCGTCTGCCCGTTTATCCGGCAAAGGGTTACTCGGCGACCGTGGCGCTCGCCGCGGATAGCGTTGCGCCCAGCGTCAGCCTCACCGACGATGGCCACAAGATCGTCTTTTCACGCCTCGGTCAACGCCTGCGCATCGCCGGCACAGCCGAGTTCAATGGCTACAACACCGAGCTCAACGGCGTGCGCTGCGCGGCCCTGATGCGCCGGGCCGGCGAACTCTTCCCCGACTTGCGAGCGGCCGGCGAGGTCGAATTCTGGTGTGGCCTGCGCCCGGCGACGCCGTCCAACGTGCCGCTGATCGGACGCTCGCCAATCGCCAATCTGTACCTCAACACCGGCCACGGCACGCTCGGCTGGACGATGGCTTGCGGCTCGGGCGCCGCGCTGGCCGATATCGTCAGTGGCCGCAAGCCCGAGCCGGCTTTTCGCTTCCTTTGATCCGCCCGTCGCCCACCCATGCTGGTTGATACCCACTGCCATCTCGCCGCAGCCGAATTCGCCGACGATCGCGATGACGTCGCGGCCGCGGCTCGCGCCGCCGGCGTTTCGGCGATCGTCGTCCCGGCGGTCGATGTCGCCAGCTTCAGCGCCGTGCACGCCTGTTGCGCACGATACCCCGGCTGTGTCGCCGCCTACGGCATTCATCCGCTCTACGTTCAACAGGCCAGCGCAAGCGACCTCCTGCGCCTGAAGGAGTGGTTGCCGCGCGTGGCGGCCGGAGCGGCGCCGCCGGTCGCCGTCGGCGAGATCGGCCTCGACCTGTTTGTCGCCGATCCGGCGATCGACAGGCAGGAGTACTTTTTCGCCGAACAACTCAAGATTGCCCGCGAAAGCGATCTTCCCGTGCTCCTGCACGTTCGCCGTTCGGTCGACCGGGTGCTCAGGCAACTGCGCCGGATCAGGGTCAGGGGCGGTATCGCGCATGCCTTCAACGGCAGCCGCCAGCAGGCCGACGAGTTCATCAAGCTGGGCTTCAAGCTCGGTTTTGGCGGCGCCATGACCTACCCCGGCTCGACCCGTATCCGTGGCCTCGCCGCGTCGCTGCCGCTGGCGGCCATCGTCCTCGAAACCGACGCGCCGGACATGCCGCCGGAGTGGCTGGCGGGGGCGCGGAATACGCCCGTCGAACTGCCACGGATCGCCGATTTGCTCGCCGCCCTGCGCGGCATCGATCGCGACCAACTGGCCGCCGCGACGTCTGCCAACGCCGGCGCCGTACTGCCTCGGTTGCGTTTGGCGGAGCGATCGGGTACGTTACCGCCTGACGGCTTGGGGCTTCCGATTTTTCCCGAAGAGTGAGCAGCGGGCCAATGAATACTGAATGAGCAGGACAGCAGACCGGTTTTTTGTCTGGCCAGCGCAGCGAATGTGCGCAAACCTCGGTCAGGCTTGCCGGTCTTGAATCAGGCCTTGCAGAAAACAACCATTGGCTTCCTCACATAATGAAAAATCAACTGGATCGACCGGCGGCTACGTGCGTGGCTGTCAAAGAAGGCCTCCCTGATATTCCGCACTACCTGCAAGCGCATTACTGGTGGGCCTACGTCCACCCGCGGGCGGTACATGTCTTCGAGCGACAGTGGCTGGTAAATCTGATTCTCTGGGGCAACTACAAGCGCCTGTGCAATGCCGTTCTGCACGACTACGGCCACGACCTTCCCGGCCGCACACTGCAGATCGCCTGTGCCTACGGTGACCTGACGCCGCGCCTGGTCGACTGTGTCGCGCCGGGCGGATCGCTGGAGATCGCCGACATCCTGCCCATCCAGCTCGAGAATCTGGCCAAGAAACTGCCCAGGGATGCGCCCGTCCAGCTGCATTGCATGGATTCTGCCGCGCTTGGTTTCGCCGACGCGAGTTTCGACCGCGCCTTGCTTTTCTTCTTGCTCCATGAACAGCCGCAGGCGGTGCGCGAAAAAACGCTCGCCGAGGCGCTGCGCGTTATTCGTCCGGGTGGCACGCTGACCATCGTCGACTACGCGCCGCTGAGCCGAGTTAACCCCCTGCGCTATCTCTGGAAACCGGTTCTCGACCGGCTGGAGCCGTTTGCCCATGACTTGTTTAGCGAGGAAGTCTCCGCCTGGTTGCCGAAGGACGGTCGTTTTCGTACCGTCGGCGATCAGCGCTTCTTCGGTGGTATGTATCAGATGTTGACGCTCGCGGTTGCCGACCGGCAAAAAGGCTCGGCAAACTGACGCGTGGATTATCAACCGGCCCTGGGCGAGGAGTTTTCTCCCCCTGGGCTCCTCGGATGTTGGTCGCGCCTGGCGACGCCGGGCGTGAGAAAGGATGAAGCATGGAGAGTTACAAGGCAGATGTCGTGATTGTCGGCGGCGGCGGGGCTGGCCTGCGGGCCGCGATCGCCGTGGCGGAGTCTGATCCCGCCCTGAAGATCGCGCTGGTCTCGAAGGTCTATCCGATGCGTAGCCATACCGTTGCTGCCGAAGGCGGCTCGGCAGGCGTGAAATTGCCCACCGATAGCCTCGAGTACCATTTCAACGACACCGTTGGCGGGGGCGACTGGTTGTGCGAGCAGGATGTGGTCGAATACTTCGTCGCTCATTGCAACGAAGAATTGACCCAACTCGAGCACTGGGGTTGCCCCTGGAGTCGCACCCCGGACGGACACGTCAATGTGCGTGCCTTTGGCGGCATGAAGATCGAACGCACCTGGTTCGCCGCCGACAAGACCGGTTTCCACATGTTGCACACGCTCTTTCAGACATCGATCAAGTATCCGTCGATCAAACGCTTCGACGAGCATTTCTGCGTCGATCTGGTGGTCGAGGACGGTCGTGTGCAGGGGGTGGTCACGATCGAGATCGGCTCGGGCGAGATGGCGCTGGTAGAAGGCAGGTCGGTGGTCATCGCCACCGGCGGCGCCGGCCGCGTGTTCCGCGAGAACACCAACGGCGGCATCGTGACCGGCGACGGGATGGCCCTGGCCTACCGCCACGGCGTACCGCTGCGGGACATGGAATTCGTCCAGTATCACCCGACCTGCATGCCGGGTACCGGCCTGCTCTTCACCGAAGCCTGCCGCGGCGAAGGCGGATTCCTGGTCAACAAGGATGGCTATCGCTACCTGCAGGACTACGGCCTCGGCCCGGCCGAGCCGTCACCGCGCAACAAGGCCATGGAACTCGGGCCGCGCGATCGCCTCAGCCAGGCCTTCTGGTACGAGCAGCAAAAGGGGCGCACCATCGAAGGCCAGCACGGCTCGGTCGTCCATCTCGACCTGCGCCACCTCGGCGAGGCCAAGCTGCGCGAACGGCTGCCGCAGATCTACGAGTTGGCCGAGCAGTTTCTCGGCGTCGATCCGGCGCGCACGCCGATTCCGGTGCGACCGGCGGTGCACTACACCATGGGCGGGATCATGGTCGACGGGCTCTGTGCGTCGCCGCTGCCTGGCCTCTACGCGGCGGGCGAGTGCTCCAGCGTCGGCATCCATGGCGCCAACCGCCTGGGCTCGAATTCGCTGTCCGAGCTGTGCGTTTTCGGCAAGGTCGCCGGCGAGGAAGCCGCGCGTTTCGCCAAGGCGGCGGCGGCGGGCAATTCGGCCAGTCTGCTCAAGCAGGCGCAGGCCGTCGAACAACGCCTGCTCGGGCTGAAGACGAAAACCGGCGGCAGCGAACGCATCGCCACCCTGCGCAAGGAAATGGCGCAGACCATGGAGGACGGCTGCGGCATCTATCGCCTGGCCGAGACCATGCAGGCGACCTGCGACAAACTCGACGAACTCAAGGAGCGCTTCAAGGACGTCAATGTCGAGGACAAGTCGAGCGTCTGGAATACCGAGTGGCTGCTGGCCATCGAACTCGAGTACCAGCTCGACGTGGCGCAGAGCATGGCCTATTCGGCCCTCAATCGCCGCGAGTCGCGCGGTGCGCATCAACGCCTTGACGGTTTCGAGAAGCGCGACGACGAGAACTTCCTCAAGCATTCGCAGGCGCATTACGTCGCCGGCGGCGCGCCGCGCATCGACTACGGCGCGGTCAAGATCACCAAGTCGCAGCCGGGAACGCGTGCCTACGGCGCCGCGGGCGAAAAGGCAGAGCAGGAAAGGAAGGCATCCAATGTCTGAAAATCAGAGAATCATCGAAATCGAGGTGCTGCGCTACAACCCGGAGACCGACAAGGAGCCGTCCAAGCAGGTCTTCGACGTGCCCTTCACCGACGACATGTCGGTATTGCAGGGCGTGCAGTACATCAAGGACTATCTCGACGGCTCATTGAGCTTCCGCTGGTCGTGCCGGATGGCGATTTGCGGCAGCTGCGGGATGATGATCAACGGCGAACCCAGCCTCTCTTGCGAGACTTTCCTGCGCGACTACTACCCGGCGCGGGTGCGTGTCGAGGCGCTGGCGCATTTCCCGATCGAGAAGGATCTGGTGATCAACATGGAGGGCTTCATCGAGAAACTCGAAAGCATCCAGCCGTACATCATCCCCAAGGAAGCGCGCACGCTGGCGCAGGGCGAGTACCTGCAGACGCCCGCGCAACTGGCGAGCTACGAGCAGTTCAGCTCGTGCATCAACTGCATGCTGTGCTACGCCGCCTGCCCGCAGTTCGGGCTCAATTCGGACTTCATCGGACCGGCTGCAATGGCGCTGCTGCACCGCTACAACATCGATTCGCGCGATGGTGGCAAGGGCGAGCGGATGGAACTGGTCAACTCCGAAGAGGGGGTGTTCAACTGCACGGCGGTCGGTTACTGCTCCGAGGTCTGCCCGAAGCACGTCGACCCGGCCAACGCCGTGAACCAGAACAAGACCAATAGCGCAGCCGACTACTTCATGCGTTTCCTTACTCCGAAGGGGGGTGCCAAGTGAACAAGCGTCGTCCCTATGTTCGTCCGATGGCCGGATGGTGGCGGAAGAATCCGTTCTTCGTCGAGTACATGATCCACGAGGGAACCGCCCTCTTCGTCGCCGCCTATGCGCTGATCCTGCTCACCGGGCTGGTCTATCTCTCGCGCGGCGAAGCGGCGTGGAACGTCTGGCTCGAAGGCCTCAAGAATCCCTGGTACATCGCCTTCCACTGGCTGGCGCTGGCCGCGGTGAGCTACCACACCTACACCTGGTTCAAGATCATGCCGCGTACCATGCCGCCGGTCATCGTCGGCGGCAAGCGGCTTCCGGACATGGCCATTACCGGCGGCGGGCTGGCCGTTGCGACGACCGCCTGTCTTGCCCTGCTCGGTCTGGTATGGGGGATTGCACGATGAAAAAGACGCTGAAACGTTCCAACGCACCCATCTTCTGGGCGTTGTTCGGCGCCGGCGGCATGCTTTCGGCGCTGCTTGGCCCGATGCTGGTATTCATCACCGGCCTGGCCATTCCGCTCGGCATGCTCCTGCCGGTGGATACCATGAGCTACGCCAAGATGCTCGCCTTTGCCCAGAACATCGTCGGCAAGGGCTTCATCTTCGCCATTATTTCGCTCTTCCTGTGGCACGCCGCCCACCGCATCTTCCACAGTCTGCACGACATCGGAATTCACGCCGGCATCGTGGCCAAGCTGATCTGCTACGGTGGGGCCCTGGCGGCGACTCTGGTCACCGCCTATACGCTGCTGGCGATCGGCTTCTAGTCTGCAGGCGTTGGCGAGCGGGGTCGGGTGGGCCGTCAGGCCACCCGACCCCGCTGTCTTTGCGGGGAGGCGCAGCCGACGTGGCAATCCAGAGGTTTTGTTTTTCGCCTGGCCGATGTGGCGGACAGGTAGTCAGAGGATGGAGCTGGATTGCCGCGTCGGCTTCGCCTCCTCGCAATGACGGTGGGTGGGTGCGCGAGGTGCCGGATGAGGGGCCGGAGCGGTGGCGGAGGGGGGCCGGGTTGCCCGTTGCCCCAGCTCGGCCCGCAAGAGCTTTGCGAACGTCTGGTCAATAACGCAAGCCGCGCCTAGGCCATGCCGCTCAGGCGGGCCTTGCGCTCGCGCTCGATGCGCGTGATGTAGCGCTGCACCATACTCGTCCGGGCGCCCGGCAGGGCGACGAATTCGCAGCCGACGCGAACGTAGCGGGCGCCGCCGCGCGTCGTCACGTCGAACTTGTTGCGCACGCACAGGTTGGCGACCAGCAGACCCTCGTCGGGAAGCGTCATCTTGCACTCGTTGAGCGCCATGCCGCTGGGCAGCAGGGCGGCCAGACTGGGCGTCGCCATCAGGCCGACACCGCCACCGCTGATATCCAGCAGCGACGCCTCGGCGACCAGCGTGCTGCCGTCTACGCGTTTGATCGTGGCGACGAACTTGACCGGCTTGGCGATCGGTGTCGACAGGCGAAAATACTCGCGTCGCTGCAGGCGCAGCACCTTGTCCGGCAGCGCTGCGCGAAAAGCCGGGCGGCCGTCGCTGAGTGTCTCGACCAGCTGGTTCAAGGTGAACTGCACCTTCACCTTGTCCACCAGCGCGCTGACGATCAGCTGCCTGGCCTGCAGCGCCTGGCGGTTGACCCCCTCGTCGCGGCCCCAGTCGAGGACCAGTTCATCGTTGCCCGTGTCGACTTCGAGCAGCGACGTCAACAGGAATTCGTGGCCGCGATCGAGATAGGCGCTGACCAGCGCCCGGCGCTGGATCAGCGAGCGCAGCACGGCGGCAATCTCCGCTTTCGAGTGCAACAGATACTCGCTGTATTCCTCGGCCTGTTCGATTTCGAAACCGCGGTTTTCCTCTTCCGGTTTCGCCTCAACGTCCGTGTTTTCCATCTGCCTTCCTGCAATCGCCTGGAGCGCGCAGTTTAATGCAAAAGCGGTGCCCGGGTAAGCGGGCGCACTGCCCCGCGGTGCAATCGAGCGTGCCGGGCAGGCGGTGGCTGACGCCTCCACCGTCGGAGAGGGCCATGGCTGCCCGGTCAGGGTTCGCCCGGAACTTCGGCAGGGCCGGCAAAGAGCGGTGGTGGCGCCGCCGCTGCGCCGTTTTCGAGTTGATAGAGCCAGGCCAGCAGTTCGGCGACGGCCAGGTACAGCTGCGGGGGAATGTGCTGGTCAAGGTCGACCTGCATCAGCAGCGAGACCAGTTCAGCCGACTCGTGCACATAGACGCCGTGTTCGTGGGCGCGGGCGATGATCTGTTCGGCGAGCAGGCCGCGCCCCTTGGCGACGACGCGTGGCGCAGCGTCGGTCTGGCTGTAGGTCAGCGCGACGGCATTCTTCAGCGAGTCATCCGGCGCTCTGCTCATGCTCCCCGGCTTCCCGTGGGGCCGCGACGCCGAGCGACGCCAGCTCGAGTCCGGCCTTGTCCAGCTGAGTGCGCAGGCTGAGCGTCTCGCTGCTCAAGAGCTGGCGCGTTTCGGCGTTGCTGGCAATGACGCTGAGCGTGATCTGCTGTCCCTGGATGTGCAGGCGGGCATCGACGTCCCCCAGCCTGGGCAAGGAGAGGCGCAGCCGCGTCTGCCACTTTTCGCCACTCTCTTCGCCGCCGCCATCGCCTTGCCGGCCGTCGTGGCCGTTGTCGATTTCCCAGCGCAGCTGCTGCCCGGGCCAGACCTGCCCCTGCCAGGAAAAATTCTGCGTCGCGAAAGCTTCGAGCTGCTGCTGGACGATGGCCTGCAGCTGCGGCGCGACCGCTTGCGCAGCCGGGGCCGCCGGCGAGGCCTGAGCGGCCGCGCCGGCCTGGCTGCCCGCCGTGGCGCTGCGGTTTGCCGCCTCGCCAGCGCCGGTGGCCAGCCCCTGTTGAGCCGTCGCTCCCGGCTGCGCGGGTGTCGTTGCCGGCGGCAGCCTGCCTTGCGGTTCCTGCAGCAGTTGCGCCTTGCTGTAGCGGCCTTCGACCCATTCCGCCTGATGCGCTTCGTAGAACATGCCGCTCTGCACGATCGCCTGCTTGAGCAGCGGCAGGAGATCGGGTCCGCTGTTCGGCGGGCCGGCGGCAATCGCCTGATTGCCGTTCAGCGGCAGCGCTGCGGAGGCGCCGGCCTTGCCGTCACGCGCGCCGGCCAGCAGCGTGCCGATCAGTTGCCCGGTGCGACTGAGCTGGGTGGCCGTCGACTCGTTGCCCCCCTTGCCGGCCTCGCCGCCGCCGCGGGCAATCACCGCCAGGGTCAGCTTGCCGTTGCTTTCCGAAACTTCCAGTTCGATGGCGTCGCCGCTCTTGGCGGCGAAGGGCAGCGCCAGGGTGACGCTGCGCTGGTTGATGAGCGCGCGGTAGGTGCCGTTGGGCAGCAGCGCCTGGACTTCGGCCAGCAGGCGCTGGCCAGCCGCCAGTCCGGGCAGCTTGTCGGTGATTTCCTGCGCCGGCAGCGTCGGCCGCAGCGCGAGGTCGGCGCTCGGCTGGACGCGGGCGGTGACTTCGGGGACGATCATTCTGCGCCCGGCGGCGCGGCGCGGAGCAGGACGCGCAGCTCGTTCATTCGCGTCGCCAGCCGTGGCTGGATCAAGGCGTCGCAGCGCAGGCTGCTTTCGATCAGCGCCCGGGCGCGCTGTTGTTCGTCTGCCGGCAGTTCGGCGCTCAGTGCGTCGGAGAGGCGTTCGGCCAGCGCACGGCGATCGGCTTCGTGCCTGGCCAGCGCCGGCCAGTCCCTGCTTTCTGCGGCGCCAAGCATCGCCTCGGAGTAGGCCAGCAGCTGCTCCAGCGCGCTCAGCCCGGCACTCATGCCAGCGCGGCTTTCTGCGGCGTCGCGCTCGGCGAAATCTCGCGCCAGGCGCCGTGAATCTCCTCGAGCAGGGCGGCGACTTCCTCCAGCGCGGGCAGGTCGTTGTCGAGGTTGGCGTGCAGCAGGCGCAGGACCAGGTAGTCGTACAGCGCGTCGAGGCGCGCGGCGATCTCGCCGCCCTGTTCCAGGTCGAGGCTGACCTTGAGGCCGTTGCCGATGATGTCGATGGCTTTGGAGATCGCTTCGCCCTTGGCCGCGGTGCGTTTGTCCTCCATCGCCGCACGGGCGTTGCCGATCGCCGCCTGCGCTCCCGAAAAGAGCAGCAGGATCAGCCGGTGCGGGTCGGCAACCTCTACGGCGGCGTCGACGCCGACCTTCTGATAGGCGGAAATCGCATGTCTTGCGTGGCCGAACATCCTTAGATCCTCAGAGAGAGTAAGTGGGCAGGTTGGCGAGCTGTTGCGAGAGGAAGTTGCTCGTCGTGGTCATCCCGGAGATCAGCGTATCGAGGGCCGTGAATTGCTTGCGGTAGCGTGCCTCGATTCCCGCCAGGCGGTCGCTGATCACTCCCGATTGCTTGCCGAGGCTGGCAATCGAGCTGTTCAGTCCGTCGCGGCGCGCGGCGATCAGGCCGCTGCTGCTCACTAGGCCGTCGGCAGCGGTCTTGAAAGCGCTGCCGAAGGCGGCCACGAGATCGGCGACGGCCGAGAGATCGTCGCCGATCGCGGCGCTCAGCTTGGCCGAATCGACGCTCAGCGTGCCGTTCTTCTGCATGCTGACGCCGATGTCCGAGAGGCGCTGCAGATCGCGGCCGGCGAGCGTCGCGGGGATGTTGCCGAGGACGTTGCGAAAGCTGTTCTGCGCCGTACGCAGCGTACTGTCGCCGTTCAGTGCGCCGGCCTTCTTGGTTGCCGCATTGTAATTGCCGAGACCGCTGGCGGTGGTGCTGAAGTCGTTGAACGCCCGGACCAGCGCGTTGACCCCGGTGGTCAGGCTGGAGTTGTCCTTGCTGATGGTCAGCGTCGTGCTCAGTGCCGTTTCCGGCGCTTCCGGGCCCCTGAGCAGGTTCAGGGTGATCCCGTCGATGGCCGTGCTGACCTGGTTGCTGACCCCTTCGACGGCAATGCCGTTGAGCTTGAACGCCGAGCCCTGCGCCGCCTGCGACTGCACGAAGGTATCGCTCGGCGCCGGTGCTGCGTCGGGATCGTAGGTCAGGCCGGCGATTCCCGAGAGCTTGATGAACTGGTTGCTGCCCGCGTCGTTGCTGGTCAGTACCAGTTGCTTGCCGGCGACGCCGTTGATCACCAGCGCCGAAACGCCGGCGTTGGCGCCGTTGATCGCGTCGCGGATGTTCTCCGGCGTGGCGCCGTCGGCGATGCTGATCTCGGTGCTCTTGTGCGGGCTGCTGCCAGCGAGGCTGTCGAGCGACAGGGTCAGCGTTCCGCCGACCGGCAGGGTGTCGCCGGCGCCCGAGAAGGGGGTCGCTGCGCCGGTGCCGCTGGCGACGCTGTGCTGCCGCGCCAGCTGGTTCACTTCGAGCGTGTAGGTGCCGGCGACGGCGCTCGAGGAAGTGGTCGCCGCGGCGACGGTCGAGTCGCTGAGCCGGGTCGCGAAAACGGTGAATTTCTGCGTCGCCGTCGTGCCGGTCGCCGGGACCAGCGTTCCCGCCGCCGTCTGCAGCGCCGAGATCGATCCCTGCAGCGAACCCAGCGCCGATATCTTGGCCTGGTAGCTCGCTTCCTTCTGCGACAGAGCGGTCAGCGGCCGCTGTTCCAGCGACATCAACTGGCTGATGATGCTGTTTACGTCAAGGTTCGAGCCCAGGCCCGGTGAGGAAAGCGCCATGATCTTCTCCTGCCGCCGCTACCGGCATGCTTGCTGCATGGGGCTGAGCGGGCGATGTTCAGGCCGTTTGCGTGACGAACAGCCCCTTGATGCTGTCCAGCGTCTTGGCGATGGCCATCATTTCTTCCGACGGCATCTGGCGGATCACTTCCTTGGTCGAGCGGTCGATGATCTTGACCACCAGCTGACCGGTGTCGCCGTCCACGCTGAACTCGAGATTGCTGTTCGTCGGCTTGACGAACTCGCGAACGCTCTGGATGGCGCTTTCGAGCTTTTCGCTGTCCGGCGGTGCCTGCACCGGTGCCTGCGCCTGCAAGTGCGCCTGCACCTGCTGCAGGGCCTGCGCCGGACTGGCCGGCGTCGCCGTGTTGCCGCCGCTGGCCGTTGCCCTGGCTTCGCGGGCGGCCGAGCTGATCGCCTGGTGGCCCTGCGGCGCTGGCGAGGAAACTGTCGGTGGAATATTCATCTCACACTCCTTGGTGAAGAGACGCCGGGGCGCGATCACGTTGCCGCGAGCGCGCCCCGATGTTACCGCTAATCAAACCCTTCCGCTTAGCCGCGCAACAGCGAGAGCACGTTCTGCGGCAGCGAGTTGGCCTGCGCGAGCATCGCCGTACCCGCCTGCTGCAGGATTTGCGCCCGCGTCAGGTTGGCCGTTTCCGCCGCGAAGTCGGCATCGACGATGCGGCTGCGTGACGCCGAGAGGTTCTCCGACGTCGTTTGCAGGCTCGAAACCACCGAAGCAAAACGGTTCTGGTACGAACCGAGCGAAACGCGCGCGCCGCTGACCGTCGCCAGCGCGCCGTCGATCGCCGAGAGGGCGCTGGTGGCGGCGCTGGCGGTGAGGACATTCACGTTGGCGATGCTGGCCACCGTCGAGGATACCGTGGCACCCTGGGTTCCGGACGCGGCAAGCCCGGCGTAGGCGGCGTGCGCCCCGCCCCAGACGATCCCGTCGGCATTGGTGCTGCTCAAACTGACCGTGCCGTGTGTCGTTGCCGCCACGGCGGCGACGGAGGCCGTTGGAACAGATGCTTGCTTGCCGATTACCCCGCCACCGGCAGTGGCCACCGTAGCGGTACCGAATTGAGCGGTGGCCGTAGCTTGATTGGTGTCTCTTTCGCCCGTGGTCGCGGCAACTCCCATTACATTCACGGTGAAAGCAATTGCGGACGTCACGTCAGCGTCGGTGCCAGTGTTTGTTGTCACCGCCGCACCGGCGGCAGAGTTGATTGCGGCCGAGAGCCGCGTAGCGTTTTGAATGGCCGTGCCCGTCAGGTCTACCGCCCCGAGTGCGTAGGTTCCGGAAGCGGTCGTAATGCTTATGGTATTGGCGGCGATGGTTCCTTGCGCGGCGGTAAGGGTGTACTTATCGGCGACGGCCACCGTTGTGCCGGCGGTAGCCAAATTGGTCGCCGTCGCAGTTGCACCAGTGCCAACCGAGAAACCGATTTTCGCTGTCAGGGCGGTGTTAAGCGCCGTTGCCGTCCCCGAAATTTCCTGGCCGTACGCCGAGGCCAGCGCGACATCGCGTCCGTCCATTGCCGTCAGGGTGACCGCGCCAGTAGTGGCGTTGGCACTTGCCGATACGCCGCTTTGCGTCGCTATGGCGTTGATTGCGGCGGCAACGTTGGCTCCTTGGCCCGCGGCAGTTGTTCCCGCGGCGATTGCGCCGACATTGATCCCGTTGATGCTGAAGCTGTTTGCCGCGACGGAGCCAAAGTTCGTGGCGGTCGCCGTGAGGCTGTTGGCATTGGCGGTCGCGGTCACGCCCGAGTTGGACGAGATGCCGTTGATCGCCGCAGCAATCGAAAACGCACTGGCGGCGCTCTGGCCCGGGCCGGTACCGAGCGAAGACGCGCCGACCTGGAAGCCGTTCAGCGTCAGGTCGCCGGCGGCCAGGGCGGTGGTCGTCGCCGAGCCGGTCTTGGTCGCGGCGTAGCTGGTGCCGGTGCCGCCGAGGGCCGTGGTGCGTGCGCTGCCAATGCCGGTGATCGCCAGGCGGTCGTTGGCCGTGCCGTTGGCGCCGATCTGGAAGTTCTGCGCGACGAAGGAGCCGTCGAGGAGCTTGGTGCCGTTGAACGACGAGTTCTGCGCGACGCGGTCGATTTCAGACGCCAGCGACTGGACTTCGGCGTTCAGCGCCTGGCGGTCGGACGCCGAGTTGGTGGCGTTGCCCGCCTGGACGGCGAGTTCGCGCATCCGCTGCAGGTTGTTGCTGATCTGTTCGAGGTCGCCTTCGGCCGTTTGCGCCAGCGAGATGCCGTCGTTGGCGTTGCGCGTTGCCTGATTCAGGCCGCGGATCTGGGAATTCATCCGGTCGGAGATGGCCAGGCCGGCGGCGTCGTCCTTGGCGCTGTTGATGCGCAGGCCGGACGAGAGGCGTTGCAGGGAAGTCGCCAGTGAGGTCTGCGACATGTTGAGGCTACGCTGCGAGTTGAGCGACGCGACGTTGGTGTTGATGACTTGGGGCATTTTGCTTCTCCTATCACGGTCAAATTGACTTCAGACTTCAGTTTCCGGTGACTGCCTGGCGAGGCTCTTGCCGGTCCATCCTGTGTGGCGATTTGTTCGCTGACAACTTTACTTACGACGGGCCTCGGGAAAACTTGAGTGATTTTTTGCCTGGCCGCCGTGTAAGACTTTTAGCGGCGGGCGGGCGGCAAAGTTGAGGGTGTGGAGACAAGAAAAGCGGTGTTTGTGCGATCGCGGTCGGCGGTCGGCAACAGCCTCCCGTGCGGGGCAGGGCTTACCTGCGAGGACGCGCAGGCGTTGCCTCCCATCCCGACGCCGTCATTACGAGGAGGCGCAGGCGTTGCCTCCCACCACCCACGCCGTCATTGCGAGGAGGCGCAGCCGACGCGGCAATCCAGTTCCATCGTCTGACTATTTCGGCGGCTGCCGCATCGGCAATGCGCGTAGAGCCAAACGTCTGGATTGCCGCGTCGGCTGGCGCCTCCTCGCAATGACGGGCGGGTTGACCTGCCGCACCGCTCGCGTCTGCCTGCACAGCACACCGGGTTTTCTTCTTGCGCAAAACGTCAACGGGCGCGATACTTGGTTGCATCTGTAATACCAACCTATCGATACAAGCATTGTGCGTGTGGTTCTCGACACTTCTGTCCTGGTCGCTGCTGCTCGTTCACGCAAGGGCGCCAGTTTCCAACTGCTCTCGATGCTGCCGAGTAGAGACCTTGAGATCGCGCTGACGGTGGCCTTGTACACCGAGTGGCAGGCCGTTCTGACCCGTGCCGAGCACCTGCCACCCGGCGCCAGCGCCGACGTTGCGCTGGGCTTCGTGCGCTATCTGGCAACGATCGCTCACCTGCAGGAGGTATATTTCTTGTGGCGACCTTTTCTGCGCGACCCGGACGATGACATGGTGCTCGAGTGTGCGGCATCGTCCGGTAGTGAATACATCGTCACGCACAACATGAAGGATTTTCGCCGCGTGGCAGAATTGAAGATCCAAGCGATCACGCCGGGCGATTTCTTGCAGCTGCTGAGGAGAAAACCATGACTGCGCTGACTGTTCGTCTGCCCAACTCTGTGCACCAGAAAGTCAAGGAACTCGCTGCGCGCGATGAGATTTCCGTGAACCAATTCATCGCCAGCGCGGTATCAGAAAAAATGGCATCGTTGATGACGCTCGATTTTCTCAGGGCGGAAGCCGCCAAAGGCCAGCGCAGCGACTTTGAGCGCTACCTGGGAATGGTGCCGGACGCGCCCGCGCTTCCTGGCGACGAGACCCCGTGACGCCAGGCAGCTGCGAAGGCGCGGCGGCGCCAACGAGCATGCGAGGATACGTGCAAGCCGCCGCCACTGTTTGAGCTGGCCTTGGGCCACGACACGTAGGGCATTCCCACACCCCCCACCCCCACGCCGTCATTGCGAGGAGGCGTTAGCCGACGCGGCAATCCAGTTCCATTCTCTGACGGTCACTGCGGCCGCAGTCCGCATGGGCAAGGTGCGTAAAGCAATACCCCTGGATTGCCGCGTCGGCTTCGCCTCCTCGCAATGACGGGCGGGTTGACCTGCCGCACCGACTGGCGCCTTCTCGCAATGACGGGCGGGTTGACCTGCCGCACCGGCTGGTGCCTCCTCGCAATGACGGGCGGGTTGACTTGCCGCACCGGCTGGCGCCTCCGCGCAATGACGTGCTGGCCAGGCGGGTTTCGGGGGCCAGCAATCCCGTGTTCGCGGCGTGCCAACTCAGTTTTCAGCGATACGCGCGGGCGGTTATAATGGGCGTCGGCGTGATGGTGGTCGGGTGGCACGGAATGGCGCCGGAAAAGGCGTTTTCGAGCCACTTCCCGGTGCTCGATGGCGCGCCCCGGGCGAGTGACATGCGTCCCGCCGATTTCGCGAAGGCCGGCAGCTTGCCGGTTTTTTTGTCCGTTTGCCCGTGTTCGTGGATTGATGATGCGGATCCTGCTCTGCAATGATGATGGTTACTTCGCACCCGGGATCGAGCACCTGGCGCGGGTGCTGGCGGACGTCGCCCAGGTCACCGTCGTCGCTCCCGAACGCGACCGCAGCGGGGCGAGCAACTCGCTGACCCTCGATCGGCCCCTGTCGCTGAAGCGCGCGGCGAACGGTTTCTACTACGTCAACGGGACGCCGACCGACTGTGTGCATCTGGCGGTCACCGGCATGTTCGACGAGTTGCCCGACATGGTCGTCTCGGGAATCAATATTGGCGCCAACATGGGCGACGACACGATCTATTCGGGAACCGTCGCCGCAGCCACCGAGGGCTTCCTGCTCGGCATTCCGGCGCTGGCGGTTTCGCTGTGCAGCAAGGCCGGCGAGCATTACGACAGCGCGGCACGGGTGGCCCTCGAGTTGGTCGCCATGCTGCAGAAACAGACGCTGCGCGAGCCGGTGCTGCTCAACGTCAACGTCCCCGACGTGCCCTACGAGCAGTTGCGCGAGCGGGTCGTCACCCGCCTTGGCAAACGGCACAAGGCGGAGCCGGTGGTGCGCACGCTGTCGCCACGCCACGAGACGGTTTATTGGGTGGGCGCCGCGGGCGAGGCGCAGGATGCCGGCGAGGGAACCGATTTTCACGCCGTGCTGAACAATCAGGTGTCGCTGACGCCGCTGCAGGTCGATCTGACCCACAATGCCCAGTTGTCGCTGGTGCGCGGCTGGCTGGTAGAATGAATCGCGTCGTTTCCGGGGTGGGCATGACTTCGCAGCGCACGCGGGCGCGAATGATCGAGCGCCTGCGCGAGCAGGGAATCGACGACGAGGACGTGCTGGCGGCGATTGCCGCCGTGCCGCGGCATGTATTTGTCGAAGAGGCGCTGGCTTCGCGGGCTTACGAGGACACCGCACTGCCGCTGGGTTTTTCGCAGACGATTTCGCAACCCTATGTGGTGGCGCGGATGATCGAGGCACTGTGTGCCGGCGGCCGCCGGCTCGGCAGGACGCTGGAGATCGGCGCCGGCTGCGGCTATCAGGCGGCGGTGCTGGCGCAGTTGACGGACGAGGTCTTTGCCGTCGAGCGCATCGCCCCGCTGCTCGCCAAGGCCAAGCTCAACCTGCGCGCGATCAAGCAGCTCAAGGTGCGCTTGAAGCACGCGGACGGTCGCCTGGGGCTGCCGGAAGCGGCGCCCTTTGACAGCATCATCGTCGCCGCGGCGGCGGCGCGCGTCCCCGCTGCGCTGGTGCAGCAACTCGCACCCGGCGGGCGCATGATCATGCCGCTGGGCGTGGCGACGCAGCAGCTGACGCTGATCGAGAAGCAGGGTGAGACTTTTGTCGAAACCCGTCTCGAGGCGGTGCGTTTCGTTCCGCTATTGACAGGAGTCGAATGAACGATCAGGGCTTTTTCTGTGGCTACGGGGCAGTGCCGGGACGCGCGGGGTGTCTGGCCGTGCTCGCCGTGCTCTTGCTCGTCGGTTGTGCCAGCAAGCCGCCGGCGGCGGTCAGCACGGGCGCGACCGCCGCCGTCGGCAAGGACCTCTACGTCGTCAAGAAGGGCGATACCCTGCATTCCATCGCCGCTGCGCATGGCCTGGATTTTCGCAGCCTGGTGATCTGGAACGGAATCGAGAATCCGAACCACATTCTTGTCGGCCAGGCGCTGCGCACGCGGCCGCCCGGATCTTCGTCGTCGGCTTCTGCGTCGGTTTCGTCGTCCGCGTCCTCAGCTTCCTCAGCGTCCAGCGAGGGGACGGTGGTGCGCCCGATAGACACTCCCTCGGCGGTCGAGCAGCGCAACCTCGGCGGCAGTGGCGAGACGCTCAAGCGTGAGCCGCAGGTGGGCAAGGAAGCCTATTCCGAACAGACGCTGGCGCGGGCACGCGCACAGGTCCAGCAGCCTGCTGCAGCAGCCGGCGCGGCGCCGACGCCAGCGGCAGCGGCCAGGGAAGAGAGCAGGCCGGATGCCACGGAGCGGGCGGACAGCAACTGGATCTGGCCGGCCAGCGGCAAGGTGGTCGGCACCTTCAGCGAAGGCGGTGCCAAGGGCATCGACATCTCCGGCAAGGCGGGCGACCCGGTGCTCGCCGTCAGTGGCGGCAAGGTGGTGTATAGCGGGACGGGCTTGCGCGGCTACGGAAAACTGGTCATCGTCAAGCACGACAGCACCTACCTGACGGCCTACGCGCATAACCAGAGCATCCTGGTGAAGGAAGGCCAGAGCGTCGCCAAGGGGCAGAAGATCGCCGAAATGGGCAATACGGACGCCGACCAGGTCAAGCTGCACTTCGAGGTCCGGCAGCAGGGCAAGCCGGTCGATCCACTGAAGCATCTGCCGCAGCGCTGAGCATCGATGTCGGCGCCCTTCGATTCCGATTCGGATCACGCGGACCGCCTGGAGAACTATCTCGACGAGCCCGAGTTCGCGGCTTCCGAAGGTCTGCCCTTCGCCGCCGCGGAGCCCGAAGAGGCCTTTCAGTCGCCTGAAGCCGAACTGCTCAATGACGTCACCCAGCACTACCTGAACGAGATCGGCGCCAAGCCGCTGTTTTCGCCCGCCGAGGAGGCGGACTGGGCGCGCCGCGCCAGGGCCGGCGAGTTCCCGGCGCGGCAGAAGATGATCGAGCACAACCTGCGCCTGGTGGTGAACATCGCCAAGCACTACCTCAACCGCGGCATGCCCCTGCTCGACCTGATCGAGGAAGGAAACCTCGGGCTGATTCACGCGATCGAGAAGTTCGACCCCGACCGCGGCTTCCGCTTCTCGACCTACGCCACCTGGTGGATTCGGCAAGGCATCGGGCGGGCGATCATGAATCAGGCGCGGACGATCCGCCTGCCGGTGCATGTGGTCAAGGAAATCAACGTCGTGCTGCGCGCCATTCGCCACCTCGAAGCGGCGAACGGGCGGGAAATCTGCCTTGAGCAGATTGCCCACCTGATCGACCGGCCGGTCGACGACGTGCGCCGGGTGATGGCCCTCAACGAGCGCATCGCTTCGCTTGACGCGCCGCTGCAGGTGGACCCCAGCCGGACCATCGGCGAGGTGATCGCCGACGACAGCCTGGTCGATCCTGACGAGCTGTTGCAGAGCAGCGAGATCGGCGACCTGCTGCGCACCTGGGTCGGGCAGCTCGGCGAGAAGCAGCAGCAGGTGCTCCTGCGCCGCTATGGCCTGGGCGGTGGCGAGACGAGCACCCTCGAGGAAATCGCGCTCGATCTCAACCTGACCCGCGAACGCGTCCGCCAGATCCAGATCGAAGCGCTCGATCAGTTGCGCCGCATCATCCGCCGCGGCGGCGTGACGCGCGACAATCTCCTCTAGCGTTGCACCGTCTTGACGAGACGCGCAGCGCCGCCGAGAGCAGCGTGAACCGCGCGGGTCGGCTGGATTTCACCCGCTCCTTACGGCTGTCCTCGTCGCCAAAGCGCAGGCCGGCATTCCCCAGTCCCCGTCACTGCGAGGAGGCGGACAAGCATCCCCCAGCCCCTGTCATTGCGAGGCGGCGCAGCCGACGCGGCAATCCAGTTCCATGCTCTAACTGCCTCTACGCCACATCCGCCAGGCGAAAAACAAGATCTCTGGATTGCCGCGTCGGCTGCGCCTCCTCGCAATGACGTGCAGGCGGGTGGGGCGCCGCTTTTCGATGCGACTTTCAGCCAGCCGGACAGCGGCTTGAAACCATGCCGTCGCGGGAATTCCTAGCTTCCATCGTGCGTGCAACGCCACCCTAGCGCGTCGCCGCCAGGCGGTTGTTGCGCACTTCGCGGAGCACTTCGGCGAGCTGGAAGACCGACATGGCGTAGAAGCTCGAGCGGTTGTAGCGGGTGATCACGTAGAAGTTGTCGAAGCCCAGCCAGTATTCGGTCGCCTGACCCGGCGTCTCGAGATCGATCAGCGCTGCCGCGCGCTGCGGGTCATCGTCGGCGGCACTGAAGACGCCGCGCGCGAGCAGTTCCTTGACCGTCAGCACGGGTTTGATTCCGGCCGCGATGAGTGCCGCGGGGTCGCCGTTGACGCGCGCCGGCACGGCCACCGGCGCGCCCTTCTGCCAGCCGTACTGCTGCAGGTAGCGGGCGACGCTGCCGATCGCGTCGGCGGTACTGTTGCGCAGGTCGACGCGATTGTCGCCGTCGAAGTCCACCGCGTAGCGGCGCTGGCTGCTGGGCATGAACTGCGGGATGCCCATGGCGCCGGCGTAGGAGCCCTGGACGGCGAGCGGATCGACACCGTTTTCGCGCGCCAGGAGGAGAAATTGTTCGAGCTCGCCGCGAAAGAATTCGGCGCGCGGCGGGTAGTCGAACGCCAGCGAGGCGAGGGCTTCGAGAACGCCGAAGTTGCCGGTGTTCTGTCCGTACTCGGTTTCGACACCGATGATGGCGACGATTATTTCGGCCGGTACGCCGTAGATCGCTTCGGCGCGCTGCAGGAGCGCGCCGTTCTCGTCCCAGAAGCGCTGCCCGGCCGCTTCGCGGCGCCCGTTGACGAAGCGCGCGCGGTAGCGTTGCCACGAACGCTGCTTGCTGGGGCTGGCCGGCGGGCGGATCAGGCGCAGGACGGTGGCGTTCGAGTGAATGGCCGCGAACTGGCTGGTCAGGTGGCTGATGTCGAAGCCGTGCTGCTCGTGCATGGTGACGATGAAGGCCTGCACCTCGGCCTGCTCGCTGAACGGGGGGCCCTGCTGGGCGTGGCCGGAGACGGGCAGCAGGGTGGTGAGCAGACCCGTGAGCAGGGCGCAGAGCAGGCCGGTGAGTGTTCTTTTCAAGAGCGTTTTCTCCTTCGCGGTGGCAGGCGGCGTACGCATTGTTGCAGGCAGTGCAGTTTATGGTCCCGACCGTCGCCGCGCGCGTAGCGCAGCTCGGCATAATAGCCCGCCGCTTCGTCGGTGAGGGCGGCAAGATCAGGTCTTTCGCGCGCCACCCGTTGCGCGAAAGCGAGCGGCCCTTCCCAGTCGGCGCGCGCGATTCCGCGGCGTTTGAGCTCGGCGCAGTATTTCAGCCAGGCGCGCTGTACGGGATCCACGGCGAGTCGGCGCGGCAGTGTCCACAGCGTGACGACGAGCAGGGCGATGCCACAGAGGACCGCCAGCGATGCGCTCATGCTGCGCCAGTCGGGGTCGCGCCAGCCGAGGCGCGAGAGCACTTCGCGCTGGCGTTGCGGATTGTAACCGAGGACCCACTGGTTCCAGCTGTTGTTGGCGGCTTCCCAGCGGTTGCGCAACTGGCGCAGCCAGTCGCTGTCGAGACGGACGAGAATCGGCAGGGGCTCGCCCAGCGGCAGGGCGGCGACGATTCCCTGCTCGATGCGCGAGGGCGCGACCGCGGCGGTCGGATCGAAGCGTACCCAGCCTTGTCCGGAGAGCCAGATTTCGGCCCACGCGTGGGCGTCGGACTGGCGCACGACGAGATAGCCGTCGACCGGGTTGACCTCGCCGCCCTGGTAGCCGGCGACCACCCGTGCGGGAACGCCGGCGGCGCGCATGAGGAAGACGAAGGCCGAAGCGTAGTGTTCGCAGAAGCCGCGGCGAGTGCTGAAGAGAAACTCGTCCATGGCGTTGGCGCCGAGCAGGGGCGGCTGCAGTGTGTAGTAGAAATCCTCGTTGCGAAACATCGCCAGCGCCGCTTCGGCGATCTTTTCGGGGGGGCGCGCCGCCCACTCGCGGGCCAGCGCGCGGGTGCGCGGATTGATCTCGTCCGGCAGGGCCAGCGCCTGCTGCAGGATGGCCGGCGCCTCGTTCACGTTGGCCCGATAGGCGATCGCCGAAGCAAAGGAAAAGCGCGCGCGCACGCGCAGCGGTTCGCGCGCCAGGGCCTGCAGCGTCGGTGCCAGCGTGCTCTCGGGCGGCAGTAGGGTGGCGACGTCGAGGGCCAGCAGCCAGCGCTGGTTGTGCGCTTCGAGGATGCTGCTGTAGGCAAGCGGCTCGCCGATGCCCTCGACGACCGGCGGCTGCCCGGTCGCGCTGGCCGGCAGCGCGCGCGCGCGCCAGGTCTGGCCGTCGTACTCGTCGAACACCGGTCCGCGCCAGTAGAGGTCGGCTTTCTCCGGCGCTTCGCCGGCGAAGCGGCTGCGGAAGGCGATCGCCCCGGAGACGATCAGGCCGCTGATCGAACCCGGCGACATTTCGTCGGAGAGGCCGCTGAGTCCGGAGTAGGCGTCCTGCGGCAAGCCCCACAGCGGCCCGGAAACGCGGGGGAAGAGGAGGTAGAGAATGAGCATGAAGGGCAGGGCCTGGGCGAGCAGCAGGCCGGCATGGCGGAGCACGGCGGCGACCGGCTGGGGGCCTCCGTGCAGCCGGATCAGGGCGCCGGTGAGCAGGCCGATGGCGGCCAGCAGCCAGGCGCCGGTGGGGATGCTCTGCGAGTACAGATAGTGGGTGAGGAGGAGGAAGTAACCGAGCATGACGACCACCAGCGCGTCGCGCCGGCTGCTCATTTCCATCGGTTTGAGGGCCATGAAGACGACCAGCAGGGCGACCCCCGCGTCCTTCCCGAGCAGGGTGCGGAATTGCCAGGCAATGGCCGCGATGCTGCCGACGACGAGCAGCGCCAGCGCCCAGCGCGGCGGCAGCGGGCGACGTCGTTGCCATAGCCAGGCGCGCCACAGCAGCGTGCCGCCGACGAGCAGCGACAGCCACCAGGGCAGGTGCGCGAAGTGCGGCCCGGCGGTGGCCAGGGCGACGCCGAGCAGCCAGGGCACGGCGCCGTGTTCGAGCGCGGCGCTGGAGCGCGCGGCAGCGCTACTGCGGCCGATCGTTTTCAGGTTTCTCGCCATACAGCGCCAGGGCTTGCAGGCAGCTCGCCCGGTGCGCGTCGCCCTGCCCGGCGGCGATCCGGACGCCCGGCAGGGCGAGGCCGTAGCGCGCCTGTTGCTCGTCGGCGGCGAGGACCCAGCCGGTGAGTATCGACAGGCGTTCTTCGGCGCCGCACCCGGCCGGGGTGAGCGACCAGGCCAGCCACAGTTCTTCGCTGGCGCCGCCGGCGAACTGCTTGACCAGATGGGGCTGCTCGTCCGTGCGCCGGGCAACCGCCTTCCAGGCAATGTGCCGCGTCGAGTCGCTGATCTGACGTGGCCGCAAGCCGGCAAAGTCTTCCTGGCCGTTGTCGCCGTGCAGACGATCGGCGTGCGCGGTCGGCGAGGACGCCGGTAGCGGCGTGCGGATGGGCTGCGGATAGACCACGCACGACCAGTGCGGGTGCGGATAGCTCCAGGCACGAAAGAGCCCCAGCGGATAGCGCGTGGCCAGCGTCACCCGGCCCGGGTCGAGGCGACCACGGCGCTGCGTCGCGCAGCTGACGGCGACGGCAGCGCGTCCCTGCGCCGGCAGGTGGACGCAGCTCGCGGTTTGCCCGGCAAAGGAAAACTCGAGCGCGCGGCGCGCCTGCCGGCGCGGGTTCTCGAGCTGCAGCGGGAAGTACGCCGGATCGCCGGCGAATACCGCTGCCACCCGCCCCGGGGTCAGGCGCAGGCCAAAGAGGTTGTGAAAGGTATGCACCATGGCCACGATGCCCAGGCCGGCGAGGAGAAAGATCAGCGCGTGGCCGAGACTCAGGTTGTAGTTGATGGCCCCGACGAGCATGACCACCAGGACCAGGGCGAAGAGGAGGCCGGCGCGCGTCGGGACGATGAAGATGCGCCGCTGGCCGAGGACGATCGGTAGCTGCTCGTCACGCCGCAGGCGAAACAGCCAGCGCTGCAGGGAGGCCAGCACCGGCATCAGGGCAGTGGCACGGCGCGGATCAGCGCCGCGATGTCTTCTGCGCTGGCGTGGTTGCCGCTGAGCAGGCGTAGCCGGTGGCGCGCAACCGAGGGCAGGACGGCCTGCACGTCTTCGGGCAGGACCATCTCGCGGCCTTCGGTAAACGCCCAGGCGCGCGCTGCCGCGAGCAGCGACAGCGCGGCGCGCGGGCTCAGGCCGTGCACCAGGCGGGCGTCCTGGCGCGTCGCGCCGACCAACTGTTGCAGGTAGTCGAGAACGGCGGCCGAGGCGTGCACCGCGCCCGCCTGCGCTTGCAGGGCGGCAAAATCGCCGGCGTTCAGGCGCGAAGTCAGCGTCGGCAACTGCTCGCGACGACCGCCGCTTTCGAGCAGCGCGCGTTCGGCGCCATGGTCCGGGTAGCCGAGTTCGATGCGCATGAGGAAGCGATCGAGTTGCGATTCGGGCAGGGGGAAGGTGCCAATCTGGTTCGACGGGTTCTGCGTGGCGATGACGAAGAACGGTTGCGGCAGGGGGCGGGTTTCGCCTTCGGTGGTCACCTGTCCCTCTTCCATGGCTTCGAGCAGCGCGCTCTGCGTCTTCGGCGTCGCGCGGTTGATTTCGTCGGCGAGCAGGACCTGCGCGAAGACCGGGCCGGGCAGGAAGCGGAAGTCGCCGCGCTCGCGGTCGAAAACCGAAACGCCGAGGATGTCCGCCGGCAGCATGTCGCTGGTGAACTGGACGCGTGAGAACTGGAAACCGAGCAGGCGAGCCAGGGTATGCGCCAGCGTCGTCTTGCCGACGCCGGGCAGGTCTTCGATAAGCAGGTGCCCCCTGGCGAGCAGGCAGCACAGGGCCAGGCGGGTCTGCCGGCTCTTGCCGAGAACGACCTGGTTGGCGGCGGCAAGGATTTCGTCGAGCGGGGATTGTCGGGTGAGGGGTCGCATGGCTTGTCGTGGCGGCGCAATTGCGACGATAATAAACCATCATCAGATAACTTGATTTCCCGCAGATCCCGGTGCCCGTGGCCAGCCCCGATTGCGGTAGAGAGGCAACAGTGACCAGTACCGCATTCATCAGCCATCGAGATTGCCAGTTGCACGACATGGGTTCGTATCATCCGGAGTGTCCGGAGCGCCTCACCGCGATCAGCGATCACATGATTGCGCAGGGTCTGGATTCGTACTTTGCCTACCACGATGCGCCGCTGGCGAGCTTCGAACAGCTGCGCCGGGTGCACTCGGCTGCGCATCTGGAACGTGTCAAGCGTGCCTCGCCCGAACTCGGCATCGTGCACCTCGACCCGGACACGGCCATGAACCGGCATACCTGGAAAGCGGCGCTGCGTGCGGCCGGGGCGGGAGTGCTGGCGGTCGATCTGGTGATGGCCGGCGAGGTGCAGAACGCTTTCTGTGCGGTCCGTCCGCCCGGCCACCATGCCGAGCGCGCGGCGGCGATGGGCTTCTGCTTCTTCAACAACATCGCCGTTGCCGCGGCGCATGCGCTGGAAGCGCATAAGCTGTCGCGGGTGGCGGTGATCGATTTCGACGTGCACCACGGCAACGGCACCGAGGACTGCTTCAAGGGCGATCAGCGCGTGCTGATGGTGAGCACTTTCCAGCATCCCTTCTACCCCTACAGCGGGACCGAGAAGCCGGCGTCGAACATGCTCAACGTGCCGCTCAGCCGGGACACCGACGGCGAGGAGTTCCGGAACGTGGTCAGCGAGCTGTGGATGCCGCGCCTGCGCGAGTTCCAGCCGGAGATGATCCTCATTTCGGCCGGTTTCGACGCCCACTACGAAGACGAGATGGGCGGCTTGCGGCTGCTCGAAAAGGACTACGCCTGGGTCACCGGACAGCTTACCGAACTCGCCGACGAGTGCGCACAGCGGCGGATCGTGTCGATGCTCGAGGGCGGCTACGCGCTCTCCGCGCTGGCGCGCAGCGTGGTCGCCCACCTGCGGGTGCTGGCTGATTTCTGACGCGGTTTTTCCGCCAAGCGGTGCTTTGCATTCTCCGGTCCGAGGCCATTCCCATGGCCAAGGCGCTTGCCTTCGGGTAAAATTGGAAGCTTGATTTCCCACGGCCGAATGCTTTCGGCTATTGCTCGGGCGCTCACCCATGACCATGATTACTGGATCGATCGTCGCGATCGTCACCCCCATGCACGCCGACGGCAGCCTCGACTTGCCGGCCCTGCGCCGCCTGGTCGACTTCCACGTGCACGAGGGGACGGACGCCATCGTCATCGTCGGGACGACCGGCGAGTCGCCGACGGTCAATGTCGACGAACACTGCGAACTGATAAGGCTGACCGTCGACCAGGCCGCCGGTCGCATCCCGGTGATTGCCGGCACCGGTGCCAATTCCACCGCTGAAGCCGTCGCGCTGACCCGTTTCGCCCACCAGGCAGGTGCCAACGCGGCGCTTTCGGTGGTGCCTTACTACAACAAGCCGACGCAGGAAGGCCTCTATCGCCACTTCCGGGCGGTCGCCGAAGCCGTCGATATCCCGGTCATCCTGTACAACGTGCCGGGTCGCACCGTTGCCGATCTGGGCAACGACACCGCGCTGCGCCTGGCCGAAATTCCGAATATCGTCGGCATCAAGGACGCCACCGGCAACATCGAGCGCGGGACCGACCTCATCGCCCGCGCGCCCGAGGGCTTTGCCGTGTATAGCGGCGACGATGCCAGTGCCTGTGCCCTGATCCTGATGGGCGCCCAGGGCGACATCTCGGTGGTGGCCAACGTCGCGCCGCGTTTGATGCACGAGATGTGCGCCGCGGCGCTGGCCGGCAACGCCGTCGTCGCGCGCGCGCTGCACGCGCGCCTGCTCGGGCTGCACCAGCAGTTGTTCTGCGAGGCGAACCCGATTCCGGTCAAGTGGGCGTGTCAGGAACTGGGCCTGATCGAGGCCGGATTGCGGCTGCCGCTGACGCCGCTATCGGTGAATTGTCACGAGCGGGTTCGTGTTGCCATGCGCCAGGCCGGCGTACTCGTCTAGATGCGGGGTTGCCAAATGCCTTCTATCGTTGTGCGCGTTCGACTGCTCGGCCTGCTCCTGGCGCCGCTGCTGCTGCTGGCCTGCGGCACGACCTTCGAGACCAAGAAGATCGACTACAAGACGGCGTCCAAGAGCCAGGTCCCGACACTCGAAATACCGCCTGACCTGACCTCGCCGACGCGCGATGATCGTTATGCCATCCCCGACACCGGTGGCGGCAAGGGCACGGCGACCTACTCGGCGTACAGCGCCGAACGTTCGCCACAGGCGCTGGCGCAACAGAAGAGCGACGTCCTGCCGGAGGTCGACAACGCGCGCATCGAACGCGCCGGCAACGAGCGTTGGCTGGTGGTCAAGGGTTCTCCCGACAAGCTCTGGGGACCGGTCAAGGACTTCTGGCAGGAATCCGGTTTCGTCATCAAGCTCGACTTGCCCGACGCCGGTGTGATGGAGACCGACTGGGCCGAAAACCGCGCCAAGATATCGCAGGATTTCATCCGCAACATCCTCGGCAAGGTGATCGATTCCGTTTACTCGACGGCCGAGAGGGACAAGTTCCGCACCCGTCTCGAGCCCGGCATCACGCCCGGCACGACCGACATCTTCATCAGTCATCGCGGCATGTACGAGATCTTCATTTCCGAGGGCAAGGACCAGACCAAGTGGCAGCCGCGCCCGGCCGATCCGGAGCTGGAGGCCGAGATGCTGCGTCTGCTGATGATTCGCCTGGGCAGCGACGAGAAGCGCGCCACCGCAGCCATTCAGGCGGCCAAGGAAAAACCGGTCGAGCGTGCGACCCTGTCGCGCGGCACCGACGGCGCGGGCACGCTGGACGTCGATGAATCCTTCGATCGTGCCTGGCGGCGAGTCGGCCTGGCGCTCGATCGGGTCGGCTTTACGGTCATCGATCGGGATCGTTCCCGCGGCCTGTACTTTGTTCGCTATGTCGATCCCGAAACGGACGGCGAGAAGGCGGCGGACGGCTTCTTCTCCAAGCTGAATCCGTTCAAGTCCAGTCCGACGGAGAAGCAGCAGATCCAGTACCGTATTTTCATCAAGGAAGCAGGGAGCCGGTCTGCTGTCCAGGTGCTGAGCCCCGAGGGGGGCGTAGACCAGTCGCCGACGGCAAAGAAAATTCTCAATCTGCTTTACGACCAGTTGAAGTGATGCGTTTCGCGTCGCTGGGCAGCGGCAGTCGGGGTAACGCCCTGATTGTCGACGCCGGCGAGACGAAGGTGATGGTCGATTGCGGTTTTTCGACGCGCGTCGCGACTGCCCGGCTGGCCCGGCTGGGCACCGCTCCCGAGCAGCTGGCGGCGATCCTGGTCACCCACGAGCATGGCGATCACCTTGGCGGTGTTTTTTCCTTCGCCCGTCGCCATCGGCTTGCCGTCTATCTCACCCACGGTACCCATGCCGCCGCTTCGCGAGGCTCGGCGTCCCTGCCCGAGTGTCGTCTGATCGACGGGCACAGCGCGTTTGCCATCGATGGTCTCGAGGTGCTGCCTTTCCCGGTCCCTCACGATGCGCGCGAACCGGTGCAATACCGGTTTGGCGACGGCCAGCATCGCCTGGGCGTGCTCACCGATACCGGCTCGATTACTCCGCACGTCGTCGAAGTGCTACGCGCCTGCGACGCACTGGTGCTCGAGTGCAACCATGACCAGGCCCTGCTCGCCGCGTCGCGCTATCCGGCCGCCCTCAAACAGCGCATCGGCGGGCGATTCGGGCATCTGGAGAACGGTCAGGCGGCGAGCCTCCTGCGCCAGATCGACAGCGGCCGCCTGCAACACCTGGTCGCAGCCCACCTCAGCGAGGAGAACAATCGGCCGCAACTGGCGGTCAGTGCTCTCGCCGCAGTCCTCGGTTGCAGCGAGGACTGGATCGGCGTCGCCGACCAGGAAGGGGGCTTCGCCTGGCGGCAGCTGAGCTGAACGGGCCGTGCGGTGAAGGCGGCCGGCAAGAAAAAAGCCGGCTTTCGCCGGCTCTTCTGGTGCTGCTCTGGAGGCGCAACAATTACTTCTTCATTGCGTCCTTGGCGGCATCGGTCGCGCCCTGAACGGCAGCACCGCCAACTTCCTTGGCCTTGTCCATGGCCGCGTCGGTGGCCGTCTTGCTGGCGTCCGCAGGAGCGGCGGCAGGAGCGGCGGCAGCGTCGGCAGCAGGAGCAGCGGCCGGGGCGGCAGCGTCGGTAGCAGGAGCGGCGGTAGCAGGAGCGGCGGCCGGAGCGGCGGCAGGCGCAGCAGCAGGCTCCGGAACTGCGACAGGCTTGGCTTCTTCTTTCTTGCCACAGGCGGTAACGGCGAGGGCGAGCAGGGCGGCAAGCAGTAGTGAACGATTCATGGTGGGGTTCCTTATCGACGGTGAAAGGGCATATAACGCGCCAAAATAAAAATGGTTGACCGAAGTGCACATCGGCCAAGGCGTTATTTTAACACCGCTTGCCACCATTGGCAGGCAGAACATGGTGCGCCGCACTACGTTTTGCGAAGGTGCGGGCTCACCGCCTGCGGGTGCCGACGAAGGTGCCGGGGATCAGCGATTACCGGACGTTCAGTGGCTCGTCGAATGCAGGTAGAACGGGTCGATCCAGCCAAAAGCGAAGGCAAAGAAGACGACGGTCACCAGCAGCAGGACCAGTCCGAGCAGGCTACCGAGAATCATCTGGTCCGTAAATAGCCGCCTTGTCCAGCCCCTCATGCCGAGATAGTCAGCGAAGGACACGGGGCCGCGGGCGCCGCCGCTAGCAGCCTGTCGGACTTTCGCGGTGCCGTAAGCCGTACATGATAAAATCATACTTTGTTCGAGCTACCGAGTCGTCACATGGCCCACTTCATTATCGCTGACCGCAAGACCGACTATCTACTCCC